>Ga0164309_10000208_pt1 | contig 35804 bp, 46 predicted proteins | sample Whisoiple_247_MG_FD_109984 | JGI IMG/M metagenome (GOLD analysis project Ga0164309, IMG submission 109984) | Soil microbial communities amended with fresh organic matter from upstate New York, USA - Whitman soil sample_247_MG | ecosystem: Environmental > Terrestrial > Soil > Unclassified >... | reverse complement strand
TGAGTGTCCCGCAGCGAGCAACTCCCGAACGACGGGCAAACCAATGTGACCGGACGCGCCGGTAACGAAAATATCCATGGAATTCTCCTGATGTCAGTGTCTGACATGGGTCTATCATGTGATGTCAGGCTCTGCAATCACGTTGTCAGAACCTGACATCGCGAGGCATTTCAGCTACAGTCGAGCTGGATGGCTCGCTGGGAACCCGACGCGCGTGGACGGCTCGAGAAGGCTGCCCTCGAACTCTTTCAGGAGCAGGGCTACGCGCGCACGACGGTGGCTGACATTGCCGCGCACGCCGGGCTGACGGAGCGCACTTTCTTCCGTTATTTCACGGACAAGCGCGAGGTGCTCTTTTCCGGGAGTCAGGAACTCGAGCAGGCCATCGTCGATTCGGTGCTGAGCGCGCCCAAGGACGCGCCGCCGCTCGACGCGACCGTCGGCGCATTCGAAGCGGTGGGAGCGTGGCTTCAGGCACGCCGCGATTTCGCGGACGTGCGCGTGCGCTACGCGATCGTCACCGAGCACGCGGAAGTCCGCGAGCGCGAGCTGATCAAGATGGCGTCGTTGGCTGCGGCGGTCACGAAAGCGCTTCACGTCCGCGGCGTCAGCGAGCCCACGGCCAGCGTCGTCGCCGAGTCTGGTATCACGGTGTTCAAGGTGGGCTTCGAGCGCTGGGTCTCGGCGAAGAAGCCTGGACATTTCGCGGCCCACATCCGCGCGGCCGCAGACGCGCTCAGGGCCGCTACGGCCAGCCCTCCGGCGCCGTCGCGAGCTCGACGCGCGGCCAACCAGGGGAGTTGAACCATCTGTTCGCGAGTGGCGAGGCGACGCTGCGCGCGAGGTGCGCGCAGCCCCGACGAACCTCGCTGAGCGCTACTCCTTGATTTCGGCCTCGACGAGCTGAGCGAGCAGGGTCAGGGACTCTTGCCAGCCCAGGTAGCAACTTTCCACTGGAATCACGCTCGGGATCCCCTCCTGCACGATGCTCAGCTCCGTACCGACCGACACTTTTTTCAACGTGATCGTCGTTTGCATCTGGCCGGGCAGATTCGGATCGTCGAACTTATCGGTATGACGAATGCGCTCGTTGGGGACGAGCTCCAGAAATTCTCCGCCGAACGAATGGCTATTCCCCGTCGTCAGGTTGGTGAAGGACATCTTGTAGGTCCCGCCAACCTCGGCCTTGATGTGATGAACCTTGCCCGTGAAGCCGAATGGGGGCAGCCACTTCGCCATCGCGTCACCATTGAGGAAGGCGCGATAGATGCGCTCGGCGGGTGCACGGAGGACTCGGTGAAGTTTGACGGTGTTCTCGGCCATGGTGCTGTTCTCCTGGTTGTGACGAGCGTCAATCGCTGCCACCTGCAACGAGCGCTGTCCGCTCTTGCAATGGCGACGAAAGAGGAAAGCTCAGATCGACACCGCCCGCTTTCCTTTTTTTCGATGCAAGCGTGCAGGCACTTCTTTCGACGCGTTTTCGCTGAAAGGCCGAGCGCACCGCTGTGGCGCCGTTGTATCGGAGGGCTAGCCGCTGTCGACGACCTCGGCCGCGCACACGCCAGCCCATGGCCAGCCAGCCTTGCCGTAGGTGGGAGCCGGTAGTCGCATCAGTAGCGACATGAAGAACGGCAAACGACCGAGGCCCCCTGCCGCCTTCGCGCTAGAGCCGACGCTGGTGATGTTCCAGCCCAAGGGCTCGAATATCAACGCACCCTGTTCGGGGGCAAAGCGCATCTTTGCCGTTCCGCGCAGCGCACCGCCGCTTCGCTTGTCGATCATTTCTCGCACAGCTCGGTTGTGTAGATCGAAGATCCAACGAAGCGGGCGAAGCTCGCGAAGCTCGCGCGCGAGGCCCAGCGCGGAGTCTTCTTCGAGGTAGTAGAGCAGTCCCTCCGTGAGCACGATCACACGTCGAAAACGCGCGCTCACTTCGGCAAACAGCGCGCGCCGCGCGGGCGCGTCCGACAAGTCGACGGAGCGCTGTTCGACCACGCAGCTCGCGTTCTCTCGGCCAAGCACGCGCGACCTCGCGGCGATCACGTCGGCGTGATCCACGTCGAGCCATACGAGCGAGCGCGGGAACATCAAGCGGTAAGGGCGCGTATCGAACCCCGCCGCAAGGTTGAGCACCGCATCGGCGCCATCAGCCGTAGCCTCGACCAGCAAACGATCGATCAGCACGGTCCGCGCGACGACCGGCCAGGTGCCACCGATGCGTCGACAAAGCTCGAGCATCGCGGCCATGTCGTCGCCGACGAAGTCCCGAGCAAAGCGATCGTGAAATAAGGCGTCGGTTCGGGCCGACTCGACCGCCCGCGACGCCGCCGCCCAGCGCGCCGTATCCTGAACCCGCCCCAGCTCAACCGCCGGAATCACGAGCTCACCCGCGAGGCGGGCGCCGTCAGTTTGCGGGACCTGTCAAAATTATCCAACGGTTGTGGGCATTTGCGGCATCGCTCCGCGAGCTCGACAGGCGTGATCATGCCCGTCGATTATAGCCGGGTAAAAATGGCGGTCAATATTTCTCCTGGGTAAAATGTCCCGTCGCTCGGGAGCGGGAGCTTGGGCGCTAAGCCACGGTTCGCTTGCTGAGCACGACGTGGGTGGCGCGTTCGGAGCACGCATGCTGCGTGCACTGGTAGCCAAGGCCCGGTAGGTCGAGACCGCCAAAGAGGTTTTCACCCTTGCCCAATAACGTGGGCACGATGGCCAGATGCAGCTCGTCGAGGAGGCCCGCGCTGAGGTACTGGCGAATGGTAGCGGCTCCGCCACCGACGCGGACATCCTTGCCCTTTGCTGCTTCTCGAGCCCGTTCGAGGGCGGCATGAATGCCGTCGGTGACGAAGTAGAAGGTCGTTCCGCCGTCCATCACGAGCGGTTCGCGTGCGTGGTGGGTGAGCACGAACACTGGCACGTGATAGGGCGGGGTCTTGCCCCACCAGCCTTTCCAGCTGTCGTCGGGCCAGGGGCCGCGGATTGGCCCGAACATATTGCGGCCGACAATCCAGGCGCCGAGGTTCTCGAAGCCGCGCCGGGCGAAGTCGTCGTCGATGTCCTCTCGTGCAGCGGTGTCACTGCTGGGCGCGCCGGATTCAGCGAGCATTTTCTGGAACGTCTTCGTACCGAAGACCCAATTGTGCAGCGCCATGCCCCCGCGACCCATCGGATTTTCGAGACTTTGCTCGGGACCGGCACCGTAGCCGTCGACGGAGACTCCAACTGCGTTCACTCGTAGCTTCGACATGGCTTGATTCCTTTCGCGCAGGGCATCGTTTGGCCTGCGGCAGTCGCTCTTTCGAGGTGGCGACGAATGAGCGGGCACCCAATCGACGCGTCGTCGTCGTTTTTTATCGTCGGTCGTCGTTGAGGCGTCCAGTCCCGCGCCTCGATTTGCTCCCCCGAAACCGCTGGGCTAACTCGAAGCCGATGAATTCGCGAGCCCCGGCGAAGCAGGTGCGTTCGAAGGCCAAGCGACCGGCCAAGCCGGTGAAGCTGCTCGCGGGCGGCAACCCGCAGATTGCGAAGGCGGAGGGAGACGAGCCAGTCCAGGCGTATATCGACGCCTTACCCAGCTGGAAGCGGGAGCTCGCGCAGCGGCTCGACGCGCTGATCGTGAAAAATGTGCCCCAAGTGCGCAAGGCGGTGAAGTGGAACTCGCCGCTGTACGGCATTGACGGGCAAGGCTGGTTCCTCGGCCTCCACACCTTCACGCGCTACCTCAAGCTGGCCTTTTTCCGCGGAACGTCGTTGCGCCCGATGCCTCCCGGCGCCAGCAAAGGTAAGGAAACGCGCTACCTCGACATCCGCGAAGCGGATCCGATCGACGAAGCGCAACTGGCGAAGTGGTTCAAACAAGCCGCGAAGTTGCCTGGCTGGACTCCCTAGCAACCTTCTGGCTCCCGTGTGCTTTTGGGAAAAAAAGCTGAATCTTTTGCGTCCCGAGCTGGCTTCTCCCGTTGAAAGGCAGCAAACATGCAGAAGAATCTCGGACAGGGCGATCGGATCGCGCGCGGCTTGGCGGTGGTCGCGCTCGTCGCATGCGCCATCATTTCACCTTTGCCACTCCTGGTGAGGGTGCCAGTGTTCGGGGGGATGGCGGTTTACCTGCTGTACACCGTACTGTCCGGCACTTGCCTCGGCTACGCGCTGCTCGGCAAATCGACCTGCCCGGTTCAGGCACGCCGATGAACGCCTTGGCCGCGGCGCGCGGGAACGATGACGAGCTCGCGCGGCTGGTGGGCGCCTATCACGATCGCGTGTATCGCTTCGGGGTGCGCGTCTGTCGCGATCGCTTCGATGCCGAAGATGCGGTGCAAGAGGCGTTCAGTAAGCTGTCGCGACGCCCTGAGGTGGCGCGCGATCCGAGTGCGCTGAGCTGGTTGATGAGCGTCGTGCGCCACGCTTGCCAGCGCATGCTGCGCCCGTTTTTGCGCGAGCGTCGCGCGCTGGGTGAGCGAACGTCGAACGTCGCGGAGCTCGAAGACGCGCCATCCGAGCACGACCCGCAGCGGGCACTCGAGCGCTGGGAGCTGGTGCGTGCGGTGCACGCGGCCATCGCGCTGCTCGATCGCCCGTTACGCGAGGTGCTGGTGATGCGAGACTTGGAGGGGCTGAGCGGTAGCGAGACGTGTGCCGCGCTCGGACTCGAGCTCGCCGCGATGAAGACGCGGCTCCATCGTGCTCGCAGTCAACTTCGGCGGGAGCTCGAGCGCGAAATCATCGGCGCACGCAGAAAGGCCGATTGATGTTCGCGAGCAAGAGCGTCGTCGAGCACTTGCTACGCGGCCTGATTGGTATTGCTGCCTTCGTGAGCGTGCCCTTTTTCTTGCCGAGTCAGCGCTGGTGGGCCTTGGTCGCAGTGGCGCTGGGCTTTGTCGCGCTGCGCGGCTGCCCGAGCTGTTGGCTGATGGGCTTGGTCGAGACCGTCGCGCTGGGCCGAGGGAAGGGGAGCACGTGCACCGCAGGCAGCTGTGCGAAGCGAACCCCGACCAAGCCCTCAATGTAGGTCGTTCGCGCTGCAGGCCTGCACGCGTTTGTCGAGGAAGCGACGCTCGGCGTCGTTGCGGCTGAGCGCGCGAGCTGCCTCGAAATGCTTGCGCGCGAGACTGCGGTTGCCTCGGCGCAATTCGAACTCGCCCAGCGCCGCCGGATAGAACGGATAGGCGGAGAGGCGATCGCGATCGACGATCGCGTCGAGCGCCGCGAGTCCCTTTTCCGCGCCATCCCGCTCGCCAATCGCGATCGCTCGATTGAGCGCAACCACTGGCGACGGAGCGACGCCGAGCAAACGGTCGTAGAGCTCGACGATCGCCGCCCAGTCCGTTTCTTTCAGGGTGCGAGCGCTCACGTGAACCGCGGCAATGGCCGCTTCCAAATGATAGCCGGAGAGTTCGGCGCCCGCGGCAGAGCGCTCGAGTAAGTGCAGTCCCTGAGCTGCGAGGTCCGCGTCCCAGCGCGAGCGATCTTGATCGCCGAGCGTGTTCAAATCGCCCGCAGCGTCGATCTTTTCCGGTAGACGCGCGGCGTGCAGGCAAAATAGCGCCGCGAGGGCGAAGGTCGTCGGCGTCGCTGCGGCCGGGTGTGCCAGCAGTAGCTCGGTCAACCGCAGTGCCTCGGCACACAGCTCTCGACGCACCGGCGCGTCGGACGCACCGTGATAGCCCTCACTAAACAGCAAATACAACGCCCGGCGCACCGTCGTCGAACGCGCCTGGAAGTCCGAATCGCTCAGCTCGAACAAACGCTGACTGCTCGCGAGTAGCTTCTTACCCCGAGAGAGTCGCTTCTCGACCGCGGCTTTGCTGGCGAGCATCGCGCTGGCGATTTCCTGCGCCCCGAACCCGCACAAAACGTTCAAGATCAGGGCAAGCTGCGCTTCTTCTGGCAGCTGCGTATGGCAACAGGAGAACATCATTCGCAACTGTCCGTCACGGATGGCGTGCGCAGAAAAAGCTTCTTCGATCAGCGGTGCGAGCGTCCACTCGGTCTCGAGTAAACGGCCCATCTCTGGCGCGAAACGCCGCGCGGTGCGTTCTCGCCGCACGATGTCGAGCGCGCGATTCTTGGCCGTGGTCATCAACCAAGCGGCGGGATTTTCCGGCACGCCGTGCGCCTCCCAGACTTCGAGCGCGCGCGCGAAAGCGTCTTGCACGACATCCTCGGCGAGCGCCAACTGGTGCACGCCGAAGATGCGCGTGAGCGCGGCGACCAAGCGCCCGGACTCACGACGAAAAATTGCCGCGCTCGAGTCCACGTGGAGCGCTCAGCTTCGTCGCGCATAGCGCAACATGACGTTTCCGGATGGAAACGGTTTTGCCTCCAAGAGCTCGAGCGGCACGCGCGTCGAGAGCCCTCGCACGAGTGAGCGACCGTCGCCGAGGAGCAATGGACCGACGATCAACTGATATTCGTCGATCAAGCCGTGCTCGCTGAGCTGCGAAACTAGCGAACCGCTGCCAAAAACGATCATGTCTTTGCCCGGGCCCTGCTTGAGCGCACGGAGTTCGGACGCGTCGAACCGCGGAAAAAGCCTTGAATTGTGCCAAGTCAGCCGGTGCCGAGTCGTCGAAAATAGCCACTTTTCGCTGTGGTTGATCCAGCGTGCCATCGAGAGCAGCGTCTTCGTGCGTCGGCCATCGGTATGCGGATCGCTCGCCGTCTCGGACTCACCGACGGCGTGCGGCCAAAAGCTTTCGAAGGCGTCGTACGTACGGCGTCCGAACAGCATCGTGTCGAAATCTGGCATGCGCGCTGCGCCCGCCTGATCGATGGCTTCGTCTGGGACGGTCCAATCGAGCCCGCCGTCCGCGCTCGCGAAGTAGCCATCCGCGGAGACGCGGTTGAACATTACGATCCGCCTCATGCTGCTTCTCCACGGTTCGGCGAAGGCGACATGCCGATCGGACGGATCTCGACCGATCCGCCGCCGGTTGCGATCGGACAGCCGCGAGCCAGCTCGGCCGCGTGACTCAAGTCACGTGCTTCGACGATCATGAAGCCCAGCACCAGATCCTTTGCCTCCGCGTACGGCCCATCACTGATCACCTGGTTCGCGCCCCGGACCACCTTGCCCTCGAGCGCGAGCGGCTGGCCGGGGTCTCGCAAGTGCCCGTTCGCCTCCAGTTCGCGAACCCATGAGAGCCAGACTTGCATGCTCTTTTTGGCGCGCTCGGGTGTTCCCATGGCTTCGCTTTGCTGGGCTTCGCTAGTTCTAAACAGGTAAACGAACTCGCTCATCGTGACTCTCCTGGTCGAATGTTGCCGACTTTGACGCTTCGACGTCTGAGCACATCACCTCCGGACATTTTTCTTTCCGCAGTCGTTTCTCCAATCCCGTTCGAAGCGCCCATTCTGCGCTGGGTCGGCCGAGTGGCCGATTTAAGGCTTTGTTCATTTGGCTCAAAACACTTGCACCGCGAAGCCGTCGCCCTATACTGAACTATATGGTTCAGTGTTCGACCTCGCTCGACGGCGCGTTCGCCGCGCTCTCCGATCGTACGCGACGTGGGATCTTGGAGCGGCTCGGCCGGGGCGACGCCTCGATTAGCGATCTGGCGGACAACTTCGAGATGACCCTCACGGGCATCAAGAAGCACGTCTCGATTCTGGAAGACGCAGGGCTACTCACCACCGAAAAGGTCGGGCGAGTGCGCCAATGCCGGCTCGGTCCGCGGCGTCTGCAAGACGAAGCCGCATGGATCGACGCTTACCAACGGATGTTGGCTGAACGGCTCGATCACCTCGAGGCATTCCTCGAACGAACGAAAGGGAACGAATCATGAACCAAACGATTGGCGCACCGGCACGGGCACTCCTCAGCACTCCGGGCGAACGAGAATTTCGCCTCGAGCGTATCTTCAACTCCAAACGCGATCGCGTTTGGAGAGCGATGACGGAGCCGGAACTCATCGCGCAGTGGTGGGGGCGTGGCAATCGGCTCGTGATCGAGCGTTTCGAGTTCGAGCGCGGCGGGCACTGGCGTTTCATCGAACACAGCGACCACGGGGTGCATGGTTTCGAGGGGCGCTACCGGGAAATCGTGCCGCTCGAACGAATCGTGTCGAGTTTCGAATGGGACGGTATGCCGGCACACGTGGCGATCCAAACCATGACTTTGGAGCAGCTCGCGGATGGTCGCACCAAGCTGGTCAGCACCGCGCTCTTCCACACGACGGCCGAACGCGACGGCATGATGCACTCGGGCATGGAAGGCGGCGCGAACCTCAGTTACGAGGCGCTCGATCGGGTGCTAGCTACGCTCGGCTGAAACGTACGTGGATGCAGGCGCCACTTCGATCCTGAACAGGGCTCGCGAACAGGGGAGGACGACCTGAGCAATGGCTTGGGTTCGGGTGCTCTGGCTGGGCTCGGACGCGCTTCGTGTCGCGAGTACCGCAAACTCGCGCTGCACGGCGCGTTCGAGCGCGGGGCCTGCCGGTGAAACCGCCCATCGGATAAAGCGAAATGCCGGTTCTGCGTGCGGCGTTTCGTCCTCGCTGATTTCGAGCAGGCACCCGAGTCCGAAGCTCGTGACTCTCGACCTAGCAGTTGACTCTCGTTCTTGCCGGTTGAAGATGGACCAGAAATGCTCCCCAAATCCGCGGCTGTCGCCGCCCAGGTTCGCGCGGCGTTGGCCGAGTTGCAATCGCTGAGTACCCGGCGGGATCTGGAAAACCTCCCTCGCTTCGGCATCACGGCCACGTCCGCGCTCGGTGTCTCACTCGCTAACGTGCAAAAGCTCGCGAAAACGTTGGGGCGCGATCACGATCTCGCGTGTGCGTTGTGGGACACCGGTTGCTACGAAGCGCGCCTGCTCAGCGCATTCGTTGCCGAGCCCGCGCGCGTGACTCCGGCGCAAATGGATCGCTGGTGCAAGGGGTTCGACAACTGGGCCGTGTGCGACACGCTCTGCTTCCACTTGTTCGATCGCGTGCCTGGCGCGTGGGACAAGATCCGCAAGTGGAGTACGCAACGGCCAGAGTTCGTCAAGCGCGCGGCTTTCGCTCTCATGGCGAGCATCGCCGGCCACGACAAGCACGCGGGCGACGAGGTGTTCCTCGAAGGCTTGCTGTTGCTCGAAGCCGCCGCGAAGGATGAGCGGAATTTCGTCAAGAAGGCCGTGAGTTGGGCGCTGCGTCGCATCGGTCGCCGCAATCGAGCACTGCACCGCGCTGCCGTCGCGCTGTCAGCTCGACTCGCGGCGTCGACGGATGCAACCGAGCGCTGGATCGGCCGTGATGCGCACAAAGAGCTGACGAGTGCGCTGGTCGAGCGTGTGATGCGGGCCAAAGCAGCCGCCAAAAAACCAGTGAAAAAGACCTCGCCCGCGACGAAACGAGCCGGCAAACGCGCCCCAAAAAAGAGCGAGGCAGCTCGTTCGGGCCGCCGCTAGGCGTGCGGGCGGGCACCCCTTACAGCGCGTGGAGCACTTGCTGATACGTCTTCAAACGCTTTTCGAGGCCGGGCCAACTCGCGTCGCAACGGCGCCCGCTGTACGAGTTGAGCGTGGTACGCACCCAGTCCGAGTGCGAACGACCTTTGCCGTTGCAGGTGTAGAACGCGCGTCGCAGCGCGCGCGCGGCTTCTTCGGTCTGCACCCCAATGTCTGCGGAACCCCAGGCGGATTCGTTCAAGCGGTTCTTGTGCGCTTGCCACAAGCCCCAGGCGCGGTGCTGCACTTTGCCGTCACGCGTGCGAAACGAGTCACCCTCGTAGTCCTTGTATTCACCGCGTGCGATGCGCGCGCTGAGCGCAGACTCGTGTGCGGCGACCGTGAGGATCAGTGCTGCCCACTCACGTGTAATCTTCGGTACGCTGGCTATGGCGGTAGCAAGTTCCCGTGGGTCCACCGGTTCGTCGACTTTCGACTGCAATGGAGCTTGTGCGACAATCAAGCGCTCCATCAAAGACGGGGCGGCGGCGCCCGCAAAACTGGTGAACCACAGCCCGATCGCAAAAGCCGCGCACGCGGCCATGATCGCGCGGCGCAGGCGATCGAGGCTGGAAGAGCCTGGTTCTATGCTGATTCGTTCGCGAGACACGATGTTTCCACTTCCGCTAGTCACTCGTTAAGAAAGGTAGCTCGCTGAATAACCGCCACGGCATCGGAATTCAAGTGCTGGCATGCATGCGAGAGGAGCATTTCAGATCTGAAACACAAAACTGACACAGTATCCGCTAGTTCGACGAATAGTAGATTTGCTTGCTGCGCGAATTGACCCGAATCGAGATGGTGCACCTGATGAAGAATGGATCGAAAGCGAGACGACGTGGTGCTCACGGTGAAACTCATCGGAGCCAGCGCGCGGGTTGGCTACGCGCCGCGGTCTTGGGCGCTGATGACGCGATCGTCTCGACCGCGAGCTTGATGATCGGCGTCGCCGCCTCCGACGCTTCGAAAGAAGCGATCTTGATCTCTGGCGTTGCTGGGTTGTTCGCCGGCGCCATGTCGATGGCAGTGGGCGAGTTCGTTTCCGTGAGCTCGCAGCGCGACGCGGAACAAGCTGACATCGAAGTCGAGAAGAGCGAGCTCGAGAGGCAACCGCACGCGGAGCTGGACGAGCTGACGTCAATCTACGTGCATCGTGGTTTGGACAAAGAGCTCGCGCGGCGTGTCGCCGAGCAACTCAGCGCGCGCGATCGCCTGGAAGCGCATTTGCGTGACGAGCTCGGCATCGATCCACACGAGCTCGCGCGCCCACTGCAGGCGGCGTGGATCTCCGCGCTCAGCTTCGCAACCTTTGCTACCGTACCGATTGTGGCGCTGCTCGCGGCGCCACAGAACTTGCGTATGCCCGCCATCGCGGGCCTCTCGCTGGTCAGCCTCGGTGCGCTCGGTGCGCTCGGTGCGAGGCTCGGTGGCGCGCCGGTAGTGCGCGCCGCGTTGCGGGTATGCGTGGGCGGCAGCCTGGCTATGAGCGTGACCGCGGGCATCGGAAAAATCTTGGGTATTTCCATGAGTTGAGCCGAGGAAGGCGTGCTAACAGGGAGGCCTCAATGGCTGCATTCACGAACTTCTATGATTGGTTAGCGAAGCAAAAGAACCTGCGCTCCCCGGTGGGCGACATGGCGCGCGAGACCGCGCGCGATGAAAGCTTTCCGCGTGACGTGACGACACTCGAGGGAGTGCTCGAACATCTGCAAAAAGCCAACGCTTCGAGCGCCGCGTTGGCTCGCGCGCGCACGACTTGGAAAGTGTTTGCGCGCGGCGGCCGCTGAGCGGCGGCGCTGTTCATGAGCGCGCCCGAACTGTAGGATCACGAGCATGACCCTTGCTGCCGGCACCTTCGAAGTCACGATGAACCCAGAACCTCCGTACGACACCAACGACGGAGCGAGCATCGGTCGTGTCTCGATCAAGAAGCAGTTCTCCGGTGATCTGCAGGCATCCAGCACGGTGGAGATGATTGGCGCTCGCAGCGCGCAGGTGAAGGGTTCGGCTGGCTATGTGGCCATCGAGCGCGTCGTCGGTAGCTTGCACGGTAAGACCGGGAGCTTCGTCCTTCAGCACAGCGGCACCATGACGCGGGGCAAGGGCGAGCTGCACGTGAGCGTCGTCCCGGACTCGGGCACCGGTGAATTGAAGGGGATTGCTGGACGAATGACGATCGAGATCAGTGACGGCAATCACTCGTACGGGTTCGAATACTCGTTCGACCCTGCACCCTGAGCGCGGTCGTCGTCAGCCGACGCAAGTCATTCTCATCAGTCGTCCAGCTCGTCGCTGGGTGTCAGTGAGTCTTCGAGCACTCGCAACAGATGAGCGCGAATGTCTTCTGGCCACTCGGCGATCAGCTCTTCGAAGCGCGTGTGATCGGAGGCAAACAAGGCGCGCGTCGCTTCTTCGTAGTTCGGGCGGTTGCCGGCGATCGCGGTCATGAACTTGCTCAGCGCCTCGCGACCCTTGCGCGCGCGCTGCTCTTGCGGATCTTTCTTCCGCGCTTCTTCCACCAAGCGTCTCAGCCCCGCCGAGATCCCTTGGGGTTGTGCCTCCAACCACTCCCAGTGGCGAGGCAACAGCGACACCTCGCGCGAGACGACGCCGAGCTTGGGCCTGCCGGGGCCAGTGCGTTCGCGTGGGGGCAGCGCACGGGCCAAGACCTCGTCCAAGCTGCCGCGAAAGTCGAAGTCCAGCTGACGGCCGGTGCGGTCTTCGAAAATCAGCAGCTGCGGGTCCTCACTGCTGTCGACATGGGCTTTGGCGGCGCTGAGCACTTCCGGCAGCGCACCGAAGGCGATCAGGCGATCTCCGGCGAAAGCGGAGTAAGTCTGAGCTCGAGAAATCACGAGGAAATTAAATATGCCCGGGTAAATTGGGCTTGTCAATAAACCCCGGGATAATTTCCAGGCTTCGACGGATGGCCTGGTAGCCGTCGCGATAGGTGGGGTAGGCAAGTTGAATCGAGTGGGCCGTCTTGGTCGCGCGATTGTCGATGCGACGGCTCGCTCGCAACGAAAGAGGGACTTGTTCGCCCTGGCTGCTCGCCGGCAGGGGCAACTCGAATAGATCGCAGACGAAGCGGACCACGTCGACGACAGGCGCGGGTTCGTCATCACCCGCGAGTAATAGGGACCCGCGAGGCGCGCGGAGCGCAGCCAACACGAAACGCGCCGCGTCGTCTTCATGCACGCGCGAGACGATGTTGCCGCCATCGCCGGGCATGCGAAACGTGCCGCGCCGGATGCTCGCGTGTAGTCCCGAGCCAAGGCCGTAAAACGCGGGCAACCGCAGCACGCTGGCTCCCGCGGCGAGCCACAGCTGTTCCGCAGCGAGGCGCAGCATCGCCCGTTCGCTGTTCGCGCTGACGGAACTCGCTTCGGTCACCAATCCCGCGTTATCCGCATACACCGCCGTGGAGGAGAGATATGCAATGCTCGCCGCATCGCTGACGAGCCCGGACCAGGTGCGATCGATCTGACCGTCAGGGGGACACGAGACGACGACGTTCGCTCCTGACGCGGCGGCTCGGATCGCTGCCGCGTCGGTGGCTGCGAGGGGCTGGATCGATGCAAAGCGCTCGTCTGGTGCCCCGCGGGTCGTGCCGGCCGCGGGCCACGCAGGCAGCGCGCGGTGCACCGCGCTGGCAATCGTTCCGACTCCGAGGAATAGTAAGCGATTCACGCGCCCATCTTAGGGCTCGGGAACGGCTAAGTCGATCGCCCTCGCGGCCGGGCGCATCGGTGCGCGGGCGCAAATCGCCGCTGGCGACTGGCGCTCGAGCGCGCTCGCTCTTATGGTTCGCTCGTGTTCCGCCCTTGTATCGACCTCCACGAAGGCAAAGTGAAGCAACTCGTCGGCGGCACTCTCGGCGCATCGACCGAAGCCTTGCGCACGAACTTCGTTTCCGAGAAGTCGAGCGCCGAATACGCCGCTTTGTATCGCCGCGACGGCCTGCTCGGTGGCCACGTGATCTTGCTCGGCCCGGGCAATGAAGAAGCGGCCCTCGCCGCCCTTTCCGCCTATCCCGGCGGCCTACAAGTGGGGGGCGGCGTGAATCTGGACAACGCGAGCGCGTGGCTCGACGGCGGCGCCTCGCACGTCATCGTCACCTCGTGGGTGTTCCAAGCTGGCCGCGTCGACTTCGAGCGATTGGCCCAGCTCGAGCGCCGAGTCGGGAAGGACCGGCTGGTTTTGGATCTCAGTTGCCGTCGTCGTGGTGACGATTATTGGGTGGTTACCGATCGCTGGCAAACCTTTACTGACGTGGCGATCAGCCAAGAAACCCTCGCGCGCCTCGCCCAAAGCTGCGCCGAGTTCTTGGTGCATGCCGTCGACGTCGAGGGGTTATGCCGAGGGGTCGACGCCGAGCTGGTCGAAAAGCTGACGGCATGGTCGCCGATCCCGAGCACTTATGCGGGGGGCGCCAATTCGCTCGCGGATCTCGAGCTGGTCACCGAGCTCAGTCGAGGCCGAGTCGATTTGACGATCGGTTCCGCGCTCGACATCTTCGGCGGCAGCGGGGTCCGCTACGACGACGTGGTGGCCTTCAATCGTCGAAAATCCGTGGGCGTTTAGGCGAACGGCTACCGAAGCGTTGCAACCAGGCAACGGTCTGAAGCGGTCTGCGGCCTAGTCGAGTCGTCGGAAGCTGCGCATACTCAGTTCATGACCGATCAAACAGCCGTTCCCGTGACTCGACGCGTGGCGATCGCTGCGGGCTTGGCTGGCGCAGCCATTGGTGCTGCGGCGTTGCCCGGCGCGCAGAGTTCCGCCTCCGCTGGGCCGGACTCCGAGCGCGACCAGACGAGTGAACGAGCCGCAGCGCGGATGCCGGTCGTCTTCTTGCCGCACGGCGGCGGTCCGTGGCCCTTCGTCGACCTGCGCATTGGCAGCAAGGCAGAACAAGCGGAGCTCGCAGCGTATCTGCGTTCGGTGGCGAACGTGCCGAGATCTCCGCCCAAAGCGGTGCTGGTGATCTCGGCGCATTGGGAGGAGACCGTGCCGACCGTGATGACGAGCAGCAAACCGCCGCTGCTTTTCGACTACTACGGCTTTCCGCCGGAGTCCTACGAACTCACCTGGCCCGCGCCGGGCGAACCCGTGCTCGCGCGGCGCGTGCGCGAGCTGCTGAGCGGCGCGGGCTTCCAGAGCGCTGAAAATGGCGAGCGCGGTTTCGACCATGGCACGTTCGTGCCGCTGAAGCTCGCTTACCCCGAGGCGAACGTGCCCACCGTGCAGCTCTCGCTGATCCGTGGACTCGATCCCGCGCAACACCTGGCTTTGGGGCGAGCGCTCGCGCCCCTGCGCGACGAAGGCGTATTCATCGTCGGCAGTGGCATGACCTTTCACAATTTACGCGCCTTCGGGCCGCAATCGAGCAACGCGGCGGAAGCCTTCGATGCTTGGCTCCGTGAGTCGGTTCCGCTACCGCAAGCCGAGCGCGATCGACGCTTGACCGATTGGGCGAGCGCGCCAGCTGCGCGCATGGCGCACCCGCGTGAAGAGCACCTATTGCCGCTGATGGTGATTGCCGGCGCTGCTGGCACGGATCGCGCAAAGATGCCTTACAACGGCAAGATTTTGGATCTGCGTCTCTCGGCTTATCACTTCGGCTGAGGCGCTACGGCTTGTAGCCGACCGCGAGCCAAGCCGTCGTGGAGAGCTCGGGCTCGCGCGCCAGTACGTCGCTCAAGAACTTACGGATGATCGGCTCACGACGTCGCCACTCGGCCTCCCCGATTCGATTGCGTAGAAGTACGAGGGGCGCGCTGCTGCGGGCCATGCGTTGCCAAAGATCATCCGCGTCCGCGGGGCGAATGCTCAGCGTCATGGGCTCGATCCGTACCCGCTCGAAGCCGCCCGCGCGCATCTCCGCGGCCAGCACTTCGGGGTTCTCTACGCCCGCATCGTTGCGAACCGGCATGACGAATGTCGGATCGGCGGCTGCCAACGCGCCGAACATGGCGCGCAACAGCGGTGAATCCTGCACCGGGGCCCACGAGGAGACGACGGCGCCAGCGCCCGGTTTCAACACCCTGCGCAGTTCGCCAAAGCCGCGCACGCGGTCCGGGAAAAACATCAGCCCGAAAATCGAGAAGCCCGCGTCGAACTCGTCGTCGGCAAAGGGCAAATTCTGACCATCACCGATCACGCTGCGCAAGTTCACGAGGCCTGCGGCACGCGCAGCGGCTTCGAGCTCCGCCACCATGCGCTCCGAAAAATCGAGCGCGACGATCTCACGCACCGCCGGTGCCAAGCGAGTCGAGAGCGTGCCTGGCCCGGCCGCGACGTCGATCACGCGCGCGCTCGGCCCGGGTGCCAAGAGCTCGATGGCGCGCACTGAAAAGGGTGCCATCACCAGCGACGCTTCGGCGGCGTAACCCTGCGCCACGAGTTGCCAAGGTTCAGGCGTGGACATCGGACTGAGCGGATTGGTCATGGTTCCTCAATTCTCTGCGAGTCGGCCTTCGATGCGGCGATCGGGAATCAACCACATGGCCGCGACGATGGCATAGATGCCCTGCGAAAGCGCGGTATGCACGAACGCTGCGGCAATGCCGAGCAGGTACAGCACGGGGGATAGCTTTCCCTTCAAGTCTCGACCGAGCAGAGCGCGCAACCTGGACTGCTCCCCCTGGCTGCGAATGATCGCATTCTGCAAAATCACGTAGGCCACGCCCGCGGCCAGCAAAATCCCACCGTAGACCGCACTCGGCAGTGGCTGCGAGTGATGCTCACCATCCAATCGGTGGCCACCGGCACGAGCGAGAGCCAAAACAACAAGTGCAGATTCGCCCACAGTATGCCGCCGGTCACGCGGTCACACGCATGCAGCATGTGATGGTGATTGTTCCAGTAGATGCCGATATAGACGAAACTCAGCACGTACGCGCACAACACCGGAAACAAATGGTGCAACGCCTCCCAATCCGCGCCGTGCGGTACTTTGAGCTCGAGCACCATGATTGTGATCAGGATCGCGAGCACACCATCGCTAAACGCCTCGAGTCGCCCGGTTCGCATCGTTCGTGGGAGCTTGCCTGCGGGCGCCTGTCAGCGTCAATTCGTCCCCCCGGAAGCAGCCTCGGAGGCCGGGACGCTTCGTGAAGCATGCGCGCGTGAAACGGGAGACCGCCCTTCGTCCTTTTCGGCGTGCTCGTTTCACGGCGCGCGTGACTGGGCTACCCTGGCGGAAGGCCCGATAATCATTCGACCGCCACACCCACCCCGAACTAGAGTGAACCATTCATGACGGCAAGTCAGCTCGTTTTGGAGATCCCCGCCTGGGTGGATGAAGTGGTCGCGGCGTTCAGTCAGCCGCTCGTCGATGACGAAGCGCGCATGGCGCTCACCGTACGCCTCTCACGAGAAAACGTTGCGCGCGGTGGTGGTCCCTTCGGCAGCACCGTGTTTGCCGAGGGTCGGCTGCTGGCCGCGGGCGTGAACCTAGTGCTCGGCAGCGGCTTTTCGATCGCGCACGCGGAGATCGTCGCGTTGATGCGCGCGCAGGCCGCGCTGGGCGAAGCCTCGCTCAACCCGCCTCCTTTGGCGTTGTTCGCCAGTACCGAGCCCTGCTGCCAATGTTTCGGCGCCCTGGTTTGGGCAGGTGTTCGACGGCTGGTGTGTGGCGCCAACACCGCCGACGCCGAGGCCGTCGGTTTCGACGAGGGCCCCAAACCCGAGGCGTGGGTGCGCGTGCTGGCGCAACGCGGAATTGTGGTGGAAGAGGGCGTGTTGCGAGCCGACGCGCGAGCGGTGCTCACCGACTACCTCGCGCGCGGCGGGCGAATTTACGGCAAATTCCCGCCGTCTTCGTCGAGTGGCGGCTAGTATTCGTCGAATTCGTCGAGCGCGCAGCGAGGCATCGAAGGCGGCTCAGCCAGCTTCGAAGCCCAACCGATACAGCACTTGCACCGTGCCGTGCTGCGGCTCCGGAAAGCGTAGCGCGTAGAAGCCCTCGGCAATGCAATCGACGACCTGGCGATCGCTGAGATCCGAACCGCGGTCGCTGACTTCCGAGACGGCACCCGCCGCGCCGACGACGAATTGAAGGCGCACCGTGCCGTCGAGATTGATGTCGCGATTGACGCCGTCTCGATAGCAACGCGCAAACAGCGGATAGCCTGCCTCGACGACGTTATCGATCGCATCCGGAGGCAACTCGCCAGCCGAGCTCGGATCGATCTGTAGCCCGCGCTCATCGCCGGCCTTGGCCTTGCGCTTCTTGCTCGCGCTGCGGCCTGATTTCGACTTGGCGGGCGGATCGACCAAGCGGAAAACGAAGGTCCAGCGTGCCATGGCCGGCTTTTCCAGATCGCCAAAGCGAATTTCGCTCACCCGCTGGCTGAGGCAACTCTCGACTCGCGGGTCGCTGAGCGTGGACGATTCACGATGAATGCCCTGTACTTTGCCGGTCACGTCGAGGTTCCAAGCGAAACGAACCGCGCCGCGCAGATTCGGGTTGGCGAAGAAGCAGCGTCGCAAGTCGGCCTCATTGCCGCGCAGGTGGTGCACGACGTCAGCCGGCGGAAGTTCCGGCAGGCGCGTCTTCGCGCGACTCGGTTCGGCGGGCGCTTCGAATTCCGCGTTGTTCGCGGACGCGGGCGAAGGTGGCGGCGCCGAGCCACAAGCGCTGACTGCCAAGCACGCGAACACCCCAAGTGTGAGAAAGCGAAGCCGGACCATGGGCGAACCGGCGTGTCATAGCATTGCTTCGGGCCGCGTTGGGCCACCGCCCAAACCGGCTCTTGGGTCGCCTTCATTTCGCCACAACCTTTGCTGGAATTCTCCTTCCTCACTGCGCAAGAACGCGCAACTCGCCGGATATCAGTGCGGAGTGGGTGACGCGCACTGCGCCGCCCGAGCTCTGTCATCAAGGAGTCCCGTAATGGAACAATCTTTTCCGGCAATCGTTTCGGTGTCTCAGCCATCGCTGGGCGCACGGCTCACGTCCCCCGAATCGCAGGGCGCTGCGCAAGAGTTCGCGCGCCTCGGCGCCGGCCTCGGCCTCGCTGCCCTGTACGGCTTGGCGCTCGGCGCGCGTAGCGGTGGAGTTGCGCTCGTTCAACACGCGTTGGGTGCGAGTGCCGGGTTGGCTGCCGTCGGAGTGCTGGGGATCCCGGCGTTGTTCGTGCTCTTGGCGTTGGTGAACGCGCCGGTATCGCCGAGCGCCATGTTCTCCGCCGGCTCGCGCGCGCTGGCCAGCGCGGGCTTCGTTCTGGCCGGGCTCGCACCGAGCGCGGCGCTGCTGGCCGTGACCATCGAATCGCCGGAGGCTGCCGCGTTCGTGACACGCGGAGGATTGACCTTGGCAGGCGGCATCGGCCTCTTTCAGTTGACGAGCGCAGTGCGCGCCATGCTCAAGGACCTACCGCCGGAGTCGCGCATGAAGTGCACTGCGCTGCTGTTCGGCTTCAGCTTGTTCGCAATCGTGCTCGCCGCGCGCGTTTGGTACTCGTTGCCGATCCTACAGGGGGCCGCATGAACTCGCAGGTCCTTTCGGTGTTCGATGAACTCTTGCGATCCCCGCGAGCGATCGCGGAACGCAGCCGCGCCGGCGGCGATTTGCGCGCGCTGTTCGTGGCCTCGCTGGCCGCTCTGGTGCTCGGCGCGGGCGTGTTCGGCGCGACCTTGGCCACGTCGCGCGGAGGGCTTCAGCTCTTGTACTCGGGCGTGAAGTTGCCGCTCGCGATGGTGGCGACCATGCTTTTAGTTGTGCCCGCGTTTCATGCCATTGCCGCAGGGCTCGGTCGCCCGTTGAGCTTTTCGGGCATGATCGGGCTCACGCTGGCGGCTGCGGGTCGAGGCGCGTTGGTCTTGGTAGCGCTCTCGCCGCTGACCTGGCTGTGCTTCGATCGCGGTCTGTCTTATCACCCTGGGGTATTATTGGCCGTCGCCTGCTACGGCCTGGCCGGGGTGGCGGCGCTCGATTTGGTGCTCAAGGGCGTCGGCTTCGACGCGCGCGGCTTTGCGATCGTGAGCCTGTTTGCCGCGGTGTTGTTCGCGACCGGCGGACAAACGGCTTGGATGTTGCGTCCATTTCTAGGTCGACCGAGCGAGCCGACGGTGCCTTTCTTTCGTCACCGCGAGAGCAGCTTTTGGGATGCCGTGCAGCAGAGTTCATTATCGATGTTCGGCGTGTATCGGGTCAGCCAAGCCCTGTCCGAGGGAGCCGGTCGAGAGGTCTCGCAAGAGCCAGGCCCGAGAACGGAGAACGGCAATGAATCTCGCTGACCTCGGCGTGCTGTACGGCGTAGCCGGCGCGCTGGGCGGCGCGCTCGTCTATCGCTCGCAGCCGCGTCGAGACGCCCGTGGGCTGGGTGCGGCGCTGCTCTCGGTGCCGCTCTGGCCACTCTGGCTGCCCGTGCTGTTTGCGTCGCAGCGGGCCGAGCGCGACGTGCAGCGCTCGGCCGCGACCGAGACCGAAGCGGCGTTGCTCGAGGGATACGAAGCGGTGCGCAACACGCCGCTCGAACCGCTGTTGCCGCGTCAGGCCGTCGATCGCTTGCTGCGCGAACTGCGGCGAGCCACCGAGCGCTACGCCGAGCTCACGCATTTGCTCTCGAAGAAGGGCTTCGATCGCGGCGCGGCCGAGGAGCGCGTGGCGCGGCTGGAACAACGCGGGGCTTCACCACGCACGCTGGCGTCTGCGCGCCTACATCTCGAAAATGTCGCTCGTTTGCAGAGCTTGGCCGCGCGTGATCGCCGGGCTTTGGAAGAGCTCTCGGAGCTGATCGCGGCGCTGCGGACGCAATTGGTCTTTGCGCGCTACTCGGGCTCCTCGCCGGGGGAGGCCGGTGATATCGTGACCGAAGTATGGGCACGGGTCGAAATGCTTGGAACGAGCTCGGACGGGCCGCCCTTCGAGTTCGATTCGACGTCAGCAGCGGAAGAGTATGCACTTGGCCAAGCACGTCCTGATAGTGGATGACGAAAAGCGCATCCGCGAGGTCGTGGAGTACGCGCTCCAGAAGGACGGCTTTCGGGTGAGCTCGGCTGCTGACGGCGTCTTGGCGCTGGCAGCGGTCGAGCGCGACCCGCCCGACCTGGTAGTGCTAGACGTCATGCTGCCCGGACTCGACGGTCTGTCGGTATGTCGCAAGATCCGCAGTGTTCGCCAAACGCCGATCTTGTTCTTGTCCGCGCGCGCGGATGAAGTGGATCGCATCGTCGGACTCGAGCTCGGAGGCGATGACTACTTGGTCAAGCCGTTCTCGCCGCGAGAACTCGTCGCGCGCGTGCGCGCGGTACTCCGGCGCTTCGAAGCCAGCAGCGGCGAACCCGTGAAGGAGCCGGAATCACGCGCGCTGTGTCACGGCAAACTCAAGCTCGATATCGAGCGCCACGAGGCAACTTTCGCAGGCGAACGCGTCCAACTCACGGCGACCGAGTTCCAAGTCTTGGCGGCGCTGATCGAACGGCCCGGGATCGTGCTCAGCCGCGCGCAGCTGTTGCAGCGCGCGTATGCGGATGATTTGCACGTGACGGAACGCACGCTGGACAGCCACGTGCGGCGGATCCGCGGGAAATTTCGCGGTCTCGGCGGCGACCCGATCGCGACGGTACACGGCGTCGGTTACAAAGCGAGCGACGCCTGAAGCATGCGTCGGCGTTGGCCTTCGCTCGCGGAGCGCTTTCGGCGTGGCATCGGCCGTATTCGCACCCGGCTCTTGGTCGTCAACTTGGTCGTGGTCCTCGTGCCGATCGCCGGCTTGGAGTTCGCGCGACTGTACGAACGACAGCTGCTCGATGGCCTCGAGCGCGACATGCAAAACCAGGCCGCGCTGGTCAAAGTCTCGCTCGAAGCGGGGCTGGCCCGCGGTGAAGCGTTCGGCACGAAAGAGCAAGAAGCCCAATTGACCGCGGCTGCACTGCAGACCCGAACGCGCATTCGCTTGGTCGACGTGCAGCGCGGTGTGCTCGTCGATTCACACCGCAATGGCCCACCCGAAGGCAAGGAGCCGCGCGCACCGCTCTTGACCCGGGAGCGCGCGGCGGAGCTCGAGCAATCTCTCTCGAGTTCGGATAGCCGATCCATTCCGCACGAGCCGGAGGTGCCGATCGAAAAACGGGCAGAAATCCTGGGCGCGTTCCAAGGCAAGCGCAGCACGGCGACGCGCATTGCGCGTCGGCCGCCTTCGGTGTTCTTGTTCTTGGCGGAGCCGGTTCGAGAAGAAGGCGCGGTTCGCGGAGCGGTCTACGTCACGCGCTCGACCAGCCCGGTACTCCAAGAAATGCACCGCATCCGTCGCGGTCTCACCCGAGTATTGGCGCTCGCGCTCGCGCTCACCGCGGGCATGACCTTGCTGCTCGCCTGGACCATCTCGCGTCCGTTGGAGCGCTTGGCGCACGCCGCGCGGCGCATCGCGGCCGGCGACGCGGCGCTGGAAGTGCCCGTGGCTGGCGGCGGTGAAATCAGCGAGCTGGCCGAAGCCTTCCGTGAAATGACGCGCAAGCTCGAAGCGCGTCACCGCTACATCTCGGCCTTCGCCGCGGACGTCGCCCACGAATTCAAATCGCCTCTGACCTCGATCCGCGGCGCAGCCGAGCTGCTCGCCGAGGGCGCGGCCGATGATTTGACGGCGCGTGAGCGCTTCCTATCGAACATCGCGCTGGACGCGGCGCGGCTCGATCGTCTCGTCTCGCGCTTACTCGAACTGAGCCGCATCGACGCCTCCGAAGAATCACCCGTACTCGTCGATCTGGAAACCTTGGTCCGCCGTGCCGTCGAACGTTCGCAAGGCCCAGATGGCGGCGTCGTACTCGACTACACTTCGAGCATTCCCGTGATCTTCGCGCGCCCGGCCGACTTGGAGACCGCGCTGCTCAACTTACTGGACAACGCACTCAAGTTTTCACCCCCTGGCGTCCCGGTCGTCGTCCAAGTCAGCGGTCGCGCGGGCGAACGCTTCGTCTCGATCTCCGTCGAGGATCGCGGCGCGGGCATCCCCGAAGCCAATCTCCCGCGGATTTTCGAGCGTTTTTTCACGACCGACGCGGACCGTTCAGGCACGGGCCTGGGGCTTGCCATCGTGAAGAGCGTGGTCGAAGCCCTGGGTGGCAGCGTCGGCGTGGAGTCACGAGCGGGGGAGGGCACGCGATTTACCCTGAGTTTGCCCGCGCGCCCCGGCTAATTCCTGGTTTTCCCGAAACCGCCTTGAGCGGCGCACCGAGCGCGCTATCGTCCGGCCGTGCGAAAACCGATCGAAGTATTGCCAGACGGAACCCTCGAAGAAGAGGACGATCGCACGTCGCGGACGGACATCCGCGCCGAGCGAAAGCGTTCGGAGGCCGCTTGGATGGAGTTCGCCAAGACGCTGATCACGATCAGTGAGCGCCACCTCCTGCGCTTGCAACTGAGTGAAGAGCTGCTGCGGGTCGTGCAGGACACGCGTCTCATCACGAGCCCCACGGCGCGCGCGCGCGGCCTGCGGCTCATTCGCCAAGAGATGCGTGGTCTCGATCTCACCCAGCTGCGCGAGCGCCTGGAGGACTTGTCGCACCCCAGCACCCGCCGAGCGAGCACCCCCGCGGACGAGTGGCGAAAGCGTTTGCTCGACGGCGGTGAGGCAGAGTTTGCCGAGTTCCTCGCGCAATACACGCGTGCCGAACGCCAACACTTGCGAACGCTGCTCCGCAACGCGCGTTCGGCTCCCGCTGCTTCCAAGAACAAAGCGCTCAGCGCGCTGACTCAAGCCCTGCGCGACGCGATGTCGGCCGGCTGATGGCGCATGCTGTCACGGGTCATCTTTTTTAGCCTAGCGGCTTTGCTCGCGCTCAAACTGTTTGCGCCACACCGGCTGCGCGCGTTGGGCAAGCAACTCGACCGCGGTGTGAATCTGACCTTGATCTTGCTCGCGGTAGTGTACTCCGTACAATTGGCGATCTACTTTTTCTCGAGCCGCTAGCCACTCCGCGCCGAGCAGTGAGCGGCGCGCGCCGCTTCAGTCCGCGTTTTCGAGCGCGGTTTTGAACGCGCGCGAGAGCTGATCGAGCGTGCGACGCTCGAACGCTTTACAGCGAAGCGAACCGACGTCCCAGCGAGCCTCACCGCCAAAGGACCAATCCCACGAACCGGCAGGCCGCGTGGAAATACAAAGGGCGGTGCCTTGCTTTCCCGAATCCAACCGGTAATCCGTGCCGTCGATTTCGACTTCGACCAAGGGCGGGCTCTCGTAATTGACTCCTTCAGAATCTGGGCTGCTCATGTGTTCAGTATCCGGCGGACCGCCCAAGATTTCAAGGATGAACCTGCGCCAACGATTGCTCGTCGATGATTTGGGACTTACGAGAAGGGAGTGGGCATTCTCTCCCTCGTTCTAGATGCGTATTCGCTGGTCGTGCTGGTTTCGGTAATCGTGTCCTGGCTGAGCCTGGCGGAAGACAACCCGATCGTCACCTTCACGCGCACGCTGACCGAGCCGGTCCTGGCGCCGATCCGCCGGGTGTTGCCGAGCGCGGGTGGGCTCGACATTTCGCCCATGGTGCTCCTGCTCGGGATCCGGCTACTCAAGCGCATCATCCTGAGTTAGAGCCAAGAATGCTCAAAGTCGGCGATCTCGCGCCAGAGTTCAGCGCTCAGGATCAACACGGCCAAACCATCACCCTGACGGGTTTGCTGCAACGCGGCCGGTTGGTTCTGTACTTCTATCCTCGGGATTTTACGCCGGTGTGCACCGCGCAGGCTTGCACCTTTCGTGATGCTTCGAGCGAGCTTGCCACGCTCAGCGCCAACGTGGTCGGTGTCAGCGGCGATCCGGTGGATTCGCACCAGCGCTTCGCCGAAAAGCATAGCGTGCCCTTTTCGCTGATCGCCGACCCCGAGCGCCGCATCATCAAGCCCTACGGCGCTTCGCTGCCGATCATCAATCACACCCTGCGCATCACGTACGTGATCGACTCCAACCGTCGCATCCTCGGCGCGTTCCACCACGAATTCTCGGCCGCCAAACACCTCACGGACGTCAAAAAAGCCCTCGAATCTGCCTGAAAGAGTGGGCGGTCGCGCTCCAGCAGCGCACCTCGCAGCGCGCATTGTTCTGGCTGCATCACGTTCGAGCCGCGGGCGCAACGCTCGAACTCAGCGTACTCCGTGGGCCTGTAAAACCTTCCGGAGGCTGACGGACGCTGAAGCTTCCGAGCTATTCGAGATCGAGCGTGAGTCGCTTGGCGGCGCGGACTTTGCGGGTCGACAGTTCGATGCCCAAGGCGTCGAAGCCGAAGTGGTTGGCGACCGCGAGCGCGGTGCCGTGGCCGCAGAACGGGTCGACGACGAGCGTGGTTTCGCTCTCTTCACGCAGGAAGCGACAGGCGAGGCGGCAGGCTTCGACGCCCATGGCTTTGCTCCAGGGTTTGTAGCCTGCGTCAGGCAGCACGTCCGGGCCGGGATGAGTGAGCTTTTCGCGTGGCGCGTGGGCGAAGCACAATAGATGTGAGTAGCTCGCGCGGCCGTGAGTGATGGTACCGGGCGGATGTCGGCAGACGATCTTGTGCCAGAGCAGCGTGCGACCTTCGGCCTCCGCCGCGCGTTGCACCAGGTAGCCTTTGTCGATCCATTCGCCGTCTTTGCGGATGTCGCTTTGGAAGAAGAGCGCGAGGCCCGGCGCGGGCGTCCAGCGCAGGACGGCGCGGGCGGCTTCGTCGAACCAGGTCCTCCAGCCGGAAAAGCCGCGCTCCGGTAGTTCGCTCACGTCGGGGAGGGAGGTGACGACGCTCGTGCCGGCAGGAGCGGGATTGCCCGCGAGCCAGCCGAGCGCTTCGGCTCGGATGATCGTGCGCGTGGGGGACGAGCCCGTCACGGCGCTCAGCCTTCCGTGATCCTGGCGATCTCGGTTTCGACGGCTTCCCACTCAGCGAGCCAAGTTTCGACCTGTTTGCCCAGCTCGAGGCTCTCGGCTTCGAGCTTTTGCACGTCGGCTGCGCTCGTGCGCTCGAAGAACCCGTCTTCGGTGTAGCTATCGGCGATGGCCTTTTTGCGCGCCTCTGCGGCTTCGATCTGGGCGTGCAGCTTGTCGCGGCGCGCGGGCAAGGTGCCCAAGCGGTTGCGGCGCTTCTTTTGCTCCTCCCAAGAGAGGCCCGTGGCCGGAGGTGGCACGCTCTTGTTCGCGGCTGCGTTGCTCTTTGCTTTCAGACTCACGGCGTCGATGTCGAGGTGATCGTCCCCGGAGCGAGCGAGGTATTCCGCGTACGTGCCCGAGAATTCCCGCGGGCCTTCGGCGGTTACCTCCAAGATGCGCGTGGCGAGTTCGGACACGAACGAGCGGTCGTGGGAGACGAAGATGACCGTGCCCTCGAACGCTTTCAGTCCTGCGACCAGCGCGGAAATGGCCTCGAGATCCAAGTGATTGGTCGGCTCATCGAGCACCAAGACATTGGGCTTTTCGGCGATGATCTTGCAGAAAATCAAGCGTGCGGCTTCACCGCCCGAGAGCGCGCCCACGGGCTTGAGTACGTCGTCACCGCTGAACAGCACGCGACCGAGCATGCCACGCACGGTCGCGGTGCCCTCGGTCGGCACCGTGTCCCAAATGAAGTCGAGAGGCGTCTGCTTTTCGTTGCTCAGTAGCTCATGATGGTCCTGCGCGAAGTAGCCCAGGCGCACTTCGTGCCCAAGGCGCAGTTTGCCGCTGTCGGCCTTCAGGCGGTCCATGATGATCTTGAGCAGAGTCGACTTGCCGAGGCCGTTCGCGCCGATCACGGCCAGCTTTTCGCCGCGGCGCACGGTCAGCGAGACGTCCTTCAGCACCACCTTCGAACCGTAGGACTTCGAGATCGCTTCGAGTTCGAGCACCTCTTTGCCGCTCGGGCGCTCTTGGGTGAAGCGAAAGAGCGGCTCGCGCCGAGAGGTTTGGGCGAGGTCTTCGACTTCGATCTTCTCGATCTGCTTCAGTCGGCTTTGGGCTTGCTTGGCCTTCGTGGCTTTGGCACCAAAGCGCTCCACGAAGGCGCGCTTCTCCGCGATGATCTTTTGTTGGCGCGCGATCTCGGCTTCTTTGCGCTCGCGCACCGCGGCCTTTTCGACCACGAAGCGGGCGTAGTTGCCCACGTAACTGGTGACGGTGCCGTAGTCCACGTCCAGGATGTGCGTTGCGACGTTGTCGAGGAAGCGCTGATCGTGGGAAATGACCAGCGCCGTACCGCGGTAGGCGGCCATGAATTTTTCGAGCCAGCGAATGGACAGGATGTCCAAGTGATTGGTGGGCTCGTCGAGCAGCAGGCAATCAGGTCCGCCGATCAGCACCTGTGCCAAGAGCACGCGTAGTTTGAAGCCGCCGGACAGCGTCGCGAGCTTTTGCTGGTGTGAAGCGATCGGAATGCCGAGACCTTCCAAGATTTCGGTTGCGCGAGCCTCCAGCGTGTAGCCGTCGTGGGTGATCAGCAGCTCTTCGAGTTCGGCTAGGTTGCTCGCGTCACCGCCGTGGTCGACGATGCGATTGCGCTCCTCGAGCGCCTTCCAAACCAGCGCGTCGCCCATCATGGCGACGTGCAAAATCAACGCCTGGTCGTCGAGGAAGTGATCCTGGCGCAACACGCCCACGCGGGCGCGCTTGGGGATGTAAACCGTGCCGCTGGTCGCCGGCTCATCTCCGGAGACGACGCGAATGAAGGTGGTCTTGCCGGAGCCGTTGGCGCCCACGAGGCCGTAGCGCGAGCCCTCGTTGAGTTCGAGGTTCACGCCCTCGAACAACGCGCGCGCGCCGTAAGCCTTGCCGAGATCAGTCGTCCGAATCATGCCCGGGGGGTGAATGCCCCAGGAGGTGGGTAGAGTCCACTAGGAAATGCGCACTGCCGTCGGCGCGCTTCCCGCGGCAGTTTGGGGTAGAGGCGCAGCCTTTGGCCGTTGCGTGCGACTCTGGCTGGCCCACGCCGCACAGACCAAGACGAAACCGGCGGTGCACAGCATGGCCGCCGTCACCTGCTCGCCGAGCAGCAACCAGCACCACAGGAATCCGAGCACCGGCTGCGCCAGCTGCACTTGACTCGCGCGCGCGATGCTGGTGCGCGTCAAGCCGCGATACCAGGCAAAAAATCCCAAGTACATGCTCACTACCGCGACGTAGCCCAAGCCCAACCAGGCTCGCCACGAGACGGACGCATGCAAAGGCTGCGCGCTCAGCGCCCACCACGAAAGGGCCAAGCTGAGCGGCAACGCCAGAACCAACGCCCAAGAGATCACGCGCCAGCCACCGAGCCTCGGAGTGAGACGCGCGCCCTCGCTGTAGCCGAACGCAGCGCTCAAAACCGCAGCGAGCATCCAAGCGTCTGCGGCTGCGAAATGGAGCTGCGCCTGCGTAAAGCCAAAGGCGATGACCGAGAGCGCACCCAACGACGATGCGAGCCAAAACTTGGACGACGGCCGTTCGCCATTGCGCAGCACTGCCAAGATCGCCGTCGCCATCGGAACCAAACCGACGATTACGAGTGCGTGCACTGCGGGGACGCTTTGGAGCGCGATCGCGCTACACAGCGGAAATCCGAACACCACGCCGAGCGCGACCAACGCCAGCGACTTCAAGTCGGCCATTTTCGGGAGGCGCTCGCGCCGGATCGCGAACACCAACGATGCCAGCACCCCGGCAATGACCGAGCGGCCCGCCCCGACCAAGATCGCGCCCAGCTCCGGCACCGAGACGCGCGTCGCGGGTACAGTAAGGCTAAAACAGAGCACCCCGAGTCCCGCGGCGCCCAAACCGGCAAACTGCCGGGAAAATCGAGAAAGAATCGATCGTAGCGTTATTCCAATCGATCGAGTATCGTTACTCAGTTCTGACATGAGAATAGATAACAGCTTTCGCGGCGCCGGCAAGTCCCCCGCCGCACCACTCAAGGCCGACGTACGCATTGCGACTGAGCTGCGCCGGCGTGTGGCGCGACTCGGAGCAGGCGCGTTGCTCCCTTCCGTGCGTGAGCTGAGCGCGGAGTTCGTTGCCAGTCCAGTCACCGTACAACGCGCGATGGCGCAACTCGCGCGTGAAGGGCTCGTCGTCAGTCGACCCGGCGACGGGACGTACGTCGCGGAGCGCACGAAGGAGAGCCCGAGCGCGGACTCTTCGTGGCAGCTCACGGTGCTCGGTCCCGCTGCTGATCCGATTGCGCGCGCAGCTTTCGAATTGCCGGTATCGGGTGCGTTGGTGTTGGGCAGTGGCTATTTGGACGTCTCATTGCAACCGCTTTCCTTGCTCGCTCGGGCGGCTCGCCGCGCTGCCGCGAATCCTCGCGCCTGGGATCGCCTGCCACCGGAGGGTCACCCGGAACTCCGACTTTGGTTTGCCCGCGACGTCGGTGGCCATGCGCGGGCGGAAGACGTGGTGCTCGCTCCCGGCGGTCAAGCCGCGCTCGCAGCCACGTTCCGCACGCTCGTGCCGTTTGGCGGCCCCATTTTGGTGGAGTCGCCTACCTATTTCGGCGCGCTCAGCATCGCGCGCTCGCTTGGGCTCAAGCCGATTCCCGTGCCACACGACGGCGAAGGCATCCGCGCCGATTTGCTCGAGGCGGCTTTCGCTTCGACCGGCGCGCGCGCGCTGTATTTGCAGCCAGCGTTTTCGAATCCTTCGGGCATTACGCTGTCCGAAGGGCGCCGCAAGGACGTGCTACGTCTGGCGGAGCGCGCCGGCGCATTCGTGATCGAAGACGACTATGCGCGTGATTTGGCTTTTGGAGCTTCGCCACCCGCGCCGCTGTTCCGGCAAGCCGGCGATCGCGTCGTCTACATTCGTTCACTGACCAAATCCACCGCGCCGGGTCTACGCGTCGCGGGGATCATCGCCAAAGGACCCGTGCTCGGTCGCTTGCGGATGTTGCGCGCGACGGAGGACTTCTTCGTCGCGGGCATCTTGCAAGACACGGCGCTCGAGCTCGTCAACGCCGCCGGTTGGGGCAACTACGTTCAGAAGCTACGTCACACGCTGCGCGATCGTTGTGACGTGTCGATTCGTGCGCTCGCCCGCCATTGGCCGAAAGCGCGGCTGCAGCGTGTGCCAGAGGGCGGTTTCAGTTTGTGGATCGAGCTCCCGGCCGGAGCAGACGATCTCGCGTTCGTCGCAGCGGCGGCGAACGCGGGAGTCTCACTCATGCCGGGGGTGCCCTGGTTCGCTGCCGAGCGCCCGGGCGCGTTCGTCCGTGTCGGAACCGCCGGCGCGAACGCGACGGATCTGGAGGCGGGCATTGCGCGTTTGGGCGCTCTCAGCGTGTAGGCGAGCGTGCTTCGCTCAACCGTGCGAGCTCGAACCGCTCAATGGATGAGTGGGGCCCTTCAGCGGACGCGGGCGGTCGTTCAAGAAGTCTTCGAAGATGGCCTGCCGAGCGGGCAAGAACTGATTGATGAGCGCGTCCGAGATCTGGAAGCGAGTCTCACCGCCGACCACTTCGGTTGCCCGCTCGCTCACGTGCGTGAAACCTTGCGATGCAGGCCAGGTGAGTCCGCCACCGAGCGCCGCGTTGTTGCTCAGGCGATGACAACCAGCGCACGATAGCGCTTGTGCGCGCGCAACGATGTCGTCCGGCGTGAGCGTGCTACCGAGGGCGGTGAGCTGAGTTTGCAGCGCGGTCCTGAGTGAGCTCTCGCCGGTGCCGAATTGAACCGAGTAGCGCATCTCCGCGGCGGTCGTGCCCGAGGCCTGACTTTGCGCCGTATTGAACGTATCAGGGGTGCTGATGTCGAGGCCGGGGATCGTGCTCGCGTTCAGGTTGGCGACCTGAGAGGGGAAAAAGCTGCGGAAGGCCGCAGCGGTCGCATAGGTCGAATTGGGCTCGAAGAGCGGGCCGAAAGCGTTGTTCTTGTCGGTGACCGGCACGAACTTCATGCTGCTGCAAACGTTCCCGGTGCACGTTCGCAAGAGCTTGAATTCACGGAAGGACCAACCGGTCGTGGTGTTCGAGAACTGGTTCGTGCGGATCTGCCCGGCACCGAGCGCGTTGTCGCCGAAGTTGCCGATCGAAATCACCGGCCCGAGCAACCCTTGGCCGTAGCCGTTGAAGTAGAAATTCTCCAGCACCGTCGCGCGCGCCTGGATGTCGTTTTCCGGGGTCAGGTTCGCCCAGGTGTCGATGATCTGCTGGCAGCCCTTCAACCCTTGTTGCGGATGCGGATTGGGCAACGCCGCCTCGAAGATCAACAAATTGCGGTCGCTGGTCGAGGTAGTGCCGGATGCCTTGGCGTACACGATGCGGTATTCCCCGCAATGCGCGCCGTTCTCCGGCGCTTGATCGTAGCGGTTGAACAAGCCGATCGGGATGTACGCGCAGGTACTATCGGCGGCGAACGGATCGCAGCTGGCTTGGGCGCCTTCGGCGCCGTCGCGGCACAAGTACGGATAGCCGTTGATGGTGCTGCCGATGGGCGGCGTCACGGTGTCGTCGCAGTGCGGGCCTGCGTACAGACCGGGTGCGGGGTTCTGCGTGTCCCACCACTGTTGGAACAGCGCAGTTGCGGTCAGTCCAGGTACTCCGCTCTGGGCGGCAAGTTGCGTGAGCACGCGCTGCAGTGAAAAACGAGCAAGGATCGTCTGTTCGGTGACCACGAGGGAGCGGCGAACATCGATGCTCGTCACCTTGACCGCCTGTGTCTGCGAATCGAAGCTTTCGTCAGCTTGGCCACCGGCTCCAGAGCAAGCCGCTAGCGAGAGCACGCCGAAAACACCAACCAACCCGCGAACCACCTGTGAACTTCGTTGACTCAAGATCTGACTCCTGATCTCTTTTCCGCGACTAGCGATAATCGCCAGTGCTTGTTTGCGGGTCACACGATGTCTCGTGCGACTCGCGTGCTAACGGCGAGTCGACTTATATAGGTAAGAGCCACGAATGGTGAAGAGCCACTGCCGGGTCCGAGGCGGAGTCGAGCGATGGACTGCGCCGGGGCGCGCGATCAGCGCCGCAGCTTGGTCGTCACGGTATCCTGGTCTCGCAGCGTAAAGTCCGGAGGCAGGGCGCCGACGAGTGTCTCGTCTTGGTCATCACGGCTGTCCGTGACCGCAACGTCCGGCAGTTTGCTCCAGGCGTTCTTCTCCGGCGGCGGACTCGGGATCGTCGCAATGTCGTGCAGCGTGCGGTCCAGCACCTTGATCAGAATCACCGTCACGTTGTCGCGACCGCCGGCGTCATTCGCCATCTCGATCAATCCATACACCGCCGCTTCCAAATCACGCTGGGTGGCCAGGGTTTGCTGGATTTGGTGGTCGGTAATCATCTTGTTCAAGCCATCCGAACACAAGAGGTAGATGTCGCCGGATTGAGGCTTGTCCACGATCAGATCAATCGACAGATCCACGGTGACGCCGATTGCTTGCAATAGGTCACCCGCGTGGGGCCCGACCAGGCCGATTTTGCCCATCGTCTGATCGGTGGTGAGTTGGCGCAACTTTCCGCGGCGGAAGCGATAGCAGCGGCTATCCCCGACGTGGCCAATGTATACACGCTGCTTGTTCGGCGAGAAACGCGCGGCGACCAGCGTGGTGCCCATCTTGGCGTACTCCGGGGTGACGCGAGCCGCGTCGAACACCGCGCGGTGTGCTTTCACCATCGAACCTGCGAGCTCGCTACCGCGCCGCGGGACCGGCGCGGCAGAGCGCAATTCGGCAGCGAATGACCCTTGGTCGAACGCCTGCTTCATCGTTTCGACGGCGAGTGAACTGGCGACACTGCCGCCCGCGTGGCCACCCATGCCATCGGCGACCGCGAACAGACAATGATCGGGCAAGACCAGCAAGCTGTCGTCGTTCGCCCGACGTCGTTGCCCTTGATCCGTATCACCGGATGCGGTCACCAGAATGCGAGCCTGTGGGGACGTGCTCTCTTCTTCGTCCGCGTCTTCTTCGTACGCGACGACGACCTTAGGGTCGGAGCGCGGTGACATGATCTCGGTGGGCATGACCTCCGAAATCTGGTCGTCGGTGAGCGGTTCGAGGACGGCGCTGCCGAGCGTGGAACGCACGCGGACCACCAGCGTCTCGTCCGCGTCCGATGGCTCTTCCGGCGCTGCGCTGGGAGGGCGGCTGCGCCCTTTGGGCGCAAGCGATTTAGGTCGAGGAGGCGGCGCCGAGGGGCGACGCGCGGTCACCCCGTAGCCCAGCAGCGCCACGCCGACGGCCAACAGTGCGAGTCCTACCAGCATCTGGGACTCGCGCGCTCACTGCGCGATGCACGGATCTCCGCCCATCGCGTGCGGGCAATGCTCGCTCGCCGCGTCCTGCTCGATGCCGGCTGCGACATGGTACGTGCGGCAATAGATGTTATTTCCGACCAAGCTATTCGGCTCGATCGTGGCCGAAGACGAGTACTGAGTCGGGCCCGTGGGATCGTCCGGCATTGCGGCGCAGTTGGCCAGGCAAGCCTGAGTGTTCTCGAAGTAGCTCAGCTCGACGTTGCCCGCGGTCGTGGTCTGCGTACAGGTGTTGTCCATCAGCGCGCAGTACGACTCGCAGTTCGAACCGCACTTCCCCGCGCCCAGCGGACCTGCAGATTTGCAGTACAAGAACGCTTCCGCCTCCGCGAAGCGGGCTTGGCGAATGCGACACTCCACACTATTGACGTTTTCGTCACCGGGAGTTCCTTCCGGCAGGCGCTTGCACACTTCCAGGCATTGGCCGACAGTTCGGTACTGTTCGTATTTGCCGGTGCAATTCTTGAGCACGCTGTCGCAATAGCTCTCGCAGGTGCTGCGGGGCTGATCCGGCTGGTCGCTCCCGCCGGCTCCTGCGCTCGATTCGTCGCTGCCTGCTGCTGCGGCGGCGCCCGTGGTTCCAGCTTGGCTAGTGGCGCCGCTGGAACCATGATTGTGACCGCCAGTATCACCCGTCGCGCCCGAGCTAGAACCGCCGGTGCCCGGCAGCGAGGAGGCTCCACCGTTCGACGCGCTGGTGCCGCCGGTCAAGCTCGGATCGATCCAAGCGTCTTGAATGTCCAAGACCTGAGAACAGGCCGCGGTGAACGCAAAAAGTGCGAACGGCCCGAGCACGCCTAATCGCCCGAGCCGTTTCACCACACACCTCGCAGTTGCACGCCAAAACCTGGCGAAGCGGCGTGTCCCGGCAGGTTGGTTCCCGCGCGACTCGCCGCCGCGCTGGGCGCCGTGAATACGAGCGTGAGACCAGTAGCGACGAGCGCACCACCGCCGATGCTCGAAATCGTCGAGATGGTGGCTGCGCTCTTGGCGTCTTCGCGCATTGCGGCGCCTTCACTCGTGCAGGCGTTCGGATCGTCTGCTCGACATTGAGCCTTCGATTGCTTGTTCAGGTCCATGGCGTGATACCCGAAGTATCCACCTACGGCGAGACCGACGATCCCGACGGCGCCGATGACATAACCGATCGTGCGCTGCGTCGCGCCCGGATCATGCGGTGCGAGTTTTTCGCTGAGCACGCCGGCAGTGTCCGTGGAGAGCGACTGCGGCGCGTTCGCGAGCTCCGCGATCTCGAGGACCTGGCTAGACGGCCCTTCGGCGACCTTGATCTCGACGGACCAGGGCTTTTTGCCTGGCGCGCGGGCTTCGACGCGGGTTGGCCCGGGATCGACCGGCATGGCCGTGTTCCACGACGCGCTCGGCACGGGCGCGTCGTTGATGCGAAGCTCGAGGCCGGGCACACGACGCGCAGCCGACACCCGCAGTTCGACCTTCGACAGCCGTTCTTTGAGACTTGCCGCACGCTCGTTGGCGATCTTTTCGCGGTCGGACTGTTGCACGCGTCGCGCGCTGTCCGCTGCTTCCTGGAAGAGGGCCCAGGCGCTCGCCGTCTTTCCGCTCTGCTCGTAGCAGTCAGCCAAGTACATCGTGGTGCCGAGTGCAGGATCGAGCTCTTGGCTTGCAGCGAATTGTTCACACGCTTCGCTGAACTTCTTTTGTTCCATGAGATCCATCGCCTGTTGGAACAACGCCTCGGCGGTCGCGCGTTGCCCCGCGGTCACCTCCGCAGCCGCCGGTCGAACGCCGCACAGCATCGTCAAACCGGCGAGGCAGCCCAAACTCGCGAATCGGGCTGCACGGTTCATGGCACGGCCGCCGTGAATCCGCTGACTGCCGTCCCATTCATGTCACCCGACTTGAGATCGGTGATCGCGCGATAAAGTGGCATGCCCTTGTAGGCCACCTGCAAGGTTCCCTTACCGGGTTGCACGAAGGAGCCGAAATCCGCGATCAAGAGCGAGGTCACCACCGAGAAGTTGTGCTCGTGAAAGGGCTCGAAAGTCTCGAGACAAGTGCCCGTGCAGTTGCTGATCGGAGCGGAGCTTGCCGTGCCCGCCTGATCATTGGCAGAGACATAAAGCGTATGGCCCGACGAATCTGCGAGATACCGGAAGCTCCCCGGCTTCATGATGAACACGGCGGGCAGCTTCTTTTCGACGATGTGCCAGGTCTTTGCTTTGCCTTGCCCTGCGACTTGGCCGAGCAACAGATCGGTCTTGTAGTAATACAGCGGCCAACCGTAGTAGGTCGTTTGCCAGGTTCCGTCGTCGCGGTGGATCGCACCGAACGCCGAATCGTCGAGACCCGGCGCAAGAATGCGCGCGCCCGCTGGGAAGATGGGCCAGCTGATCAAGCAATCGGTGATGCAATTCGAGACCGGCGGAGTGTGGCAATCACCGGGGAGGTCGTTGCCGTAGGTGTACAAAGTCCTGCCCGTCGTATCGGCCAAATACGTGCCGACGAAGGGGCTGGTTTGGAGTGTCACGGTGAACGAGGCACCTGCGGCGCCCCCACTACCACCTGCTCCACCGCCGCCGCCCGCTCCGCCGCTTCCACCGGCGCTCGTCGTGCCGCCGGTTCCGCCGACATCGACGGGCGGGTCCGTGTGGTACGGACAGGTCGCGGGGATCACGGCTTCGTTCAAAGTTCCGCCTTGACCGCCGCCGCTCACTGAAAGCGAGCCGCCGCTATCGCCACCACTGGCGAGCAAGCCCGCAGTGCCGCCTGCGCTCGCGCCAGCCCCATTGTCGATCGTACCGCCACTCGCGGTACTGCCACCTTCGGGACTATCGGTTGTTGCGCCGCCTGCGGACTCGCCGGCGTCTCCGGGCGCGGTCGCCGCCCCAGCTTCGCCGGCTTGATTCGACGTGCCGCCAGAGCCTTGGTCATTGCCGCCTTGGGCCGCCTCGCCACTGGCACCTGCAGACGCGCTCGGCAAACCCGCAGGGGACTCGCCACAACCGGTCAGATGAAGCGCTGCAACGAACCCCAGCAGCACGCTGGGGACGAACACTGAGAGGTAGTGAGTTTTCGAGTATACCATTGAGATCCCGTTATCCAGTTATGTTGAGTTTGGTCGAACGCGGCGGCGGCTCAGCGACGACCGCCGAAAGCGCCACGACCAGAGGTGTTGGAGGTTGGAGCGCTGCCGATGGCAGGCGCGGTTGCGGCTGCGGCTTGCGT
>Ga0164309_10000207_pt1 | contig 35964 bp, 28 predicted proteins | sample Whisoiple_247_MG_FD_109984 | JGI IMG/M metagenome (GOLD analysis project Ga0164309, IMG submission 109984) | Soil microbial communities amended with fresh organic matter from upstate New York, USA - Whitman soil sample_247_MG | ecosystem: Environmental > Terrestrial > Soil > Unclassified >... | reverse complement strand
TCGACCGCGGTCCGTGATCGGGGCGCGGCGCAAACTCTGCGCGACGGGGCGCCAATGCCGCAATTGCTGCGGCTGCAGACAACGACGATGCACGCCTCTCGAACTGCAACGCTGTCGTTGCCGCTGCGCGGCGTGGCCTCGATTGCGATCGGTGAATCGTTTGGCACACGGACTGCATCACGGGAACACATGAAGCGCACAGACTCCGAGATTCGTGACGCAGTGCTATCTGAGCTCGCTTCGGATGCTCGCGTCGAGGGTGCAGACATCGCAGTCGCGGTCGAAGACGGAATCGCTTGCCTGACCGGCACGGTCAGCAGTTGGGGCGCCCGGCTCGCGGCACGTGAGGCGGCCTACCATGTGAAGGGGGTAGTCGACGTCGATAGTCGGCTCGACGTGAAAGTCGGCGACGGCTGGCGGAGCGACGTCGATATCGCAGCGGCGGTGCGGAACGCGCTCGATTGGGATGTATTCATTCCGGGCACGCGAATTCACACCAGCGTGCTCGATGGAGATGTCACCTTGCGCGGCGAGGTCAAGCGCTGCTGGGAACGAGACGCCGCGGAAAAGGCGGTTCACAACATCCCCGGCGTTCGCCGCGTCCTGAACGAGATCCAGGTCAGTCCAGTGGCGACGGCCCCAACGGACATTCGTCGTTCGATCGAGGCGGCCCTCGAACGCCGCGCGCTGCGCGAGGCACGACGTATCAATCTAGAGATCCATGAAGGCCACGTAATCCTGACTGGCAGAGTTCATTCTTGGGCCGAGCGTCAGTCGGTGGTCGGTGCGACCAAGAACACACCAGGTGTTCGTAGTGTCGACGACCGCCTCCAGATCGAGAGCTAGCGCCGGCTCACACCAAACCATCTCGTGCACTCAAGGAGGGAATCGTGAACTATATCGTGCCATTTCGGCAGCTGGACATGAGCGCCGTCCCAGAAGTTGGCGGCAAGAACGCTTCACTGGGCGAGCTCTTGAACAAGCTCGAGCCGCAGGGGATCCGGGTTCCCGACGGGTTTGCAATCACGTCGAGCGCGTTTCGACTGCACTTGAAACGCGCCGGGCTCTCGGAAGTGATGTACTCGGAATTAGACACGTTGGACGTGCGCGACAACGCGGCGCTGTCGCGCGTCGCGCAAAGCATCCGAACGCGCATTCGCTCGGCGCCTCTGCCGCCCGAGCTGGAGGCCAAGATCTACGATTCTTACCGGGCCTTGAGCCGTCACTACGGTGAGGAAGAGACGGACGTGGCAGTGCGTTCCAGCGCCACGGCCGAGGATTTGCCAACAGCGTCGTTCGCCGGGCAGCAAGAGAGCTACCTCAACGTGCGCGGGCGCGAGTCGCTGGTGCAAGCGGTCCGCGACTGTATGGCGTCACTCTTCACCGACCGTGCGATCGTCTATCGAGCTGAGCGCGGGTATCCCGAACGCACGGTAGCGCTCTCGGTGGGGATCCAGAAAATGATCCGCAGTGATTTGGGCGCGGCCGGCGTCATCTTCACGCTCGACACCGAAAGTGGCTTTCGAGACGTGGTGCTCGTCACTGGTTCTTGGGGTCTCGGCGAGATGGTCGTGAAGGGCCGAGTGAATCCCGACGAATTCTGGGTGCACAAGCCGACCTTGAACAACGGCTTCCCCTCCATCGTGCGGCGCGAGCTGGGCGACAAGGACACACGCTTGGTCTATGCACAGGGTGGGAATCAAGCGGTCGTCGAGGAGCGCGTCCCACTCGCGCAACGGAACCAGCCCGTGCTGAGCGACGACGAAGTACTCAATCTGGCGCGCTGGTCGCTCCGTATCGAAGATCACTATTCCAAGCGCGCCGGCCGCCCGACACCGATGGACATCGAGTGGGCAAAAGATGGTCGCACCGGCGAGGTGTACATCGTCCAAGCGCGTCCGGAAACGGTCCACGCCCAAAAGGGCCCTCCCACCTTCCAACTCTTTCGCATGCGCGGCAAAGGGACGGTGCTCGCACGCGGCAAGAGCGTGGGCGCGAAGGTCGGCGTGGGCCGCGTTCGCGTCATCCACTCCCCGGACCAGATCTCGACCTTCCAACCCGGTGAGGTCCTCGCTGCCACGATGACGGATCCGGATTGGGAGCCTATCCTCAAACAAGCGGCCGCGGTCGTTACCGATCACGGTGGGCGCACTTGCCACGCAGCGATCGTCTCGCGAGAGCTCGGCATTCCCTGCGTCGTAGGAGCCGGCAGTGCCACCACCGATCTGGTCGACGGCTCGGAAGTCACGGTCTCCTGTGCGGAGGGAGACGAAGGCAAGGTGTACGCCGGCAGAGTTGCATTCGACTGCAGCGAGGTCGATCCCCGAGAGCTGCCGGAACCGCGCGTGCCGGTGATGCTCAACGTCGGCAATCCAGAAAATGTCTTCCTCCTCGGACAGCTCCCGAGCGCAGGTGTCGGCCTGCTCCGCATCGAGTTCTTGGTCGCGAGTTGGATCGGAGTGCATCCCATGGCTCTCCTTCACCCCGATCGCGTCGCAGATCCCAGCGAACTCGCTCAAATCAAGAAACGCACCGCCGGCAGCAGTAGTCCACAGGAGTTCTTCGTGGAGCGACTGGCGACAGGTGTCGCTCAAATTGCCGCAGCCTTCTACCCAAGACCCGTCATCGTGCGATTTTCGGACTTCAAGAGCAACGAATACCGCAGCCTCCTCGGTGGCGGCGCGTTCGAGCCCACCGAGGACAATCCGATGATCGGCTTTCGCGGCGCGTCACGTTACTACGACGAGCGCTACCGAGAAGGTTTCGCGCTGGAGTGTCAAGCGATCTCGCGCGTGCGCGATACGCTCGGCTTGCGCAACGTCAAAGTGATGATCCCGTTCTGTCGCACGCTGAGCGAAGGGCGCAACGTCCTGGCCGAGTTGGCGAAGAATGGTCTTCACCGCGGGGACCACGGCCTCGAGGTGTATGTCATGTGCGAAATCCCGAACAACGTGATTCTGGCGGAAGAATTCGCGGAATTGTTCGACGGCTTTTCGATCGGCTCCAACGATCTCACGCAGCTCACGCTCGGGATCGATCGCGATTCCGAGATTCTGGCGCCGCTCTTCAGCGAACAGGATCCGGGCGTGATGCGTTCGATCGCCAGCGTGATCGAACGGGCTCACCGGAAGCACCGCAAAGTCGGCTTGTGCGGTCAGGCCCCGAGCGACCATCCTGAATTCGCGCGTTTCTTGGCCGATCAAGGCATCGATTCCATCTCCGTGACGCCCGACGCGCTGCCCGCCGTGGTGCGAATCCTGGCGACGGACCAAGCGAGCACGACGCAGACCGCAGGTGACTCCTCACGTTCTGACCCTTCGTCCTAGCAAGCTCACGTTGGCGCGAGCCCAATCGCAGCCCCGCTCGGTCCTGATCGCAAAGGAAGCGCGACGGGAGCAGCGGCGGGGCTGCGCGCGTTCAGATCGCGCTCCGGCCCGACCAAATCGTCGTGACCTGGGCACTAGGACTGCGCTCGCGCCGACTTCGGCGGGCGAGGTCAAAGCATTTCGGCACCTTGCCCGCCCCTCGAGCGGCCACGCCACTGGCGGCGGTAGTCATCGCGCCTCCTTTCATCGGGGAATCGTGCGCGCCAACTCGCGCACTGAGTCGAACGCAACATCTTCGCGCTCGCTGCGAGTTGCGCGCAAGCGTTGCGTCAGGCCCCACGCGCGAGCTGACCTGGGGTCCGCTCCAATGCTCAAACAGCGCCGATTTTTGGCGAAACGCGCGGCGCATCCGAGTTTGGAACGGAGTTTGCTGAGTGGCGAATACTCGTCGTCGGCGAGAAAGAAGGAGGATTCGATGTCAAACATTGCTATTCAACGTGACGGCGGAAATCAGGCCCTACAGCCCGCGCGCTATGCCACTCGCGACTGGGATCCGTTCCGGGCTATGCGCGAACTCATGCGTTGGCAGCCGTTCGCCGAGCTTACGCCGAGCTTCGGGGCCTTCGAGAGTGCTGTTTTCTCACCCGCCTTCGATGTCAAAGAGACCAAAGAAGAATTCGTATTCCGTGCCGACGTCCCCGGAGTCAAGGACGCGGACCTCGACGTCAAGCTGACGCAAAACCGGCTCAGCATCTCGGGTAAACGCGAGTCCGAGAAGACGGAGAAGAGCGATACTTTCTACACGACCGAGCGGAGCTACGGAAGCTTCACTCGTTCATTCACCCTCCCGGACGGCGTGGATGCCGACAAGATCCGGGCGGAGCTGAAGGAAGGCGTGCTGACTCTGTCGGTGCCCAAGAAGCCCGAGAGTCAGCCGAAGAAGATCGCGGTCACCAACAAGTGACGCGTCACCTGCGGTCGTGGCGCGTGCGACGCATGCGCCGCGGCCGCAATCGGCTCTTGCTGCCAACGGACATTGAATCATGACCAACCGAAAATACGTGATCGTCGTCGGGATCGATTATTCAGCCGCCTCCGAGCGCGCGTTGAACGAAGCATTCACCCTGGCCCGCACCAAACACGGCGCCCAGCTACACGTCATCAACGTTCGTGCGGCACCGGACGAGCCCGTGCGGGATAGCGGACAAGCCGCGCCCTTACCTCCCCTGGAATATTGGACAGCCGAGCTCCGCGAGTATGTTGCGCGCCAGGCCGCGGCTTTCGAAGCCACCGCCCGCGTGGCACCCCTACCCCACCTGTACACGCACCAAGGGATGAACGACCCCGCTCAAGAAATTGCTCGGCTTGCCGCCAATGTCGACGCCGACCTAGTGATCGTCGGGACCCACGAGTGGCACGGTGTCCCTCGGGCGCTCGGATCAGTTGCCGAAGCGGTCACCCGGCTCGCCCCCTGCCCGGTGCTCGTCGTGCGCCGCAAGGGCCGCCCCAGCTTCGAAGCAAAGGGAGCGCCCCACCACGCTTAGCTCGCTTCGCACGCTCGAGCCGGTCCGATGAATCGATTGACGTTGCGCATCTCTCGGAGTTTCGAGAATCGATTGAACTGCGCGAGTGCTCCGCATTCACTTCGGGGACCGCAGCACCTGATTTTGGGTCAACCGGTACTCGGGATACTCATCGAGAAGATCGCGCCAGGTTGTGCATCCTCGACCCAAATCCGTCCGCCGTGTGCCTCGACCGCGAGTCGGCAGAACGCCAGCCCCAAACCGCGACCGGACCGAGTTGTTGCCTGCTCCGGCTTTTCTAGCTGGATGAAGCGATCGAAGATCACTTCTCTCAATTCAAACGGCACGCCCTGACCAGCGTCCGCCACGGCAAGCTCGGTTCCTCCCGGGACAGCGCGCGCGGAAACGGTGACCACACTGTTGACCGGCGCGTGGCGGAGGGCATTCTCGAGCAGGTTTTCCAAGACCCGACGCAACAGATCTCGGTCGGCGTCGATCGTGGCGACCTCGACGGCTCGGCGCAAGCTAATCTCCCGTGCTTTCGCGCGCACCTCGAGTGCATCGCAGACGTCTCGAGCAAGACTTGCGACATCTATCGACGTCCGCGCCGGAACCAGGCGCCCTTCCTCGCTCTTGCTGAGATCCAATAGGTTGAGCAAGAGGCGCATCATGGAGCGAACCTCTTCCCGAATACTAGCACCGGCTTCGCGTGCCCCCGGAGACGAGCGGTCCCTGACCAATAGCTGGGCTTGCAAGTCGATGTTGCTGACGGGGTTCTTGAGATCGTGCACCACGAACCCCATCAATCGCTCCTTCTGGAGCTGAAGTCGCATCAGGTCGTCTCGCTGCTTCCGCACGAGGTCGACGTACTCTCGATTGGATAGATAGGCGCGGCGCAACTTGAGGCTCGCCTGAACCCGGAGCAAGAGCTCCGTAGGGCGCACTGGTTTGGTTAGGAAATCATCCCCGCCCGCTCGCAGAGCCGCATCGAAAGTATCGAGATCGCGTTGGGCTGTCAGAAATACGACGGGGGTCTCCGGGCCCCAGGGCAACTCTCGAATGCGAGCGCAAGTGGCGAATCCGTCCAACCCGGGCATTCGCACGTCCAACAGGATGCAATCGGGGACCTGTTCGCGAAAGCATTCGATGCCCTCTTCACCACTGGCAGCGAGGATGACCTGATAGCCCTCGTCTTCCAAAACGGCGCTGGCGAACGCGCGATTCGGCTCTTGGTCGTCGATGACTAAGATTCTGGCTTGGGTCGACTTGGCGTCCATTGGCGGCTCGCGCGCCGGGACAATAGCGCCGAAAGGCGGCGATTGCCCAGCAACATGAGCGTGCGCAGTCCGGACGCCCTAGCGCGACGTGAGCGACGTGCAGGCTCGCTTCTTGCTTGGGGTCAATAGATGCCCGACGAATCACGCGAGCCGAACCATTCGTTCGGCGGGCTCACATCCGCTGAAGTCATCGACCGCCGCAAGAGGTTCGGCGCAAACGAACTCCCGACGCAGCAAAGGCGCGCACTTTTCGTTGACGTCGTCGACCTGCTGCGAGAGCCGATGTCACTGCTGTTGCTCGCCTGCGGCGCGATCTATGCCGCAGTCGGGGATCGCCAAGAAGCGATCATGCTCTTGGGCTTCGTGCTCTTCATCATGGTCCTGACCTTGTTTCAGGAACGCAAGACGGGGCGCGCATTGGCCGCTCTACGCGATTTGGCCAGCCCTCGCGCGCTCGTGATCCGAAACGGCGAACGGACACGTATCGCCGGACGGGAACTCGTGCAGGACGACCTGATCGTGCTGGCGGAAGGGGATCGCGTCCCGGCTGACGCTGTGATCTTACAGGCGAGCCAAATCGCAGTCGACGAGTCGCTCGTGAGCGGCGAGTCCGTCCCGGTACGAAAGAGCGTGTGGGACGGCGCCAGCGCAACCGCCCGACCGGGCGGTGAAGATCAGCCGTTCCTGTATGCGGGCACGTTGATCGTCACTGGCGGGGGCATCGCGCGCGTCACCGCGACGGGGACTCGGACAGAAATTGGTCGCATCGGTGTCGCGCTCCAAGTCGAGGAGAAGCCGGCGGAAACGCCGCTGCAGGCCGAGGCGCGGCGGCTAGTCTTCAAGCTGGCGTGGGTTTCTGGGGCGCTGTCCCTGATTGCCGCCTTGGGTTATGGGCTCGCCAAACACGACGCGATCGGTGGGCTCTTGGCTGGCCTGACATTGGCGATGGCGATCTTGCCCAACGAGTTCCCGGTAGTCGTCACCATGTTCTTGGCGCTGGGCGCCTGGCGCTTGTCGAAGCGCCAGGTGCTGACTCGCCGCATTCCTGCGGTGGAATCCTTGGGCGCCATTACGGTGTTGTGCGTCGACAAGACCGGCACCCTCACCGAGAATCGGATGACGGTGAGCCATTTGGTTGCGAACGGAGAGAGCTTCGACCTCGAGGGGCTCGGTTCGACAGCCCTCCCCGAGTCGGTGCATGAAACCGTCGAGTACAGCATCCTAGCCAGCCGTCGGGATCCGTTCGATCCGATGGAGCGCGCGTTCAAAGCGCTCGGCGAAGGGCAGCTCGCAGGCACCGAGCACCTGCACGACGATTGGACCTTGGTGCACGAGTACCCGCTCACTCGTGAACGGCTCGCGGTCATTCGCATCTGGCGCGAGCCCGGCCGAAACGAGCTCGTCGTCGCCGCCAAAGGCGCTCCCGAGGCGGTGGCAACCCTCTGCGCTCTCGATGAGCGGAGGCGTTCCGAAATGGAGGCGAACGTCCGCCGCCTGGCCGCTGATGGGTTGCGCGTCCTGGCAATCGCTCGCTCGCTCGTCGCGGAGGGCCCTATTCCGCCGGATCCGAGCGCCATGCACTTCGACTTCGTCGGGCTCGTGGGACTCGAGGACCCGCTACGCGCGGGCGTGTCGGCCGCGGTCACCGAGTGCCAAAACGCCGGGATTCGCGTGATCATGATCACCGGTGATTACCCGTCGACCGCGCAGGCCATCGCGCAGCGGGCCGGACTCGCTGCAGCTCACGTCATCACCGGCCCCGAGCTGAGCAGGTTGAGCAATGACGAACTGCGGCAGTGCGTCGCACGCACCGATGTCTTCGCCCGCATGTTGCCCGAACAGAAGCTCGGCCTGGTCCGCGCGCTCGCAGCCAATGGCGAACTCGTTGCCATGACGGGCGATGGCGTCAACGACGCGCCAGCGTTGAAGGCAGCGCATGTCGGCGTCGCGATGGGCGCGCGCGGCACCGATGTCGCTCGCGAAGCGGCCGCCGTCGTTCTGCTAGAAGACGACTTCGCGGCGCTCGTTCACGGCATGCGCACCGGACGGCGTATCGTCGACAATCTGAGCAAAGCGCTCGCGTACATCCTGGCGGTGCACCTGCCGATCGTCGGACTGACGCTCGTGCCAATCGCCCTGGGGTGGCCTCTCGTGCTGATGCCAATCCACATCGCGTTCCTGCATCTGGTGATCGATCCGGCCTGTTCGATAGTGTTCGAAGGCCAAGCAGAAGAACAGAATGTGATGCACCGGCCACCCCGCGCGCCCACGGCGCCCATGTTCGGTCGGCGAGTAATTGGCCTCAGCCTCGCCCAGGGTGCCGCTGTCTTCCTCGTCGTGATCGCGGTCTTCGCCATCGCTCTTCGGCTCGACCGACCAGAAGCCGAGGCGCGGGCGCTCACGTTTGGGACCTTCTTGATTGCAAACCTCGGACTCATCTTTACCAATCGGTCGTGGTCGAGGCGACTTCCTGCTTGGTCATCGAACGACAAACCCCTTTGGGTCGTGGTTTTGTGTGCACTATCGTTCTTGGCGCTGGTCACTTACGTTCCCCCGCTGGCTCGCTTGTTTCGCTTCGAGTCACTCCGTCCGTTGGATGTTGCGCTCGGGCTCACCGCAGGTGTTCTGAGCGTCGCATGGTTCGAGCTCGTCAAGGGCAGAACGCCGTCGGCGAGGTCGCCTCGTCGCGGGCCAGCCGAGCGCCTCGACCGCGATCATCGACCGACTTAGCGATTCCAAGGGCCCTTACCGACGAGGGTTCTCGTCGATCGAAAGATACTGTGCAAACAGAGTACCCTCTTCGCGCGATGGCCGTGCTCCGCGACGAATCGCAGAAGCAGTCTGAAAGGCCGGCCTCAGTTGGGCACGCAGCTGAACGTCATGGGATCGCAAACATGGGACGCGCAATCACCGCCATCCCGACAGTCGACGCAGCGGCCACTGAGTTGATCGCAGTGTTGAGCGGGGCAATCCGTCTCTTTGCGGCATTGGACGCATCCGCTGCCATCGCTGGCGCATAGATTACCACTGGTGGATTTCGCGCACTCTCGATCTTCGTCGCATTGATAGCAAACCTGACGTCGCTCATCGCAGCCGTGGGCGCTGCTGGGACAGGCGTCGTCATCCAGACAAGTCTGCAAGCAGCGATTGGCCAAGGAGTCGCAGGCGGAACCACGCGCGCAGTCGGATGTAGCGAGGCACGCGACACAGCGGTGGCGAGTGGGCTCGCAACGCGGCAAGCCGAAAACGGCGCAATCTGCGTCGGCTGCGCATTGAACGCATTCTTCCCCCGCGCAATGTGTCCCCGCGCTGCACTCGCTGACGGCACCGCAGCCCGTGGGACCGTTGCCTGCGACGGCAGCGCCTCCAGCCGCACCGCTCGCTCCACCGGCTCCGCCGCTCGTCCTCCCACCGAACGAGGCCCCGGCGCTGGTCATGACCGAGCTTCCCGCGCCTCCTCCCTCCGCCTCGGTATCGAACTCGAAACGTTGATTGCACGCCGCACTCAGAGAGCCGAGGGCAAGCAGGGCGAGCACGCTTGCGAGCGGGCGCCCGGCGCGCAGCGCGGCCAATCCAGTCACGGCTCCGCCGCGAGCTTCTGTGCCTCGCGAACAGCGAAGCCACGCGGATAGCGAGCCAAGTATCGCTTCGCTTCATTGGCCCCGTCCGCTGTCTGGGCCAAGAGCCGCATACGCGCGACCATGGCATTTTCAGCCAACGCACTGCCCGGAAAGCGGCTGATCAGTTCTTGATAGGCGCGCAGAGCGCCATTCGTGTCACCCTGCCGGCCCCGGGCAACCCCTTCGGCGAACAAGTCGTTCTGTGCGGTGAGTCCCGACGCGCGCTCCGCCTCTGCCTCGCTGGCGGCGGCGCGTGCCACAGGTGCAACCGCGCGCGCCTCGCGCTTCGCTGTTGGCGCGGCGTTGTGAGCAGGTTGGGCCGGCACGGGGCTGGGCGGCACGTCCACGCTCCCCGAGCAACCCGCTGGCCAGACTTCGCCGGCTTTGACGCTGATCGCGCCCAGACCCCCAGCACGTACCTCGACCACGCCCTCGCTGACCTCGAGGCGGGTTCGAGTGCCCGCGCCACACGACTCGCCCTGCTCGATGACTCGAAGGCGGAAGCGCGTGCCACGCACTTCGACCTCTGCATCAGGCGTATCGACGACGAAGCGTTGCGCGGCCATGAGCTTGGCCACGTGCGCCACGAGCTCCCCTCGCTGCAACGTGAAACGCTGAGTGCTGCCTTGACTATCGACCCGGAACGAAGTGCGTCCAGCCAGCGTCATCGAAGTGCCAGTCGAAAGCTGGAGTGAAGCGCCACCGGCCGCAGGCGTTTCGATGCGTTGCCCCGACTCGATCACAGAGGGCGCTTTGAGCGGGGCTTCACTCTCGTTACGTGCAACCGCTGCGCCTTGACCCGAAGGAGTCACGTTGATCGCAATCGCTCCAGAGCCAACCGACGGCTGAAGCCCCTTGCGGAGCTGAGTTCCGACGATGACGACCGCCGCCGCTGCCGCCAACGAAACTCCGAACGAAAGGAAGCGCCTTTGGCGTGCTCGAGCTCGCATCGCGCGCTCGATGGTCGCTATTCCACGCGCCTCGTCACCCGAAAGAGCGGACGCTCCGGGCAAGTGACGGCGGAGCAACTTCGCGGCAGCAGCTGCGTAGCGCGGAGTGTTCATTCGTCCTCCGGGGATTGCTTCAGGAAGCGCGAAAGGGCGACGTCCTGTTTGATGCGTTCGTGAATTTCGCGCCGACCGCGCACGAGGCGGCTCTGCGCGGCGGAGAGCGAGACCCCCGTGATCTGTCCAACTTCTTTGAGGTCATAGCCGTAGACATCGTGGAGTAGGAAGGTCCAGGCGCGGTCCGCGTTCATGCGTTCGAGTTCGACGCGCACGCGCGCGATGGCCTGCCGAGCAGCAATGGCACCCGCGTGGCTGCGCGTCGCCTGCGAGGCCTCCTGCGGCTCCTCGTCCACGAACAGCCGGCGTTCAGCGCGTCGCCTTCGAATCGTGCGATAGGCAACCCGCGCGGTCACGATGGAAATCCACGCGTCCAGCGGGCACTCGCCGCGAAAACGGTTGATGGTGCTCACCAGTTCGAAGAGCGCGCGTTGCGCCACGTCCTCGTACTCGTTGTCGCGCGCACCCAATAGGCGCGAAAGGGTTCTGTCGACGAGCGGCCGAACGCGCGCGTAGAAAGCTTTGCTGATCGAGGGGTCTCTCGCTTTGAGGCCGGCCAGCAGCGAGCTGTCGTCCAAGCCCGGCGGGCCGGGATCTTCGTTCCCGCCCGGGACGGCGGGAACGAGCATGAGCGGCGCGCGGGTGGCTGGAGACATGGCAAGCTCTTCTTAGAGTGCAGCGAGCCAGTATGGATCAGGCAAGCGTGGCGAGAGCGCATTCGAAAGCGAAATTCGCTATGGAATTCAATATTGTCCCGATGCTGAACAGCGCGAACGATCTTTTTGATCGCTGCCTGCTCTCGAGTGGCGTGGGGCACCCACATTCGGCTGCCACCGGGCTGTTCCCGGAGCACGGCACCCGAACTTGAGTCCCTCATCCCGGAGGCCCCCGTATCATGTCGCGACAACTCAACTGCCCCGCCCTTGGCCGATCTTGGTTTTCAATCTTCGTCGTTTGCTGCGCCGCCACTGCGGCTTGCAGCGGTGCTTCCGATGCGATGGACGAAGCGGGTGCCGGAAGCTCTCCAGGGGGGAGCGCTTCGAGCGCGGCAGCGGGAAAGCCAGCAGTCGCTGGCAGCGGTTCAGTGGCCAGCGGTGGTCAATCGGTGGGGACCGGCGGCTCGAGTAACACGTCGGGAGCTGGTGGAAGCTTCCAGGTCGCTGGCTCGAGTAGCCAATCGGCCGGGAGTGGCGGGGCGCTCGTGACTGGAGGCGCGGGCGGAGGGATAGCCGGCGGCCCAGCGGGTGGCGCGGGTGGCGCGGGCTCAGGCGGCTCCGGTGGCGCAAAGTCCGGCGCGGGTGGCGCAGGCGGACATGCAGGTCAGTCCTCCGGCGGCACGGGCGGGATGGCGCCCACGTGGACCGAGATCTACACCAAGTTCCTCGTGAACGCGCAGTACGCTTCGAACTGCAACGGTGCCGCTTGCCACAATCCAGGTAAGCAAAAGGGTTATGACTTTTCGTCTCAGGCCAATGGCTACTCGAGCGTGAAGTCGAAGACGTCACAGTTCGTCTCGGAATTGTCGAGCGGTGGGATGCCCCAGGGCAAACCGAAAATGCCTGCCGCCGATCTCGCCATCATCAAAGCGTGGGTCGCGGCGGGCGCGCAGAACAATTGAGCGCGCAGTTCGCGGCCAAGAGGGACTGAATTGGACAGAGGCCATTCGAGGAAACTCGGATGGCCAATTCTTTATCGGGCGGTGCGGTCGGTCCGGCGCCCCGCTTTTCAAAAGCGAGTTCGAAAACCGAGCTCGGCCGTAGCCCGAAATGGTGACACGACGGCGACGCGTTGGTGATGCGTGTAGATCTCGGTCTTACCCAGCACGCCCTCGACGCCGAGGCCCAAGAACGCGCCGGCATCGCGCGTGACGTGCCAACCGCCCTCCGCGACGACATCGGCGCCGGCCTGCCAACGACTCCTGCGATCTGCCGCGACGTCGTCTTCTGACAGATGCGACGCATCGAAATAGCAAGCAAAGAGGTCGAGCCGCGTGCCGAGCTCGAAGCTCGCTGTGTCCGGAAGAAATGCGAAGGCGAGGCCGCCACCCATGAGCGCGGTGCGGGTGCTTGCCTGCGCCTCGGGGACGTTGCCAGTGCGGCCAGCAATGAAGAGCCGCGTCCAAATCGGCCCCGTAAGCCGCAGTCGGAATCCGGCGCTCGCGCCCAGTCCGGCTGCGGTTCCCTCCAGACCAGTGCTCATGATGGCGGCGAACTCCGCGACGCGTCTCGTCCGACGCTCTGGCGCGGCAGCAACAGGCTGTAACGAAGTGTTCCCCGGCGCTCCAATTTTTGGAGCGGCTTCTGAACTGGGAGCTCGCGCCGGGGGTGGAGCTGGTGGTGCTTGCTCGCGAGTTTGATCGTTGGCTTCGCTCGCGTACATGGTCGCGACTGCAAAGCCCAACAAGCGACCGCGCTCGTTGATCTCGTTGTGTGCGGTGCCGGGACTGTCACCAAAGCTAATTTCTCGATCGAGCCAGCGCTTCTCGCGGGCCACATAGCAGTGCAAATGCGCCTTCTGGCCCTCGGGCGAAAAGCTCAGCTCGACTACGCCGTCCGCGTCGGACGCGGTCGCCACAGCCACTTCGTCGGGAGGATCGCTAGCCACGACGCGCGTACGCAGTTGCGTCTCACTACCGAGAACACGTTGAGCGGCTTGCCGAAACGCGGAAATCATCGCTTCACCGCCACACAGGCCCGGCTGGCAGCGATCCACGTCCGGATTCTGCGCGATGACGATGATGGTCAGCGTGATGGCGAGCAAGCACACAAAGCTTAGAGCGAATCAGCAGGGTTTGTCTGCGTGCTCTCGTCGCTATCGGAACAAGGTGGTCTACCAGCTCCGAAGCGCCTCTCGTCGGCTCGATGCCCCTTTCGGCCCCACCCAACGGGCGTGAGGGTCGCTGAAAGAAAAACTCTACTTGGCGCCTTGCCGGCCCCCCCTCGCGGCACCCATGGATCCATCCGATGAAAACCAACCGCATACCGCGTTTTGCCTGCGCGCTGCTTGTCGCCGCCGCGTCGATTGCCTGTGGAAGTGGTCCGGGGGATGCGACAGGGAGCACCTGTCCAACCACCTCGACGCTTACTTACGCCAATTTCGGCCAAGCGTTCATGCAGGACCACTGCCTCGCTTGCCACTCAGCTCGCGGACCCCAATCACCCAAGTTCGACACCGTCGCCGAGATCCGCGCCTCGTCGAGCGATATCGACCGTTCCGCTGCCGCTGGGCCCAACGCTGTGAACACCTACATGCCGGATGGGGCGTCTGTCGACGAGGCAGAGCGGCGCAAACTCGGTGAGTGGCTCGCGTGCGGCGCGCCCGAATGAGAGCATTGCCAGACGCGGGCAGCGTCGACCGACCTGAGCGCTTCGGTTGCGCGCCTCGCGCAGAATCTGCGTCGTGTTGGACGCTCCGGACGTATCTGGCGAACGATACCGCGGAGAGGTTCGCGATCTCCACGAACTCGATTGGCACGGACGGTGCAGTTCGCGGGCAATGTCATCGGTCGTCGAAGTCGGCGCGTCGGTCGGACCTGACGTTTCCGATCCCAGAGGACTCACCAGTGAGGAGGCGGAGCGCCGCCTCGCCCAAACCGGCCCCAATGAACCGCTACTTCAACGCGCTGATAGCGTCGTGCGGACGTTTCTGCGTCGGTTCGCCAATCCTCTAGTCGCGATCCTCTTACTTGCGAGCCTAGCCTCACTCGCGATGGGCGACGTCGTCAATGCCGCCATCGTCTTGTGCATCGTAGGCGTGAGCGTGAGCGTCGAGTTCTACCAGACTCGACGTTCCGAGCGCGCTGCCCGCTCGTTGAAGGCACGAGTCGCAGACACTGCGGAAGTGCTACGTGACGGCCGTTTCGCCCAGCTCTCTCGACGAGTCATCGTACCTGGCGATGTGGTCCGTCTGGATGCCGGCTGTGTCGTCCCAGCCGACGGGGTGCTGCTCGAGGGTAAGGACTTGCATCTGAGCGAGGCCGCGCTGACTGGCGAATCGCTGCCGGTGGAGAAACATCCGACGGATCGGGTGTTGATGGGAACCTCCGTGGTGAGCGGGACCGGCCTGGCGTTGGTTCAGAGAACCGGCGCGGCAACGGCGTTCAGCGAAATCGCGAAAGCGCTGACGCAACGGGCACCGCGCTCCGAATTCGAGCTGGGGCTGGCTCACTTCGGCGCTTTCATTCTGAAGACCGTGCTGTTCTTGGTGCTGTTCGTGTTTCTGGCGAGTGCACTGTTGCACCGCAATCCACTCGAATCGTTGCTGTTCTCGGTTGCCTTGGCGGTCGGTCTAACGCCCGAGTTCTTGCCGATGATCACCACGGTCACCTTGACGCGCGGGGCCGTTCGTATGGCCAAGTCGAACGTGATCGTCAAAAACCTCGCTGCAATTCAAAATTTCGGCAGCATCGACGTGCTCTGTTGCGACAAGACGGGCACTCTCACGACCGGTGAGATGTCGCTCGACGGCTGGTTCGATCCAGCGGGGCAAGCTTCGGAACGACCGCTCTTGCTCGCCTATGTGAATAGCTACTTCGAGAGCGGCGTCGAAAATCCGATGGACGAGGCATTGCTTCGCAAGGCGAAGCTGAACGCGCTCGACTCTGCGGTGTTGAGGCATGCTCACCCGGATATCACCGGCTTCAGGAAGTTGGACGAGATGCCGTTCGACTTCGAACGGCGGCGCATGAGCGTCGTCGCCGAGAGAGATGGCAGAGCGCTGCTGATTAGTAAGGGGGCCCCGGAGCAAATTCTCGCTGTCTGTTCGCAGCTCGAGCTCGACGGCACTCGCCAGGCACTGGACGAAGCGATGCAGGATCAATGCGTCAGCCACTTCCAGACGCTGTGCGCGAAAGGCTATCGAGTCCTGGCGGTTGCCTTTGCCGAAGTCGAGACCGGGCGTCCATTCAGCAAGAATGATGAGCACGATCTGGTGCTGGCCGGCTTCCTGGCGTTCGTCGACCCGCCGCGACCAGACGCGGCCGAGGTACTGGCCAAACTCGAATTGGAAGGAATACGAGTACAGGTGATCACGGGTGACAATGAGCTCGTGACCGCACAGATCTGCGAACGAGTCGGGCTCCCCGCTGCCGACATCTTGCTCGGCGATGAAATCGACAAAATGAGCGACTCGGCTCTATTTCATCGCGTCGAGCGCACGCGGATCTTCGCGCGCGTGTCGCCTGCGCAGAAGAATCGAATTCTGCGCGCGATCAAGACCCGCGGACACGTCGTGGGTTACCTCGGCGACGGCATCAACGACGCGCCCTGTTTGCACACGGCGGATGTGGGGATCTCGGTGGCTGGCGCGGTCGACGTGGCACGAGACGCAGCCGACATCATCCTGTTGGAGCCTGGCCTCGGCGTGCTGCTCACGGGTGTTTTGGAGGGGCGGGCGGCGTTCGGCAACGTGATGAAGTATTTGCTCATGGGCACGAGCTCGAACTTCGGCAATATGTTCAGCATGGCCGGGGCGGCGATCTTTCTGCCGTTTCTTCCCATGCTGCCGAGCCAAATCTTGCTCAATAACTTCCTCTATGACCTGGCTCAGATCAGTATTCCGTCGGACTCCGTCGACGTCGAATTTACGAGAAAGCCTCGACGCTGGGACATCGGATTGATCCGACGCTTCATGTGGTGGGTGGGACCCGTCAGCTCACTGTATGACGCCTTGACCTTCTTCGTGCTCCTCAAGGTGTTTCACGCGAACGCTCAGGCATTCCACACCGGCTGGTTCATCGAGTCCCTGGCCACTCAGGCACTGGTGATCTTCGTGATCCGCACGGCCAAAAATCCGTTCAAGAGTCGGCCCAGCCGCGGTTTGATCGTCACCACTCTCGGAGTCGTGGCCTTCGGGCTCGTGCTGCCATGGCTCCCGTTCGGGCATGTCTTGGGCTTCGCGCCGCTACCCTTCGCGTACTTCGTGTTCTTGGCGCTGGCCACGTTCACGTATTTGGCCCTCGTGGAGGGCGTCAAGCGGATCGCGCTGCGTGAGGCGATGAGCTGAACCCACGAACTGCGACGTGTAGCGAACTGCACGACGCGGCAACGGGCGCGAATTGTGCGGCCTTCCTGGGAATGCCTGGGAATGAATTCCAATGCTCGGCGAGGCGCGGAACTTGCGCCAAGGCGCAGTCCTTGCGCGGGTCGCGGTCCGACATTGCTCACGCGCACGATCGGCGGCGGGCGATTGAATAGGGAACGGTCGTTGCAAGGCGATGACCATGCTCAACCTACAATCAGCGGCCTCAACCGCTACGGAGCCGAACGAAGTCAAGGCGCGCCTGCTGAGCGACCATCGTGCGCTCGAGGAACTCCTGTCGCAATTGACGTGCGCCATCGAAGGAGCCGACGCACCAGCGTTGTGTGAACAATGGACTCGGTTCGAGCAAAATCTGCGCGACCACCTCGACACAGAGGAACGCTGTCTATTCCCGCTAGTCGCTTCCGCGCATCGCGACGACGTCGAGCGGCTTCGCGCCGAGCACCAACACATTCGCAAGACACTGAGCGAGCTCGGGGTGGCCGTCGACCTACACACTCTGCGCAAGACGTCCGTAGACGAGCTCATTAGTTACCTGCAACAGCACGCGCTTCGAGAGGATCATTCCCTGTACGAGTGGCTGGCGGACAATGCGTCCGCGCAACACGGCTTGCGCGCAATGTTCGACCGGCGCACGACTCGAACGAACCACGCATCGGACGACTGATTTGGCAGCGACCGAGCGCCATCGCTCGGGTGAGCGGGGTTAGCCGATCGCTAGCGGCGCGCTTCCTGAATCGAACGATTCAAGGCGCGAGCTCGAGCCCCAGGCTCACCGAGAGCTCGTTGCGCTTCGCGCTCAGCTCCCCCAGCGTGCTCGCTCGCTCGGTCCAGGCAATGGAAAAAAGCAAACGTTCGAGGCGGGGAGCACCGAGCGACAGCCAGGCCCGCGAACGCCGACGAACTTCGCCAATCGACGCGCTGGCAACCGTACCTGCGCGGTCCAGTGCACGCCAGCCAATCAAACGCTCACCCCGAAACTCGATGCCTGCCTCCGCGACGCCGAAGTCGAAGCGCGCGCGAGGGCTGAGGGTCACTCCGACGACGTGATTGTAGCCCTCCGCGGCTGCAACCGAGGTGAGCTCCGGCGTATAGGCTCCGCTCGACGGATGCGACAACACGAGGGAGTCCGCGGCGCCAAACGCACCTCCAGCGTCGAGCGAAAGCTCCCACCCCAGATCCTTCGTGCGGCCGTAGTACCTCGTGGTGAGGGCCGGCAGATCGAGCAAGAACACGCGATCCGGCTCTGCGCGAGGATCGTAACGATGGCGCGTGTATTCTGCACCCACCATGAACCCGAACAACGTTTCACGCTGACGCAGTCCGCCGTGTTCGAGCGTGTTCTTCCGGAAGTGCAACCCGGCGATCACGGTCTGTGTGAGGAACGACAAGTCCGACACGTTGATCGAGTCTAAATCGGAGAAGCTTGCGTTGAAGCGCAGTCGAGACACGTTCCCGTCGGTGAAGGTCGAAGAGCCAGTGCCGAGCCGGGCAAAGCCCCGCAGATGAATTACCTCTGTCTCGAGACCCGTGTGCAGCACACCGTAAGGCGACTGCCCCTCGCTCCAAGTCTCGCCGCCCTGGACGTAGAGGCGAAAGCGGTGCGTCGAGGGCGGCTCACCGTCGCACACGGTCAAACGCTCGGCACCGTCGACCGCGTCGTGGAGCACGGAGAAAGGGGCCAGCACCGTTCCCAACGCCTGATTCGAAACTGACGGACATTGGCGCAAGAAATACGCACCTAACTGGGTCAGCGTCTCGCCCCAAGCCATTCCGGCCATTGGCGTGACAACGACGTCGTTGACGCTGATCTTCTCTTGGAACTCGCCGAAGAACTCCCAAATGGCCGAAGCGCCAAAGGCGACGGCTAGGGATTCCAGCGGGGTCATGCGATTGGAGCGCGCAGCCAAATAGTAGAATGTGCCTGCCACGGGGTGAAATAGGAAGTTGGTATCGAAGCCATTCGTGTCGAACGCATAGGCCTCACCGTCGAGGCGCGCACGAAGGGACGGCCAGTCGTAGTTCAGTTGCCAATCGCGCGAATTCTCCTCGCGGTTGTACCAATACTGACCCACCCCGATGCTCAAGATCGCCAACTCCTCGAGCGTGACGCGAAAGTAATGCGACGATGGCTGCTTGCGGTACCTGAGCAACGGCAGTTCCGATTCGTTGGCATCGTCCGCGCGGCACGGCATAGCCACCGTGCACAGCCCGCCAAAGGCAAGAATGCCTATGAATAGGCTTCGACGCGCGGCCAGCGCGCGTTGACGAGACCGGAGCCAGGCAGACAAGTCACAGCTCCCCGGAGACCGTCGCCAGCCAACCGTCGCGCGTACGAACCAGGCTCGGCAGCAAGGCGAGCGAGCGCCCTTGCTTCGGCGGATCGCCCGGCATCTCCGATGTCGCCCACCAAGTAAAGGCCAAGCCGGCGACCGTGCCGAGGCTCGCGGCCCCAAGGCTCGCCCGTGACTCGCCGCCGCCGGCCGCGAGCGTATACACGCCTGCGCCGATCAGCCCTCCGCCGATCCCACCGAGGTCGACGAAGCGCACTCGCGCGACGCTCGGCGCGATGCTCGGTGCGAAAATCAAGCCGCCGACGAGGCCGACGTTGTAGCCAACCATCCCGAGCGTGAAGGCCTGCTCCGTGCGCCGACTGTCGTCGCTGACGAACGCAGCTGCAGCAAAACTCGTCACGAGTCCGCCCCACAGACTGGTCGAGAGGGTGAAGGAAACGCGACCCGGCGTCGGCTGACGCAACGCACCGATCACGCCACCGCCGATGGCACCGAGCGTGGCCCCGCCCCAAAGCGCCGACGCCACTCGCTTACCATCCCAGGCCGAGCCGTCGTCACGCCGCGTCGCGCCAGCGTGCTGGATACCGACCAACCAGATCCCCTCGCCGAAGCCCAAATAGGCGCCGCTGGCGATCGACTGCGGCACGCCTCTTCGAAAGGGACGATAGTTGTCGGCCAATGAAACACCGCCCACCGCGGCGGTGGTCAGCACCGCGAACGGGAGCACCGCACCACCCAGATTCTTGGGCTGGGTCATCATCGCGACCCATGCGCTGGTGCCGAGGCCATAGACGAAGGCCGTCGAATACAGGAATGTCAGTTCACCGCTGCTGCGCAGGTAACCCGCATCCACCTCTGCGCTCAGCTTCGCGCGGCAGATTTCAGCGAGTTCGCGAGCCCGATGTGCGTCTTCCTCGGTTGGCGCCAGCAGGCTGAGCTGCTCGAATTCTGGAGCGGCTTCGGCTTCATCACCCGAGACGAGCAGGTGGCGCGCCTTCTCGTAGCGCTGGTCCCAGTCTGCACGGCTCACTTGTGCGCTCGCGCTGCCGGTGAAGCACACCGTCGCGATCAAGACTGCCAGCGCGGGCGCAAGCTTCGTTGACTTCAAGTTCCATACAGTCATCGTTGCCTCTCAAAAACTCGCGCGAGCCTCGAGGCCAGCGCTAACTTCGTTGGCTCGCGCACGAGCAGAGCCGAGCTTGCCGGTGCGCAGCAGCTCGTCGGAATACAGTCGCAGTGCCCAGCCAGGGTGGATGCGATAGCCAACCGTCCAACGCAGTTGGCTCCAGGCGTCACTCATCGGCAGACTTGCGTGCTCGTCCACACACACGAAGCTTCGCCCCAGCAGACTCAGCTGTGAATCGAGCCGCAAAACGCGCAAACCGAGCGAGCTCTCCAGCTGCCCACCAGCGCCGAAATAGTAGTCGAATTGACGCAGCACCGACTGCAACGCTTCGCGATTGGGACCGTAGGCGTCGCTCGCGAGGGGATGAACTCCACCGTAGATTCCGGTGACGGCCAGATGCGAACTGAGCGACACGTCGCCCAATTCGATGTTGGCTTCGAACAACGCGCCTAACGGTTCTACGAAGGCCGTACGATCGAGCGACGCCTGTGGAACCGCAGCATATTCATGGACCAGGTAGCGGTAACCCATGCGAAAACCCAGCACCCAGCCGCTGCCGTGCAGATCGTCCGCTGTCCCGCGCACGTCGCGCTGGTAGTAGCCAAAAGGTACGAAATGCGCGGCAAAAGCGAAGTCGCGCAGTCCTTGTGCCCCGAACGCGACGCCCAGTGACATCCCCGACAGATTGGCGTCGTCGAACCATCGAGCGTGTCGACCGGCCCCGTCGTAGTCCGGCAGTCGAGCCAAGCGTTCCGAGACGTCGATGCGGTAGTCCGTGTGCGTGCTCACCGACAGGGCGGGCATTCGAAACTCACTGCGCGTCCAAGCCGCCGAGGCTGCCAGCGAAAACAGGTGCCAATCGGTGCGACGAGTCGATGACCGACTCAACGTCGAGCCATCCAGAACGTCGTTGATGGTCTTGAGTGGGCCAAACACCGTTCCGAGGGTGCGATTGAGTGCGCTCGGGCTCTGTCGATCGAAGAAGGCCGAGAACTGCGTCAGCGGCTCACCCAACCCAATGCCCGTGAGCGGCGTCACAATCAGATCGTTGACGCTCACGATCTCGCCGATTTCTCCGAAGTATTCCCAGAGAACGGCGCCGGCCACCGCAAAACCGAATGACTCGCCGATGCTCAGGTGATTGCTGCGCGCAGAACCGTAGTAGATGTTGCCGCCGAGTCCGTGCCCGCGAAAGTTGGTACCAAATGCGTTGTCATCATGCGCAATGGCGGTTCCAGACAGCTTTTTCTGGAACATTTGCCAGCGGTAGCCGATGCCCTGGCCTTGCCGAACGTCGATGGTGTACCAGGCCACGCCCACGGTCGTGAGCGCGCCCAGCTCGAGCACCGCGCGTAAGTAGTTCTTCTTAGTCGGTGTCGTGTACTCGAACGTGTCGGGCACGTCTTCCGACGACTGGGCACGAGCGCTCGCGCACCACGTGAATGCCGTCAGCGCGGTGACGAGCAACGAAGAGTAGCGAGGTCCGAGCGGCACTGGAGCTCCCCAGTGCAAGACATGCGCCGCACGGTTCGACTCAATTCGTCGCGGTGAACCAGCCTATGCTGCCAACCATCTCGTCCGGGTTACGTGCAAATCTTGCGTTTCGAGCGCAAGAAACAACACCTCTTCTCGCGTTTACCAGTGCTGACGAGGATGTGGGCTGGCACGAGCCGTGCACCAACCGGAGTTCATGAATGCCAAGGATTTGCTGGTTGGAGACGTAATGACCAAAGACGTCGTGACGCTCGACCGCAACGAAAAACTCGCGGTCGCCGACGATGTGATGAGGCTTGGACGCATTCGCCACTTGCCGATCGTCGATGAAGACGGCTCACTGGCGGGAATCATCAGCCAGCGGGACCTATTCCACAGTGGATTGCTGCGCGCACTGGGGTTTGGCTCGCACGCCAAGGATCGCGCCATGGACCTGCTGGTGCTGAAAGAAGCCATGAAGACCGAGGTCGCGACCGTGACGCCTTCCACTCCACTCAGGGAGGCAGCGCGGATCATGTTCGAGAAGAAGATTGGCTGCTTGGTCGTCGTCGAGGGCAAAAAGCTCGTTGGCATCCTCGCCGAGAGCGACTTCGTGAAGCTGGCGCTGCGAGACTGATGGCAAATGCACCGATTGCGTCTGCGCGCAAAAGCTGCGCGCGGGCGACCAGCCCACGATGATGGCGAGGGTCTCGAGTGCAATGAGCTCCGCTCCCAAAGCTCGCTGTCGAATCGCGATGACCGGCGGTCCGGGCGGAGGCAAAACCACCGCCGCAGATCTCTTCCGGCGCGAGCTCGGCGAGCAAGTGGTCATTGTGCCCGAATCAGCAACCATCCTGTTCGGCGGTGGTTTTCCGCGCGCCCCGCAGCTCGACGCCGTGCGCTCGACGCAGACTGCCATCTTCCACGTGCAGCGCAGCCTCGAGGACGTACAGGCGGCGCTCTACCCCGGGCGCGTCTTGTTGTGTGACCGCGGCACCATCGATGGTGCTGCCTATTGGCCGGATGGCAGTGACGAATATTTTCTAGCCATGAGCACGTCACTCGAAGCGGAGCTCGCTCGGTACGACGCAGTTGTATTCTTCGAGACTGCGGCCGTTGCGGGCTTATCGATCGAGGGTGGGAATCCCGTCAGGCGAGAGTCATTGGAGCAAGCTCGACATTTGGATGCCCAACTGAAGTTGCTGTGGTCTCGGCATCGCAGATTCTTGTTCGTGCCACACGATCCATCGTTCTTTCGCAAGCTAACCGTTGCTCTCGCGCTGCTTCAGGAGGTCACTGAGGAGCTGCGAGCTTGAACGGCGCACATCTTGCTCAGTTTGGAGCAGATGTCATTTGCCCCCCTCTCTCTCGGCTTCTTCGGAGCCGCAGGAACCGTCACCGGCTCGCGCTATTTACTGGAGCACGGACCCGAACGAGTATTGCTCGATTGCGGCCTCTTCCAAGGCTACAAGAAGCTGCGTGAACGGAACTGGCGAGCACCCGGCTTCGAGCCTGCCGGGCTGAACGCCGTGGTGCTCACGCACGCCCACTTGGACCACAGTGGGTACCTGCCTCGCTTGTGCAACATGGGCTTTCGCGGCCCGGTGTACTGCACCCCCGGCACGCGCGACCTGCTCGAGATTCTGCTGCCGGATTCGGGCTTCTTACAGGAGGAGGAGACACGCAACGCCATTCGATTCGGCTACTCCCGTCACGCGAATCCAGAGCCACTCTACACCCGTCAACAAGCGGAGCGCTGCCTCGAGCAACTCTGCACGGTCCCCTTCGACCAGACGTTCGCAGCGGCCAACGGGGTGACGGCAAAGTTCACGCGGGCCGGGCACATCGTTGGCTCGGCTTGCGTAGCGTTGAGCATCGACGGAACTCGCCTCACCTTCTCTGGCGACGTGGGACGCCCTGTAGATCCGATCATGAAACCCCCGGAGCCTCTGTCTGAGACGGACTACCTCGTGCTCGAGTCGACTTACGGCGACCGGCGCCATCCGCAAGAGAACCCGAGCGAGCTCGTCGCCAGCATCGTGAATCGAACCGCCGAACAGGGTGGAGTCGTAGTTATCCCGGCTTTCGCCGTGGGTCGCGCTCAGCACCTCCTACACATCTTGGACGTGCTCAAGAAGACCCACCGGATCACCGACTTGCCCGTGTTCTTGGATAGCCCGATGGCGATCGACGCGACGGAAACATTTCGCGCACACGAGGAAGAGCACCGACTGACACGCGAGGAATGCCGCTCGATGTTCGAACTAGCGACGTTCTCGAAGACCTCGGATGACTCGAAGGCAATCGACGCCTCGAACAGTCCGATGATCGTCATTTCGGCTAGCGGGATGGCAACTGGTGGGCGAGTCTTGCATCACCTGGCGCGATTCCTCCCGGACGCACGGAATACGGTGCTCCTGGTCGGCTATCAAAGTGCGGGCACCCGGGGTCGACTGCTCGCTGATGGCAGCGATGAGCTCAAGATCCACGGGCGCTACGTCCCCGTTCGCGCGCGAATCACGCAGGCACAAGGCCTCTCCGCACATGCGGACTACTCCGAACTCTGCGCTTGGCTCCAGGGCAGCAGTCTTTCACCGCGACGAGTATTCATCACGCACGGCGAACCGGCCGCGTCCGATGCTCTCCGTCGCCGATTGAGAGACACCTTTGGTTGGACCTGCGTGGTACCGGACGATCGCGAGACGATCACGCTGGATTGAGGCATGGGAATGGTAGCGAAGTGACGACCACCGCCCGGAGTGACTCACTCGTTGGCGCAGTAGGGGCTCCTTGATCACGCTACCGCAGGCGCTTTGTCGAGTTCGTCCACGTTACTCTATCGCACGAGGCAAACGTTTGATCGCCGTCGCCGCTGGTGTTACGCAAGTGACCATAGGCGATGGCACCCGAGGGACCGGACGAGTCGTTCCAAGCGCGTCTCATTGAAGGCAGTCCAGATTGCATCAAAGTGCTGGATCTCGACGGCCGCTTGCTGTCGATGAATGCAGGCGGCATGGCGGTCCTGGAGATTTGCGATCTGAAACCCCTGGTCGGCACCTCGTGGATCGATTTCTGGCAGGGCGAAGATCGCACAGCCGCGCGAGCGGCGGTCGAAGCCGCGCGGGCCGGCAACATCGGCCGCTTCGTCGGTTTTTTTCCGACCACGCAGACGCAGAGACCAATGTGGTTTCACGTGGTCGTGAGCGCAATCGTTGACCAGAGTGGCCAAGTGGAACGATTGCTCGCTTCGTCACGCGACGTGACTGACCTGCAAAAGAAGCACATCGAAAGCGAGGAGCGCCTCCGAGACCTGTTCGACGAAGCTCCGATCGCCTACGTGAATGAGGGGATCGATTCGAAGTTCATCCGCGCGAATCGTACGGCCATGAAGATCCTCGGCATCAAACCCGAGGATGTACCAAGCACCTACGGCAAGGACTTCGTACCGGACACGCCGGAGGCGCAAGCGCGGGTGCGCGAAGCGCTCGAGGCTGTCGGCAATGGAATCGACACGAGCGGGGTCGTGCTGGAGCTGCGGCGCAAGGACGGCAGGCCGGTTTGGATTGAGTGGTGGTCGCGCCCTAGTCCGGACGGCAGCCATACGCGCACGATGTTCCTGGACATTACGAAGCGCGTGACGACGGAACAGGAGAAGGCCCGCCTCGAAGAGCAAAACTCGTATTTGCAGGAGGAAATCAGGAGCGAGCACAACTTTGGAGAAATCGTGGGCAATGACCGGACGCTTTTGGACTTGCTCAGGCAAATCGAACAGGTCAGTCGGACCCAATCCACGGTGCTCATCCTCGGTGAAACGGGAACGGGCAAGGAACTCCTTGCTCGGGCGCTTCACGATCGCAGTCCGCGCCGACATCGCCCGCTAGTGAAGGTGAATTGCGGGGCGATCTCGGCAGGGCTCGTCGACAGTGAACTGTTCGGCCACATCCGCGGAGCCTTCACTGGCGCAATCGCCAATCGCGACGGACGTTTCAAGCTCGCGAACGGCGGCACGATCTTCCTCGATGAGGTGGGCGAACTGCCTCTCGATACGCAAGTGAAACTGCTGCGAGTATTGCAGGAGCAGGAGTTCGAGCCGCTCGGAAGCAGTACTACGCTCAAGGTGGACGTACGCGTCGTGGCAGCGACGAACCGCGATCTTGCCGAGCTAGTCCGCGCAGGCAAGTTCCGCGCGGATCTTTTCTATCGCCTCAACGTCGTACCGCTGCGAGCACCGGCGTTGCGCGACCGCGCTGGTGACATTCCGCTGCTGGCGACTTTCTTCGTGCAAAAGCTGGCCGCAAAAATGGGCAAGCACATTGCTCGAATCGGCGAGGAAACGCTGAGCCAATTGGTCAACTATCCTTGGCCAGGCAACATCCGCGAGTTGCAAAATGTGATCGAGCGCGCAGTGATCCTGTCACCCGGCAGCACGTTGGTTCTCGCGGAACAATTGCGCGCGCCGGCATCACCACCCGCTGCCAGCGAAGTCGCTGGTCGAGATTCGAAGATCAACCAGGAGGTGAGTGCCGCTTCTGCCGGCGCAGATTCCCTAGGCTCGCTGCAAGAAGCCGGCCGACGTCACATCGAGGCAGTGCTGGCGTCGACCAATTGGAGGATCGAGGGCGAGCGGGGCGCGGCGAAGCTTCTGGGCGTGAGCCCCAGCACCCTTCGCAGTCGCATGCAGAAACTCGGTGTCAAACGGCCAGAGCATCTCCCGAGGACGGCTCGCTAGGCTAGCGCCGCGGGCGCTCGTGGGGCGGAAGCCTGGAGCAGCGCCTCTCTGGAAGACCAAAAGGCCGGGAGGATCTGCTCCTCCCGGCCTCCGTCCAAGCGCTAAGGGTTGCCCTGTCCAGACAGAAGCTCAATCCTGTAAGGCGGCAGTCTCCAGCGCCCGACGTCGCTGAACACCAAGCGCTGCGTGATGCGCTCGCCCGGCTGTAGCACGCCGGCTCGCAGGAACACGCGGATGTACGGCTCGCCGTTGCGAGTGCTTCCACTCGCATTCGTGAGCCGCACTCGTGCCGGCAGCCCACGAACGATGACCAACAAGTGAGTATCAACCAGCGAGTCACTGATGTTGGTAAGACGGTAAACGTCTTCGGTTCTACTGCCAGAATGATCGCTGTCGATCCGCTCGACCCGCACTTGCGGTGTCACGTCGAGAAATTCGAGCCCCTCATCTCGACGGGAAAGTGGATCGTCGTTGTCCACCGCGCGACCGCTGAGGAGTTGTCCATCCTTCGCGCCCAGCACCGCCAGTTCCGGGCGGTTTTTCGAGTAGCTCAGGTCAGCTTCGTTGGGTTGGAAAGCCTGCGCAAATCCGGGATCGTACAAGCCGTTTTCGAGGAAATCGGCGACCGCGTCGACTTGATCGTCACTCAGTCCAAGACCGCGCGGAGTTCCTTTCCCGCGGGGATTGGTAAAACGTGGCTCCAGGGTCCTGGCCTGACCCGCAAACTGTCGATCCTGAGGGACGCCGTCGTTGAAGTAGCTCACCACGTCTCGGACGTCGGTGAACGAGCCGTTGTGGAAGAACGTCCTTGCGTCTTTAAGCTGCCGCAGGGTCAAGCTGCGAAATTTGTACGCGTGATTTGGGTCGTGCGTGATCTCTTGGCGTCCGGTGTCCTCGCCATGTGCGAGCGGGTTTCCTCGACGATCGAACTGAAGATGTCCCCTGCGCAGGGCGTTCAGCGCCTGCACGGGATGATCGCCGATACCCAAGTTGAAAAAGTTCTGCTCGACGAATTCTCCGATGCCGGTGACGTCCGGGTCGTTGGGCTGCTTGTTGAGCATCGGACCACTGTGACAACTGAAGCAGCCGGCTCCGCCTTGCTCGGCTTTGGTGAAGAAGAGCTTGGCGCCCCGCCGTTGGCGTGAGGTCAACGAGTCGGCACCAGCAAGGAATCGATCGAACGGAGTGTTACGAGTGACCGCAGTGCGTAGAAACGTTGCAGTCGCCCGTAGCACGGTGTCGTCGTTGACGAGTTTGTCCAACGCTTGCTGGCACCCGCCAGTGGGGTCAGCCTTCTTGCATCCTTCGTAGTCTTGCGCTTCGTCCGGGAAGGCTTGCTTGAAAAGCTCGATGAAAGCCGGGATCTTTTGCAGTTCTGCCGACTCGAAGTCCAGCATCCGGTGTGCGTCGAGTAGCAGGAGCGTGAGGTTCTCTTGAGCCGGGTCGTTCAACGGATTCAGTCCGCCCGGCAAGGAGTTCGACTCGCCGGCGAAGCCGCCAAACAAAAGGCGGTTGTTGAACGCGAAGCCAACCATGGACGGAGATTGGCGCGCCACGCTGTCCAGCTGGTCGAGGCGGCCGGTGGCGAGCAACGCATCCGCCAGGGGATCCGCCTTCTGCCGCGCTGGCGTGGCGATCTCCTGCACCCCGCCGACGCTATAGATATCGGTGAGCGTCGGGAGCGAGTCCACCCCGGTATCGCCGTCGAACAGCTTGACTCGAGGCAGGTATGCGCTTTCTCTCGGAATGAGATCTCTCTGGGGCCGGCGACGGATGATGTAATTTCCATTCTCGTCGGTGTATCCACGGCCCTCACCACCCACGTTGAAGTTCAGCGCCGTGCCGGCCTTGCCCGCCGCTTCGCCCAAGTGGCAGCTCCCGCAGGAGCCCGTATTCTTCGTCGCATCGACGACCTTCTGCACATTTTCGTTCGAGCCGGCTACGGTTCCGCCGAACGCCGTTCCCGGGGGCAAATCCCTTGGCTCGCCTGTCCTGATGGGCGGATTCACGTTCTTGTTGACGTTGATTCGCGCAGTCCGGACCGGATCGTGGAACAGCATCTTCCCGAGGTAGCGCTTTGCCTCGGTCGTCTTGTAGCGACCCGGACGCTTGGGATCTTCGGGCGGCAGCGGGATCGCCGAGTCTTCGGCCGGCACCTTGAGCTTCTCGAGGCCGCTCACCTGTGCAGCGATGAAGTCGCGCAGTTGAGCAGAACTGTTGCCTAGCGCTTCGGCCTCCGTGCCGACCGAGCTCTCGTCCGGCAGCTCTCCTTGGCAACCGGCCGACAGCGACAGCGCCAGGGCGCATGTCGCTAGGTTGGCGAACCTCATATGATTTTCGATGATGCGAAACGTGTTCATGCGATTCCTCCTAAACGGCAGACAAAGCAGTGCTCGCTCGCCGCGCGATTCAACGGGACGGACTCAAAGCCTCTCTGGCACACCCACTACTCGAGACGCGAGGCGCGGTTTCTCGGCGCCTTGTGATTATCAGTGACCGCTTTCGCGATTCGGGCGAAGCGGCCCGTCATCCCCTAGGGCAAGACAAAGGCCCTGACATAGTCGACGCCGCTCTGGTGGCAGTTGATGCACCCCACCGGGTGACCCGCTGCAGAAACGTCGCCGGCGCCGTTGAACTCGGCCCAATACCAACCATCGGCTCGCTTATCCATGATTGCGATCGCGTGTAGATCCGTCCCGTTCCAGACGTCCTTGACGACCGTCGACCCCGGAGGCAACTCCTTGACTGGTTTGCCGTCGTCCAATATCGCAGCGACGACTTCGTTCACGTAGATGTCGAGCTGCCCGCCATGGCCACCACCGATGGACTGCAACCGCGACTCCCAGCCCGGTGCGCGATGCCAGCTTCGATAGCTCTCGTTTTGCACGCGCGCCAAGAGCTCGCGCCCGCCCGCTGCGTCCACGGGGTCATCGCCGTCCCCGCAGGCGATGAGCACCGATACCGCGAGTAGGGCGACCGAGCAGCGGACCAACCCGCGTCCGGGATAGCGCGTCGCTCCGCTTCGCTTTGATATCATCGGCAGGCTCAACTGAGTCGCTCCAAGATGTGATCACCGACTCGCAAGGCATTGGCCATGATCGTAAGCGCAGGATTTACCGCGGCGCTCGAGGGGAAGAAACTGCCGTCAACGACGTACAGGTTGCTCACTTCGTGTGAGCAGCAATTCCTATCGAGCACCGATGTCTTCGGGTCATCACCGAAACGGATCGTGCCGTTTTGATGCGCCACGCCCGCGAGGGGGATGCGCTGCGCTGCGTACAGGTTACGGGAGAACAATCCTTGATGGCACTCGTGGCCGTGCACCGAGCAGCGCGTGCTGCCCTTGAGCAAGTCCTTGAGCTTGGCGATCAGTCTGCTGTGCCCCTCCTCGTTATTCGGCTGGTAGCTGAGCACGATCTGCCCGTCGCGATCGAGCGAGACGCGGTTCTCGGGGTCTGGCAGATCTTCACTCGTGAGCCAGAAGTCGAGCGAGTGACGCGCCATCAAGTCGAGCGTCCAACCGGGCGCAATCGTGGGCGCACCCGCCCGCAACGTGTCGGCGTCGAGCTTGCCGACGAAACTGATGTGACCCATCGGGTGCTGCCACTCTTTCGAGCCGAAGTAGAAGTCGTTGATCCCTAAGGTCTTCTGAAAAACAGTCGGGTTCGGACACTTGGAGATCGCCATCATCACGGAATTGACGTGGCCCATGTAGTGACGACCGACGATGTCAGAACCGTTGCCGAGACCGCGCGGGTGTTTGCTGCTTGCCGAACGGAGAAGCAGCGCCGCGGAGTTGATTGCGCCACACGCGACCACAACGACGTTGGCGGTGTAGATTTCGAGCTCGCCATGACGTTTGACGCGCACGGTGGTGATTTCACGACCGGAGCTGCTGGTCGCAAGCTTCTCTACGTACGCATTCGTCAGCAGGGTCACGTTCGAGCATTCGAGCGCAGGCTCGATGGCACAAATCTGCGTGTCGCTCTTGGCGTTCACCAGGCACGGGTGTCCATCACAGGTCGCGCAGCGGATACATGGACTCTTGCGCGGGTTCTTCTCGTCGAGCTTCACACCGAGTGGTACGTGAAAGGGCTTGCAGCCGAGCGCCGCGAGATCGTCGCTGAGCTGTTGGATGCGCGGCTCGTGGCTGACCGCGGCGTACGGGTACGGTGAGCTCGCGTGTGGCTCCGTGGGATCCTCGCCGCGGTTTCCGTGCACGCTGTATAGGGTCTCGGCCTGCGAATAGTAAGGCTCGAGTTCATCGTAGGAGATGGGCCAAGCAGGCGAAAGGCCGCCATGGTGGGCGACTTCGCCAAAATCTTCGCTTCGAAAACGAAATAGGGCCGCGCCGTAAAACTTGGTGTTTCCGCCAACGAAATAGTTGGTGTGCGGATGCAGGGCCTCGCCCCTCTTGTCCCTCCACACCTCTTTCGTGTTGTAGCGACCGTCTTGATTGACGGCCTTCGTGCTCCAATTCTCGGCTTCTCTACGCAGGTAGTCGCCGCGTTCGAGGAGCAAGATCTTCTTGCCGGAGGCAGCCAAGCGAAACGTGAGAGTCCCGCCACCGGCGCCGGAGCCGATGATGATTACATCGTAGTGGGTCGAGGCCTGGGTCATGACTTTTTACTCCGTGCTCGGTGGAGACAATTGCAACGCATGAAAGACTGGCGCGCCGTCATCGGAGGCGATTGTCCCGCGCGCGACGCCTCCACGGCCTAACCGCCGGTCTCGAAGCCCGGGTACAGCGTCATCCCGCCGTCGACGTAGATCGTCGTGCCGGTGATGTAGTCGGAGTCGTCGGATGCGAGCCACACCGCGGCACGTCCGATCTCCGTGGGTTCCCCGATACGCTTGCAGGGGATCAAATTCATCAGTGAGTTGTAGGCTTCGCGCGTCCCCCAAGCGTCCATGTTGATGGGGGTGCGAACCGCGCCCGGCGAGATGGCGTTCACGCGAACTCCCAGCGGCGCAACTTCCTGAGCGATGCTCTTCATCATCATCGAGATGCCGCCCTTCGAGGTCGCGTAGTTGACGTGGCCTGCCCAGGGGATCACGTCATGCACCGAGCTGATGCAGATGATCTTGCCCGCCGAGCAGGATACGTCTTTGACCACACCGCGGCGCCTAAATTCGCGGACAGCAGCACGCGAACACAGGAATTGGCCCTTCAGATTCACGTTCATTACCAAGTCCCAGTCGGTCACGGTGAGCTCGTGGAAGGGCGCGTCCTTTTGCAAGCCGGCGTTGTTCACCACGATATCGACAGTGCCGAACTCGGCGATCATCGTACCGAACATGCGCTCCACGTCGGCCTCCGAGCTCACGTCGGCGCGATGCGCGTAGGCCCGCGCTCCGCAGCGCTGGATTTCAGCCACCACTCGTTGCGCCTCCTCCTCTCGAGATACGTAATTGACGACGACGTCGGCGCCGGCATGGCCAAGCGCCAAGGCAATGGATTTGCCGATCCCCGAGTTTGCGCCGGTGACCAGCGCCTTCTGGCCCTTCAGGTTTTTTACCACGGGGCACGCCGGTAGCACGTCCCCCGGCGGCCGTTGCTCGCTGAAATAGTCCCGCATGTTCTGTCCTCACAGCCCGTTACGTCGCTCGCCGTGCTCGGTTACCGGATTGGGTGAGTTTCTCGATCTGCGCCGAATGCGTAACCAACTGCCTCCCGCGAGCGTTGAGAGTGGTTATGGGACAGCACACGAATCAGCACGCGCACTCAGAGACCGAAGACCGTCGCCCGAGCGGTGTCGACGACGCCGAGACCATCCGCCTTCGCCAGGACGCGAGCCGCAAACAGAACTGGAAGCGCTGGGGCGCGTACCTCGCGGAGCGCCAATGGGGCACCGTGCGTGAGGACTACTCCGAGCATGGCGATTGCTGGGATTACTTCCCTCACGACCATGCGCGGAGCCGCGCGTACCGTTGGGGTGAAGATGGCCTGTTCGGCTTCAGCGACCGGCAAGCGCGCGTTTGCTTCGCCGTCGCTCTCTGGAATGGCAACGATCCAATTCTCAAAGAGCGACTTTTCGGGCTGACCGGTCCCGAGGGCAACCACGGCGAGGACGTGAAGGAGCTCTATTACTACGTGGATGCGACGCCCACGGCTTCGTACTTGCGAGGACTCTATAAGTATCCGCAACGCGAGTATCCGTATGCGAGGTTGGTCGATGAGAACCGCCGCCGAGGCAAGCACGAGTCAGAATTAGAGCTCCTGGATACCGGTGTCCTCGACGGGGACGCCTATTATGACGTGAGCGTCGAGTACGCAAAGGCGGATCCCGAAGACATCTTGGTGCGCATCACGATCGATTCGCGCTCCGAAGACCCCGCGCGTTTGCACGTGCTGCCGACGCTCTGGTTTCGAAATACATGGAGCTACGGCGGTGAAAACGCCGCGCAGCGCCCCGAGTTACATGAGAAGAACGCCAGTGCGGTCGATCTACTTCATCCCGAGCTTGGTGAATACGAGATCTGGTTCGAACCCTCGCCGGCCCTACGCGAGCTGCTATTCACGGAGAACGAAACGAACGCCGAGCGCGTGTTCGGAGTTGCTTCGGCATCGAGATATACCAAAGACGCCTTTCACCGGCGCGTGGTGAATGGCGAGCTGGATGCTACCAACCCCGAACACAAAGGAACCAAAGTCGCTGCTTGGTACGAGATCGACGTTCCGGCGCGCGGCAGCCTCGTGATCCAGGCGCGTCTGCGTCGACGCAGCCCGGTGATCATGGCTCCGTTTGGTGCGGGGTTCGAGCGCGTGTTTCGCGAACGCAAACTCGAAGCAGACGCATTTTACGCTCGCGTCATCCCGGACACAGCCGAGCCCGCCGAGTACGCGGTCGCGCGCCAAGCCTACGCGGGACTCATCTGGTCGAAGCAGTTCTTCCACTACGCCGTCAACGAGTGGCTCGAAGGCGACGAGGGGCAACCAACGCCGCCCGGCTCCCGTCACCATGGGAGAAACCACGACTTTCGGCACGTGTACTGCCGCGACATCATCTCCATGCCGGACAAGTGGGAGTACCCGTGGTTCGCCGCCTGGGATCTCGCGTTCCACATGCTGCCGTTCGCGCGCATCGATCCGGAGTTCGCCAAAGAGCAGCTGATCCTGCTCTTGCGCGAGTGGTACATGCACCCGAATGGTCAAATTCCGGCGTACGAATTCGCGCTCTCCGACGTAAACCCACCGGTTCATGCGTGGGCCGTCTGGCGCGTGTACAAGATGACGGCCAAACGGGGCGAGCGCGACAAGTTGTTCCTGGCTCGCGCATTCCAAAAACTGCTCTTGAACTTCACCTGGTGGGTCAACCGCAAGGATCCCGAAGGCAACAACCTATTTGCCGGCGGATTTTTGGGGCTCGACAACATCGGCGTGTTCGACCGCTCACAACCGCTGCCCACCGGCGGGCATCTCAAGCAAGCCGACGGCACCGCCTGGATGGCCTTCTATTCAGCGACCATGCTGTCCATGGCACTCGAGCTCGCCGACGGCGATCCAGCCTACGAAGACGTCGCGTCCAAATTTTTCGAGCATTTCGTGCAAATCGTGGATTCGATGAATCGCTTCGGGGGCACCGGGCTATGGGACGAACAAGACGGCTTCTATTATGATCAGCTCAGCCTCGACGGGGAGAGCATTCCACTTCGCACGCGCTCGATGGTGGGTGTCTTGCCGATTATTGCGGTGGAGATTCTCGAGAACGTCGTGCTCGACAAACTGCCCGGCTTCAAGAAGCGGATGCAGTGGTTCCTCGACAATCGCAAGGACCTCGCGCAGCACATCGCATACACCGAACTGGCCGCGGGCGCGGATGGTCATCGCTTGCTGGCCGTGCCATCGCGAGAAAGACTCGAGCGAGTGCTTCGGATTTTGCTGAATGAGCAGGAATTTTTCTCGCCGCACGGGCTTCGTTCGCTCAGTCGAGTCCACCACGAATCGCCGTTCAGTTTCTTCGCACGCGAGGTCGAGCACCGCGTGGAGTACGCGCCGGGTGATTCAACGACCGGCCTCTTCGGAGGTAACTCCAATTGGCGCGGGCCAGTGTGGTTTCCACTCAACTACTTGATTGTCGAAGCGCTCGAACGCTACCACCACTACTACGGGGACTCGTTTCAGGTGGAGTATCCAACCGGCTCCGGCGTGCGCATGAATCTGGAGCAAATCGCGGCCGCACTCGCTGGGCGGCTATCGAGCATCTTTCTGCCCGGTCCGGACGGGAAGCGGCCCTGTCACGGCGACGAGAGTCGCTACGCGAGGGACCCGCACTTCAAGGATCTCGTGCTATTCCACGAGTACTTTCACGGAGAAGACGGGCGCGGCGTCGGTGCAAGCCACCAGACTGGCTGGACAGCGCTCGTCGCGCGTTGCCTGGAATCGTTGGCCAAGAATCGCGCGGCGCGAGAGCGTGCTGCGTGAGCGCTTCGGGGCTCCATTTCAAGCTTGGTCATTGGCCGCATTGATTCGGCTCGAGCGGAACGTCCTCGCACCGGCGCCAAACGCATCATTGGCTGCGACTTCCCAAGCGTTCGGTCCCACTTAGTTGGCACCGCATACGACGCCTGAGCCGTTCGTCCGAAACTAGGTCGCCGGCAACACCAAGATTGCCCGCGCGTATGCGAGCGCAAAGCCATGCTTCATCACGTTCGCTTGCGACTGAGATCCCGGGGCCGTCGTGATGACGGCGAGATCGGCGCCGCGCGCGCGTGCTTCCTCGAGCCGGGCAGCGATCAGGGCGGCCTGCACTCCGCGACGACGTTGTGCGGGTAGAGTCGCGGAGCCCGTGAGTTGCGCGACTGTGCCGTGCATACGCATGCTCGCCGCACCGGCAAGCTCGCCATCCAGGAACGCGAGGTAACGTTCGAAGTTGCCGCACTCGAGCATATCTTCGATTGCTGCCGCGATTTCGGCCAGTGAGAGCTGGTCCGCTGGCGCGCCACTCTCATCCGAGCTTGCGACAGCGACGACGGTCGCCTTGCGCCAGGCGTTCACGGTCCCGGCGTTGACGCGCTCGACGCGAACTTCCGCAACGGGAGCTGTGGCCGTCGCCATTGATCGCACGAGCACGTTTTCGAACCCCAGGAGTCCATAGCCACGCGCGGTCAGCCGAGCGGCTGACTCGGGGAGCGCCAACGTCGAGAGCTCCACGCGCACTGGCTCACCGCGCATCCGAAGCTCACGCTCGAAAACGGCCAAGGCGCCCTCGTCGATCGGTTCGCCAAAACCCACGCCGATCACTTTGTTCATCGGCGACCCGGGCCGGAGGTACGCCGCGACACCCGACCCGAGATCTTGCAGGAAGGCTCCTGGTGCGCGACCCGAGGCGAGCACGGCTTCGACCACGCTCCGGGTCAATGCCGCCTCAGCGTGGTCGATGCGCACTGCCATTGCTCTGCTGACAAACATGCGAGCTCTCGGCAACTAGTGGCGCGGCTTCTTTTCGCACCAATGCTGAAATATCGTCATCAGCTGTCGTTCCACATCGGC
>Ga0164309_10000205_pt1 | contig 36351 bp, 30 predicted proteins | sample Whisoiple_247_MG_FD_109984 | JGI IMG/M metagenome (GOLD analysis project Ga0164309, IMG submission 109984) | Soil microbial communities amended with fresh organic matter from upstate New York, USA - Whitman soil sample_247_MG | ecosystem: Environmental > Terrestrial > Soil > Unclassified >... | reverse complement strand
GCCAGACCTGGACGAAGCTCGAACACATAGCGAACGCGACCATCCGGCAGCCGTTCCGCGCTCGGAACGGCAGTCGCCATGCCCTGGACCAAGCGGTACGGCCGCTCGAAGTAGTGATACTCGAGCAGCGTGTCGTACACCTCGGCGACGATGATCTGGTCGGCCGTCGAATAGGCGACGGCGGGGTCGAGCGTCTTGGGTGGCTCTGCGTAGGCGCGATAGAGGATCTTCTTCTGCAGGTCGGCGTCCTCGTAGGGGCTGTTCGAGCAGGCCAGGTTCGAGCCGGCCAGGCAGCAAAGCAGCAAGATCGCCAAGAGGGCGACCGGGAACGAGGCAGCCTTCCTCACCCGGAAAGTCCGCGCATTTGCCGGTAGCGCCGAATCAGGCCGTTGGTCGAAGCATCGTGGGTCAGGGCCGGTGCCGACCCAGACAGCTCGGGCACGATGCGCTTGGCCAGCACCTTGCCGAGCTCGACGCCCCACTGGTCGAAACTGTTCAAGTCCCAGATGATGCCCTGCACGAACACCTTGTGCTCGTAGAGCGCCACCAGGGCCCCCAAGGCGAACGGCGTCAGCTCGTCGAGCAAGAGCGAGTTGGTGGGCCGATTACCGGGAAAGACGCGGTGCGCCACCAAGTCCTCGCGCGTCCCCTCCGCTCGGACCTCCTGCTCGGTCTTGCCGAAGGCCAGTGCCTCCGTCTGGGCGAAGAAGTTGGCCATCAAGAGGTCGTGCATGGCCTCCCCGTCGACCAAGAGCGGGTTCTGACTGCGAGCGGTCCCGATGAAATCGCAGGGAATGAGCTTCGTACCTTGGTGAATCAATTGGTAGAAGGCGTGCTGGCCGTTCGTACCTGGCTCACCCCAGATCACCGGTCCCGTTTGGTACGAAACGGTCCGCCCGTGTCGGGTGACGCGCTTGCCGTTGCTCTCCATGTCGAGTTGCTGCAGATAGGCGGCAAATCGGCGCAAATACTGGTCGTAGGGCAGGACTGCGTGGCTCTCGGCGTCGTGAAAATTGTTGTACCAGACGCCGAGCAGACCCAAGATGACGGGCATGTTCGCCTCGAGCGGTGCCGAGCGAAAGTGATCGTCCATGGCGCGGAGGCCGGACAGTAGCCCCTCGAAGCCACGAGGACCGATGGCGAGCATCAGGCTCAGACCGATCGCCGAATCGAACGAGTACCGTCCCCCGACCCAATCCCAGAAGCCGAACATGTTGTTGGTGTCGATGCCGAAGGCGCCTACGGCCTCCGCATTGGTCGACACCGCGACGAAGTGCTTGGCCACTGCGTCGGCGGACCCCAGTCGCTCGACCACGAGCGTTCGCGCCAACTTGGCGTTGGCCAGCGTCTCGAGCGTCGTGAACGTCTTGGAGCACACGACGAACAGAGTCTGCTCGAGGTTCAGATCGCGCGTCGCCTCGGCAAAGTCCGTAGCATCGACGTTGGAAACGAAACGCACGGAAAGCGACCGGTCGCTGTAGGCTCGCAAGGCCTCGTACGCCATCAGCGGGCCTAGATCCGAGCCACCAATGCCAATATTGACGATGGTATCGATGCGCTTCCCGGTGAACCCGACGTGCTGTCCGCTCCGCACCCGGTCGCAGAACGCCTCCATGCTGGAGAGGACCTGGTGAACGTCGGGCACGACGTTGTGCCCGTCGACCGCGACGACGTCCGTCTTCTTGGCGCGCAAGGCCGTGTGCAGGACGGCGCGACCTTCCGTCAGGTTGATCTTGCTCGCTCCGAACATGGCGGCGATCGCCTGCGTAATGCCGCGCGCGCGCGCCAGATCGACCAAGAGCTCCATGGTGTCGGCACGCACCAGGTTTTTCGAATAGTCGAGATAGATACCGGCCGCCTCCAGCGCGAAGCGCTCGGCGCGCGACGGGTCGCTACTGAACAGCCCGCGGAGGTCGAGACTCGACACCTCCTGCTTGTGCCTGAGCAGCGCCTGGTACTCGGGGGTGGTGGTCAGATCGGGAAGAGCGGGGAGGTCGGCCATGGCGGAACTTTTGCCGCATCATGGCCCATGGGCAGGCAAATCCAAGAGCCTAGCGGCTGCTCAGGTCTGCATGGCGAACATCGCGCCCGTCCACCATGAACACCACCATTTCCGCGATGCTGGTGGCATGGTCGGCGACCCGCTCGATGGCCTTGGCGACCACCCAGAGGCGCATCATGGATTCGATCGACTCCGGCTGGCGCCCCATCGCGGCCCCGAGTGCCGAAGCGAAGCGGGCGTAGTGCTCGTCGATCTCGCGGTCGCGTTGCACGAGGCGTCCGGCGCGGATCACGTCGCCTGCCACCAGTGAATCGAGGGCGTCGTGGAGCATGTCGCGAGCCAGCGCCGCCAAGTGTTCGAGGTCGCTCACGGAGCGCCGATGCGCGACTCCCTGCGAGTCGAGCGTCCGTTCGCAGATGCCAGTGGCTAGGTCGCCGATGCGTTCGAGATCCGTCACCACCTTGAAGATGGTGGTCACGAAGCGCAAGTCCGAGCCCATCGGCTGCCGCCGGGCCAAGAGCTGGACGCAGGTTGCGTCGATCTCACGCTCCAGCCGGTCGGCCTCGGCGTCTGCCGCGCTGATGCGCTGCGCCGCGCGCAAATCGAGGTCGAGGAAGGCGCGAACGCTATCGGAGAACTGGGCCTCGACGGTGGCCCCCATGAGCAGCACGGCTCCCAGGAGCTCGTCGAGCTCCGTCTCGTAGCCTCGATCGATGTGCCGTCTCGCCAGCTGTTGCATGTAATTCCCCGACCGAACCTTGCCTCGACCCTAGGAAGGTAGCTGCGCGCGCATAGGGGGCCCAGTTTCTTTCCAGTGCTTTTTGCGTGGCGCGCGGGCGACTTAGGCAAGACGGGCCGAACCCGGCCCATGGTTTGGGTGCCCAGCCCGACGATACCGCAGCCAATCAGCGCTGAATGGCGGGCAGACGGACGAAGAACGTCGTGCCCCGGCCCACCTCGCTCTGGACCCGAACGGCCCCCTGCATCGACTCGACCAGGTGCTTCACGATCGCCAGGCCGAGGCCCGTACCGCCAACGTCACGCGAGCGGCCGGCGTCGACCCGATAGAAGCGTTCGAACAGGCGAGGCAAGTGCTTCGGCTCGATGCCTGCCCCGTCGTCCGCCACCGAGAACTCGACCCCGTCCCCGTCCTGCCGCGCCGCCAGGACGACACATTTGCCCACACCGGCGTACTTCACCCCATTGTCCACCAAGTTCGACAGCACGTGCTCGAGCGCCCGGCGATCGGCGCGGACGAACGTGAGGTTCCCGGGAAACGCGAGCTCGAGCCTGACGTTGCGACGACTCGCTCGATCCTCGAAGAGCGAGACGATGTGTTGCATGACTTGTCCGGGCTCGAGCGGACCGAGCGTGAGACTGAACTGCCTCGATTCGATGCGCGACAGATCGAGCAGGTCCTCGACCAGCGCATGCAGACGCGAGGCGTTCCGAGCGACGATGTCGATGAAGCGCTTGGCCATGTCGGGCGGCAGCTCGGCGTCACCCCCCAAGGTCTCGGCAGCCGACAAGATCGAGGTCACCGGGGTCCTGAGCTCGTGCGAGACGTTGGCCACGAATTCGCGGCGCAGGTTCTCGAGCCGCCTGTTCTCGGTGACGTCCATGAACACCCCGACCACGCCGACGGCGACTCCCTCGAGCCGCTGGATCCGCACGAGCAGTTGGCGTGGCAAAAGGCCACCAATGCGAATTTCTCCCTGGATCGCGCCACCGAGGTCCTCTTCGTCGTCGTCCAGCTCACCCTCGAAGGCCGCATCGACCATCTCCTTGAGCTCGGCGTGGCGCACGACCTCGAGCAAGGATCGGCCGACGGGATCACCAGAGAGCAAGAGCATCTTCCGCAGGGCCGGATTGACCAGCGCCACCTTGCCCGCCTCGTCGAGGAACAGCACGCCCTCTTCCATGCTGGACAAGATGCCGGCGATCCGGTCGCGCTCCTGGCGCAGGTCACCGAGGGTGGACGAGAGATTGCGAGCCAGTTGGTCGAGTGCGTCGCCGAGCTGCGACAGCTCACCAGCCCCCGGCAGGCGTGCCCGCACCTTCAGGTCTCCGCCAGCCATGCGCTTGGCAGCCAGCGTCAAACCCGTGAGCCGGGAGGACAGCACCTGAACGAACGCCACGGCCACGACCAAGGAAACCGCGAGCGCCAGCATGGCCGCGACCACCAGCACTCGCCGCAGGGCGTCGAGTGCCTCGTCGATGATGGTCGTCGGCAGTGAAAGTCGAACGACACCAACGACCTGCCCGTGAAAGCGGAGCGGGGACGCGATGTAGAACATCCAACGTTTCGCCGTTTCCGAGTGTCGGTCGGCCCGGCCGATTTCACCGGCCAGCGCGTCGTGCACTTCTGGCCTCGACCGATGGTCGTCCAGGCGCGCGAGCTCTGCACTCTTGACCATCGAATCTCCGAGCACACGCCCACGCGCGGAAATGATCGTCACCCGACCTTGAGCGGCTTGGCCCAAGGCGTCCGCGACAGGGTCCCAATCGATGCTCTCGAAGGCGCCGAGGTCTCGTTCCTCCAGCTGATGGGCGATGAGCCGCAGGCGCACGATCAGATCGCTCTCGATGCGCGCCTTCGCCAAACGCTCCGCCTCGCTGCTCGAGTAGCCGTAGGCAATCAGCACGGCCAGGCCGATCAGCCCGAGCGCCAACAAAAATAGCTTGAGCCTGAGCTTCAATCAGTCACCTTCGGGGGGCGCCCCGAGAAACCGGTAGCCCACCCCGCGCACCGTCTCGACGTAGTCGCGCGCGGCTCCGAGCTTCTCGCGCAAGCGTTTGACGTGCGTGTCCACCGTGCGTGTGGTGACGTCGGCCCGGATACCCCAGACCACGTCGAGCAGCACGGATCGGCTCTGCACCCGGTCGCGCCGCTCGTACAGAATGGACAAGAGCTTGAACTCGAGCGCCGTGAGGTCGAGCTCTTCTCCATCGACCCAGGCTCGATGCGCCTGACGATCCAAGCGCAGTCGTCCGAACACGGTCGAGTCCGCTTCGCCCGAGGGAGCGTCCTTGCGCCGGAGGACTGCACCGATGCGCAAGGTGAGCTCGCGCACGCTGAACGGCTTGGCCACATAGTCGTCTGCACCGATCTCGAAGCCGACCACGCGGTCGATTTCGTCACCGCGCGCGGTCAGCATGATGATCGGGATACTGCGCAGGGCCTCGTCCGTCTTGAACTGACGGCACACCTCGAGCCCGCTGATGTCGGGCAGCATCAGATCCAGGAGCACCAGGTCGGGCCGTCGTTCCCGCCCCTTGCGCAAACCCGCCTCGCCGGTCGACACCGCTTGGACCTCGTGCCCAGCACCCGTCAGGTTGAACTCCAGGACCTGCCTCAGATCCGCCTCGTCCTCAACCACCAAGATGCGCGCCATACGAACCTCCGCGCCGACTCCCACGAGTCACCCGCAGTGTAAAGCCTGGTCCGAGAAATCTTCACCTGAGCGAAATCCGCCCCTGGTAATACCTACATGCGGCGCCCGAAAAGGAGTTTCTCATCCAGGGCTTCCGTGAACGGGCACATTTGATAAGAACCCGGGCCAGGAGGAGACGAAAAGAACATGCAGTCTTTGATTCAAGCCCCCCGCGCCCTCAGGCGCACCTTGCCGCTCGCGAGTTACGCGGCGCTGTATTGCTCGCTAGCCCTGATGCTGCTCGGCTGTCACCCGACGAAAGCCGAAATGCAGGCTCAGGTCGACAAGTACAACAAGCTCGCCAGCGAGCACGAGAGCGAGCAGGACAAGCGCGCGCAGGCCGAAAAAGAGCTGGCCGACATGAAGAGCAAGGTCGACGAGCTCAAGAAGAAGCTCGAGGCCATGGGTATGAACCTCGACGAGCTGTCTTCCCAGGTGGCGGAAGACGCGACCGAGAAGGAGCGCATGTCGCAGAACCTGAAGGAGCTGCAATCGGCGCTCGAAGAGTACAAGAAGCGCGCCCAGCAGCTCGAGCGCATTCAGGCCAGGTTCGACGAGCTCCGCAAGAAGCTGCAAGAGCTGACGCAATTCGGCCTCAAGGTGCAGATTCGCCACAATCGCATGGTGATCAGCCTACCGGGCGACGTGCTCTTCGACTCCGGCAAGACGGAACTGAAGAAGGACGGCCAGTCGGTCGTCGTCAAGGTGGCCGACGTCATCCGCAAGGATGCCGGTCTCAGCTCGCGCTACTTCCAAGTGGCGGGCCACACCGACAACAAGCCCCTTCTCGGTGGCAAGTACGGCGACAACTGGGGCTTGTCGGCGATGCGCGCACGCGAGGTGCTCTTGACCATGGTCAAGCCGACGGCCACGGGCGGCGGTGGTCTCGATCAGAACAAGCTGCATGCCGCCGGCTTCGGTGAGACCGATCCCGTGGCGACCAACACCACCGACGACGGCCGCAAGCAGAACCGCCGCGTCGAGTTGGTCGTCCTGCCCGACGTCTCGGAAATGCTCGATCTGGGCACGATGGCTCAGGAGCCGCCGCACAAGCCGGCAGACAAGCCCGCCGAGAAGGCAGCGGAAAAGCCGCCCGCCAAGCCCGCGGCAGCTGCCCCCGCGCCTGCCCCGGCTGCTGCAGCTCCCGCTGCTGCAGCTCCGCCTGCTGCCGCTCCTGCCAAGAAGTGAGCAGCTAGCTCAGCCAGAAGCGGTCGACGAGGCCCGCCCACCCCACCGGGGTGCGCGGGCCTTCTCGCGTGGGCGGGCAGCCGGCCCTCACTCCTCGCCGAGGAGGAAGATCTGGTGGGGCGCCACGACCTGCGCCCCGGGCGACCAATCGGCGGCGACGACGCGCATGGCCCGCGCCACGACGGTGACCGAGACCGGACGCAGGCTGCCCGGGCTCGGCCAGGCCGGCAGCCAACCGAGCAGGCGCAGGGCCCACTCTTCGCCGGCCCGCGCCTCGCTACGCGAGCCGCCTGGACTTTGCCTGCCATCGAGCAAGCCGGGCCTGAGGATCCGAATGGACTCGAAGGGCAGGCGCTCTACGGCGCGCTCCAGAAGGCCTTTCATCCGCGGGTAGAAGAACGGACTCTTGGCCCAGGCACCTGCCGCCGACACGAGGACGTAAGCTGGAACACCACGGCCAGCTGCTGCTTCTGCCAAGGTCAGGTTCAAATCGTGGTCCACGGCAAACTGGGCCGGCTTGGTCCCCACGGCTGCGATGGTCGTGCCGAGCGCCGAGAAGAGCACCTCACCCTCGAGCAGCGGCGCGAAGCCAGCCACGTCGCTGAAGTCGACGACCCTTTCGTCGAGCTTGGGATGGCGCGGGCCGACCGACCGCCGCACGAAGGTGCGCACGACGTCGTAGTTCTCGTCATCGAGGAGCTGGCGCACCAGCTCTCGCCCGACGAGCCCCGTGGCTCCAACGACCAGGGCCACCCGAGTCGCACCGGAGTCGGAGGCCGGCGCGACGTCAGGCATGTCAGTGCCCCGGGATCGCCGGCATGCCCGGCATGCCCGGCATGCCCGGCGCGGCGTCGTCGCCGTCGGCCTTCTTGGCGTCGGCCTTCTTCTGGAACTTGCTCTCTTCGGCAAAGGCCCAGTCGGCAGCCCAGCTGCCAATGGCGTAGATGGCATCGCGGCCATCGACCTTCATCCAGCGCGCCGTGCCTTCGGAGTTGGTACCGAAGAGCAGCTTGGTCTCGCCACCGGCAGTCTTGATGGTCAGGACCGAAAGCGGCTTCTCGAGTCCAGTTTCGGCCAGGGTCTTGCCATCGCCGAAGGCCGTCGCGTTCAGCGTCTTGTAGGCGCGGAGCAGGTCGAGCACCTTGCCGCCGTCGAAGTCCTTGATCGCGGCCTTCTTGAACTTGCCGCTCCAGGCCGCCTTCTCGGCTTCCTTGTCGGCCTTATCGTCGGCGGCCTTCTCGGCCTCCTCGCCTTCGGCCTTCGGCTCGGCCGCCTTCTTCGGAGCCGTTGCGCTCTTCGCGAAGGTAAACTCGCCCTTCTCGCCCTGGATGGTCACCGCCGTGACGGCGTCCGTGTCGACTTCCACGATCTTCAGGTCGCGCCAACCCTTGGTATCGCGCGCATAGCTGTAGCTCGAGAAGCCTTCGACGTTGAAGACGCCGTCCTGCCCCGCGATGCGGACCATCTGCCCGCGACCGCCGCTCTTTCCGGTCCAGAGCTCGACCACGGCCTTGTCGCCTTCGAAGGCCTGCACGTGCATCGCCTTGTCGTCGGTGAGGTCGTAGGTGGCGTAATCGCTCGAGCCCGACGAGACGCGTTCCTTGACCTCTAGCTTGGTCAGGTTGGAGAGCGCCGAGTCCACGTTGTTCTGGTTGGCGAGGGCTGCCACTGGCTCGGCCAGACGCCAGGTTTCGCCCTCCTTGACCAGGACGTGGCGCACGGCGGGCTCCGGCTTCTCGCCGTCCTTCGCCGGCTTTTCGATGACCAGCTTGGTCACCTTGCCCTTGGCCTCTTCGCTGAACTCGATCTTCGGCAGGTCCTTGTCGGCACCGGCCACGGTGTGAGCGAGCGTCTCTTTCTTCTGATCTTCCTTCTGCATGTAGAAGGCGCCACCGAGCAGCGCGAGCACGCCGACGGCTACGTAGAGCTTGGTATCAGAGCCTTTTGCCATGGTCTTCCTTCAAGCAGCAGCGGCTGCCTTGCGCGGACGCTGGACCGGTTGTGAGCGCCGAATGCTCCGGCTGCGCCAGCGCAAAAGGCCGAGGGCTGCAAACACGATGGGCAGCCCCAAGGTGAGCGTCCACTGCACGTTCTTCTGCAGATTCTTGCGAGCCTGCCGGTACTCTTCGTCCTTCTTGCGGATCTCCTCATCCGAGTCCTGCACCTTGAACTCCGGCTTCTTGACGCTGGAGTAGGTGAGGTTCGGCTCGCCGAGGATCTTCGCGCTGGCAGCGATGAGGTCCACGTCGCCGCTCATCCAGTCGAAGATGTTCTTGATCGAGAGGATGGTGGCGGTCAGGTACTTCTGCGCGTAGGGCCCGGCAATCATCTGCAGGTCCTGGTCCCCACCCATGGCGCCGAACTGTGCCATCTGGCCCGTCATCTCGGGACCGTTGCCAGAGTAGGCGAACGGATTGGTCACGAACTCGGAGGAGGCGATGACGAGCACTCTGGACGGCGCTGCAGCGCTGTCGGGAGCACTGACGCCCTCGCCCTGCTTGCCGGCAAAGGCACTCTTCAGCTTGCCCTCGGCCGTGGCGGCGATGACGCGCTGACTGAAAGGCGGCTTCGGCTCCCAGTTGTCGCGGAGGCTCATGTCGACCGTTTCGGATTCGATGGAGTTCGCGGCGGGCGTCGTGCGGGCAACCGCCGTCAGCTTCACGTCCTTGGGCTGGCGATCGCGCAGCAAGACCAGGCTGGACGGGAACGGCATCATCAGCTCGTCCATGCGGAAGAAGCCGGGGAATGCGGTGTCGAGCAAGGTCTCGTCCTCGGAGAAGCGCGGATCGTTGACGACGTGCGCCACGCCAGGGTGCCGGATCCACGCCATGGTCCCCATGCCCACCATCACCGGGATGCGGAACTGGGCGCCGTGGTCGAGGACTGCGTCCTTCTTCATCTCGATGCCGTAGCCCCCGAGCAGCGTGTCGAGCCGGTGCGTGCTGAGCTCGGCCATCATGGTGGCATCGTTGGCCTTCAAATTGACGGCCGAAGCGATCACGACCAGGGCCTTGTTGCCGTGCATCAAAAACTCGTCGATGCGGCGGAGCTCCTTGTCGGTGTAGTCCTTGCCCGGCTGCGTGATGATGAGACCTTCGATCTCCGCGTCGATCGGGCTCGCGCCCTCGCCCAGGTTCACGTCTTCCAGCGTGTAGAACGGGAAGTTCGAGGTGATGATCTGCTGCAAGTTGGGCGACTGGCCCTGACCTTGACGCGCAACCAGGTTGTTGTCGCTCAGCTTGAGCTCGTCCTTGCCGGTGACCACGCCGATGCGATGCTTGATGCCGTCGTTCTTGTCGCGGATTTCCCGAATCTTGTTGGTGATGAAGAATTCGAGACCGGTGTTGCGAGCCGGATGCAGGGCGGGGATCACCGCCTTCTCGCCGCCGTACTTGATCACGATGCCCATGTAGCCCTGAGTGATCGAGGCTTGGGAGTCGCCGGTGGCGCTGGCTTCACCGAAGGGTTGCTCCTGCAGCCCCTCTTCCTTGGCCTTCTCCTTCTGCTCGTCCGTGTTCGGCTCGATCAGCGTGTACTTGAACTTGCCGCCGCCGCTGCGTTCGTACTCTTTGAGCAGATCGGTGAGGTCCCGGACGAAAGCGTCGAGCTGGGCGAGGCCGGTCTTGACGTAGACGTCGACCTGCAGCGGCTGCTTGAGCGACTTGACCAGGCGACCGGAACCTTGCGACAGAGTGAAACGCTCCGTGCTGGTGGTGTCGATGCGCTTGTAAGCCCCCGCGCTGAGCAGGTTGGCCACGACGACGATGGCGGCGATCACCGCGAGATAGGCCCCGGTTTGGGCTGCTGCCTTACGCTTGTCTTGCTGTGTTGCCATGGATCATGCCCACTTGCGCCGCTCGAGCGAGCGGAAGGAAACGACGAGTGCCAGAACGGTGATCGACAGGAAGAACACTACGTCGCGCGTGTCGATGAGGCCGCGCATGAAGCCCGTCATGCGTGACTGGAAGCTGACGTAGTGCAGCACGTTCGCCCACGTGCCTTCCAACTGGTCGGCCATGGAGCCGGAAATCCAGAAGGCGCCCAGCACGAAGAACGTGATGAAGAAGCTGACGGCCTGACTGTCGGCAAGCGAGCTGACGAGCAGCCCCACCGCAACGGCCGCAGCCGAGTAGAGAACGAGCCCCACGTAGCCGCTGATGACCGGACCCATGTCCATCGGCCCCAAGCTCCAGGGGAACTTGAACATCAGAATGGGATAGGCCAGCGAGGCAAGCACGACGGTGAGCACCAGGCCGAGCGCGCCCAGGTACTTGCCCATGATGACGTCGCTGTCTTTCACCGGCAGCGTGATCAGCATCTCGAGCGTGCCGCTCCGCCGTTCCTCGGCCATGAGACGCATGGTCACCACCGGCACGACCAGCACGGCCAAGCCCGCCGGAACGTACTCGAACAGCGGCTGCAAGGTGGCGCGGTCGATCTGCCAGTAGCCGCCCTGATACATGAAGAACATCAGGCCCAAGCCGAAAAAGCTCAAGCAGATGACGACGTAGGCGAGCGGCGAGTCGAAGTAGGCGCGGAATTCGCGCTTGGCGATGGTCAGTAGCGTGTTCATGCGTCCTTCTTCTCCGCCGACTCGTCGGATCCTTCGTCCTCGTCCTCGTCCTCGTCGGACTCTTCGTCCTCGTCGTCTCGTTGGTCGTCGTCCTCTTCCGCGGTGTCGTCGCCATAGACGAGACCGCGATCGAGTGCTTCGTCGCCGCGCGTTAGGTCGCGGAAGACGGCATCGAGGGACTGAGCGTCCCGGCGCAGTTCGAGCAAGAGCCAGCCCTGGGCCACCATCAGCTGGAAGATCTCTGCCCGCAGGTCGGAGTCCTTGGCGCCGGACAGCTCGATCTTGTGCACCTTCTCGTCGGTGGGCAGCTCACGGCTGCGAACCGCGCCCTGAATTCGTTCGAGGGCGGCGCGGAGCTCGCTCACTTTGGGCGCGGACTTGCCCGGCTGGCCCTGGCGCTCGTCGACCGTGACGACGTAACGCACACTGCCCGTTTTGGCGCGGATCTCCTCGAGGGGGCCGTCGGCGACCACCTTGCCTTTGGAGACGATGATCGCACGTGCGCAGGCTTCTTCGACCTCAGACAGGTTGTGGGTGGAGAGCAGAACGGTGCGGTCTTTGCCGATTTCCTTGATGTAGCGGATGACCTCGGCCTTCTCGTTCGGATCGAGATCGGCGGTCGGCTCGTCGAGCACCAGGATCTGGGGATTGTGCAGGAGCGCCTGACCGAGGCCGACGCGCTGACGGAAGCCGTGCGAGAGAGCCGAGATGTCCTTGTCGAGCACTTGGGCCAGGCCGCAGACCTCGATGATCGACTCCAGGCTCTTGCGGAAGGCGGCGGCGTCGAGACCCCGCACGTCGGCCACGAACTTCAGATAGTCGCGCACGACCATGTCGGTGTAGAGGGGTGCGCGCTGCGGCAGGTAGCCCAGATTGCGACGCACCTCGAGCGGATCGTCGAACACGTCGATGCCGCGAACCTTGGCGGTCCCGCTCGTCGGAGCGAGAAAGCAGGTCAAGATGCGCATCGTCGTGCTCTTGCCGGCGCCGTTCGGCCCCAAGAACCCAACGACCTCGCCTTTTTCGACTTCGAAACTGATCTTGTCGAGCGCCCGCACCGATCCGAAGCGCTTCGTCAGATCGCTGGCCTGGATCATCACGTCTGCTGTCATAAGTTTCCCTCGTAGCCGCACGCGGCGGGCTCTGACCGACCTTTTGGCCTGGCCACCCCCCGGCGCGAGGCGGGCGGATGGTAATCACCATCAGATCACTGTCAAACGGCCCGAAACCCGGGCCCAAGCGGCGGTCTTGCTGGCGTCCCCAACCGGCCTTTCTAGGCCCCTATTCCCCGGGCGGACCCTTTTGTCGCGCCAATCCGGGTGCAGACGAATGTTCCTGGCAGACGGTCACTCCGAGGGCAGGACGAGGACCCCCGCCTAGGCGAACAGCGCGCGCTCCACGACCTCTTGCGTCACGTGCGGGGCGAAGATCTCGATGAACGAGTAGACGTACCCCTTCAAGTAGGCGCCCGGACGAATCCCAATGCTCGTCGTGGATGGCGGGAACAGATGCGACGCATCGCGTGCGCCGAGGCCACGATCCACCGACGGGTCGAGCGCCATGCTGGCGACGATTCCTACTCCGAGCCCGAGGGCGACGTAGGTCTTGATGATGTCGGCGTCGATCGCCGTGAGAACCACGTCCGGGCGCAAACCCTTCGACGTGAAAGCAGCATTGATCTGCGAGCGTCCCGCAAAAGCGAAGGCGTAGGTGACGATGGGGTAAGCAGCCACGTCAGCCAGAGTCAGCTCCGGTATGTCCAAGATCGGATGACCGAGCGGAGCAATCACGGAACGATTCCACTCGTAGCAAGGCAGGACCACGAGCCCTTGATCCTCACCAACCGCTTCCGTGGCGATGGCCAAATCCGCCTGCCCCGTGGCAGCCTCTACGCATGCTTGGGCCGGACTGCCCTGGTGCAGAGCCAGCTGCACGCGCGGGAATCGGCCCCGGAACGTCTGAATGGCCTTCGGCAAGGCATAGCGCGCCTGTGTGTGCGTGGTGGCGATGGTGAGCGTGCCCTGTTCCGTGCGCTGGAACTCACTGGTGATGTCGCGCAAAGCATCGCGGTCGCGGAGCATGCGCTGCGCGATGCGGTGAGCTTCGAGCCCTGGATCCGTGAGCCCGATCAGGCGGCGGCCGGCGCGCTTGAACAGTGGAAACCCGAGCTCTTCCTCCAGCACCTGAAGCTGCTTGCTGACGCCTGGTTGTGACTGCCGAAGCTCCGCCGCAGCGCGAGACACGTTGAACTCGCAGCGAATCACCGCCTCCAGTATCTCGAGCCGCTGCAGATTCACCTCTTGCCCCCGCGAATCTCGCTCACACTGAACTGGCCCACCACGTTGCGCAGCATCTGCCCCGTGCCGTCGCCGATCTCGCCCTCGAAGGCCAGCGCCGGCCGACCCGAGCGCACGACGCAGCGAATGCGCACACGGGCCAGCCCCGCCCGCTCGACCACGTCGGCGACGTCCGCCAAAAGGCGCGGCGGAATGCGGCCGTGGCTCCGCGTGATGCGCCCATTTTCGACCACCATTTCGAACAGGAAGAATGCCTGCCGGAGCCGCCAGTAGAAGTAGACGCCGGCCAGGATGAGTCCGACGAGCAGCAGCTTTCGCATTCGGCTCCCTTTAGCAGCAGGGCGCGGTAAGCGAGAGCCCTCAGCCGCTCGAGGTCTCGCCTGGCTTTTTCTTGCCCGCGGCCGGGAAGTAGCCCGAGTTCAGGGGCTCCGTGCGTTCGATGGTGCCATCCCCCGCGCCGACGTCGGGCGAACGATAGCTGCGCGCCGGCGGGACCGTGGTGAAGCCTCCGGGCCTGCTCGGGTCGTCGGCATCCACTGCCAGGGGCCGACCGGTGAAGCCCGCCCCATGGCGCACCGTCGGCGGCGCGCTGAGCGGCGGAGCCGGGATACTGCCCGGGCTGCCCACGACGCGCCGGAGTTGGGCGACGATGCGGGTGCTGCCGATGTCGTGCTCGGTCATGGGCACCACGGAGCGGGCCACCAGCGGACGCTTCTCGCGGAGAATCTCGAGGCGTGGGTTGAAGCCAGCCTTCAGTGAATACGCCGACACGGGCATCAGGATGGGAATGCGCGCCTCGTATTTGTCACCCAGGAGTAGCGCAACACCGATGCCGTCAACCATCTGACCACGCTGGTCGCGGTGCAGGTGATAGGGCAAGACCAACAGGTCGACGTCCACCTGGTCGGCCCAGAGTGCCGCCTCTTCGTCGGGCGTGCGCGGATCGAGCGATAGTCCGCTGCCCAGCCGATAGCCAATCGACTCCAGGAAACCGCTGATGCGCTCACGCAGCGCACGCGCTTCCGGACGCACGAACGCAAAAACCCTACCCATCCTACTAGTTAGGCAGTCTAACCCGCGGCGCTCCGCCAGCAAGCCGGAACACGTCTTCATGTGGTCGAAGGTCAGACAGTGAGTGCGGCGACGCGCTCGTGTTAGGAAGCGCTCGATCAATGAGCGGGCTCGGCGGATCAGAGGATGCAGGAGGCGCACAACTCCTCCTGGTGAGCCACGCCACCGTGCGCGCGAGACTCGTTCGCGTCGCCCTCCCGGTGCCGCTCGGTCAAACTTTTACCTACGCAGTGCCTGATGATCTGGGCTACGTGCTGCCCGGGGCGCGCGTGGCCGTCGAATTCGGGCGGCGCCGCTGCCTCGGCGTGGCCCTCGAGTTGACGGAGGAGCTGCCCAAAGGCGTGGCGCCCGAGCGGATCAAACCGCTGCTCGCGGTGATCGACCGGGAGCCAGCGCTACCGGCGGAGCTCTTGTCCTTCCTCACGGAGCTCGGACGCTACTACATCGCCCCCACCGGGGAGGTCCTGCGCCTGGCTTTGCCGACGCTCGAGCGCACCTTGGCGGACCAGGCGGGGCGCTCCCTGGGCAAGAAGATTCGAGGCGTGGGCCAGCTGGTGCAGGTTGCCGCGGCCAAACCGACCGACCAGAGGCCGGGCGGGCCGGCACCGGCAGGTCGCGCCGGCGAGGTCCTCGCGGTCCTGGAGGCCGAAGGCCCCCTCGAGCTCGCCGACCTCGAGCTCCGAGTGCCGAGCGCTCGGCCAGCCGTCAAGCGCCTGGCGACCCTCGGCTTCGTCAGCGTGGACAAGCAGACCCGACGCCGCGACCCGTATTTCCAGACGGCGCTCGTGCGCGACCAACCCAAGGCGCTCAACGCCGGTCAGGCGCGGGCCGCTGAGGCGATCACGGCAGCGCTCGACGCTCGGCACGGCGCTTCGTTTCTGCTCGACGGCGTGACGGCCTCCGGAAAGACGGAGGTCTATCTGGCGGCCGCCGCGCATTGCCGGGCGCAAGGCCGTAGCGCCATCGTCCTCGTGCCCGAGATCGCGCTCACGCCTCAGTTGGTGGGGCGATTTCGCGCCCGGCTGGGCGACGAGATTGCGGTCCTCCACAGCGCGCTGTCCGAACCCGCACGCCTCGACATGTGGCAACGGCTGAAACAGGGCGAGCTGGGAGTGGCCATCGGTGCGCGTTCAGCCTTGTTCGCGCCGGTGAGGGATCTCGGTCTGATCTGCGTCGACGAAGAACACGACCCTTCGTTCAAGCAGGAGGAGGGGGTGCGCTACAGCGCACGCGACATGGCGCTATTGCGGGCCCATCGAGCCGAAGCCGTGTGCATACTCGGTTCCGCCACGCCTTCGCTGGCCAGTGAGTACGCAGTCAGAGCCGGCAAGATGCAGCGCTTGAAGTTGAGCGAGCGAGCCCATGGCTCCGCGGTCCTGCCCGACGTCCGGATCATCGACCTGCGCAGCCAGGGCCCGGGACCGAGCGGCGATCCCCTGCTCAGTCTGCCGCTACATCGTGCCCTGGAGGAAAATCTAGCCCTCAAAGGCCAGAGCATTCTGTTCTTGAATCGACGAGGCTTCGCCCCGAGCCTGGTTTGCGCCAGCTGTGGCCACATCGCCACCTGTCCGCACTGCTCGGTCGCGCTCACCGTGCACAAGCGGCGTACCGCCCAGCTCTCCTGCCACTACTGCGACTATCAGCAGGCGATGTCGGGACGCTGCAGCGCTTGCTCTTCCACCCAGCTGATCGAAGAAGGCGCCGGCACGGAACGCATCGAAGATCTGGTGGCGAAGGCCTTCCCGAGCGCGCGCGTGGCGCGACTCGACCGCGACGTCGCCAGTGGCCTGAAGAGCGAGCAGATCCTGGCGAAAATGCGGCGTGGCGAGCTCGACATCCTGGTCGGGACGCAGATGGTCACCAAGGGACACGACTTGCCGGATGTCACGCTGGTGGGTGTCCTCAACGCCGATGCTGCTCTCAGCCTGCCCGACTTTCGTGCCGCAGAACGTACCTTTCACCTCCTCGTGCAGGTAGCGGGCCGAGCTGGTCGCGCCGATCGGGCTGGGCGTGTACTGATCCAGACACGCTGCCCCGACCACCCGGCCATCCGAGCAGCCGTCACTCACGACGTTCCGGGATTCGTCCTTCACGAAATGAAACAACGGCAAGAACTCGGCTATCCGCCGTTCTCACGTGCCGCCCTGGTTCGATTCGATGCCATGGACGAGGGCGAGGTCCTGCGCGAGGCCCGGCGCCTGACCGCCATCGCCACGCAAGCCGCGCCCGAGGTAGACGCCCTGGGTCCAGCGCCCGCGCCCCTCGCCCGCCTGCGCAATCGCTTCCGTTATCAGCTCTTTCTGCGCGCCGGAAAGCGCGAGATGCTGCGCAAGGCGCTCCTTGCGGTCGCGCGCAGCGCACCGAAGGGCAAAGTCCGAGTCAGTATCGACGTCGACCCGGTGAGCATGTTGTGACCAAGAATCGGACAACGGTGCTCACGAGTCGCGCCGGCGTCGCTCTCGGCCTGGTGGTGGCGACGGCTGGGCTTTCGGCACTCTGCTTGGGCTGCGCCAAGAAATGCTCGGGCCAGGACGCCGATGCGCGGCCCAATGCGGCGGCCCCCGCCCCGAGGTCGAAAGTCGGGCCAGCGGTGACGCTCGCTCCGGCGATCGACGACGGAATCGCAACCGATCCCGAGGCGCGGTTCGCCGACGCGATGAGGCGCCGCGATTACCCAGAGGCCGCCCGCCTGATCGATGCGGCTCCCGAGCTCGAACGACAGAAACCGGAAGTGCGCTACGCGCGGGCTCTCGTAGCCCTCGAGCTCTCGGACCCGAACCGAGCCCTGGCGGAGGTCTCGGACCTGGCCAAAGCGGCGCCAGCCTTCGCCGATCGAGCTGACCACGTGGCCCTCCGCGTGGCCAAGCAAACGCGCGACGCCGTCGTGCTCGAGCACCTGCTTTCGCACGCCGCACGGCGCGGCGCCACCGACGATCGCTTGCTCCTAGCGGAGGCGCTGCTCGAGTCCGGCCAGGTCCAGCAGGGTGAAGCCACGCTGACGGACATCCTGCGCACGCAGGACGCCGACAAATCGCGTGAAGGCAAGGCACCGAATCTCGACCTCATGGCCCGGACGCGGCGGGTTCGCGCCGAGCTCTTGCGCCAGCTCGGGCGCGACAAGGAGGCGGCCGCGGATTTTCGTTGGCTCGCGCTGAGTGCCGTCACCACCGAAGCCGCGCTGGGCGCGGATCAGCATGCCGAGCGCTTGGACCCCAGACAGCGCCTCACCAAGGCCGAGCGCCTGACCCGGGCGCAACGTCTGAGCGAACGAGGCGCCACCCTGAGCGTCGAGGAGGAGCTACGTCGCCTCGCGCTCGCGCCTGGTCCGGCCCCCCCTGCCCAAGCGCAGACCTTCATTCGCGGTTGGGCGCTCTACGCGTCGCGCTCCGACTATCGAGCCGCGGCCGAGCTGTTTGCACGCGCCGCTGGCGAAGTCGGGCCGGAACGCCCCAAGTGCCTCTACTACCAGGCCAAGGCCCTAGCCCGCGCCGCCGAACACCCGCGTGCGATCGCCGTTTACAAGCAAGCGGCCGCGCTTTCCTCCAGCTACGTCGAGCCGGCAAGCTACGAGGCGGCTCGGCTCCTCCACATCAGCGGCGATTGGCCGGCGGCGATCGCCGCCTACGAGCAGTACCTCCGCCGCTTTCCGAAAGGTGCTCACAGGAGCTCGGTCGAGGGCGATCTGCCGGTCGTGCGCCTCGCAGTTGGCGCCCACGACCTGGCGCGGCGCGAGCTGGCGGCCCTCATCCGCAAGACCGAGGACGCTCGCGAACGAGCGCGGTTACTCGAGCTCGAAGGCGTCGCTGCCGCTGGTCAGGGAGATACCAAAACGGCCGTGGCGCTCCTCGGCAGGGTGATCGAAGAGCAACCGCTGACGCTGCCCGCTCTGCTCGCCCAGAACCGGCTGCGCGCGCTCGGCGCACCCATCCCGCCGCTCCTACCCCCGCGCCCGACGGGCCCCGTGGACCCCGCACTGCCCAAGCTCGAGCTGCCCGACCTGGCTGCGCGACTCCACCGGGTTGGCTTGGACGACGAAGCCGAGAGCGCCCTCAAGGCCGAGGAGCCAGCCTACAAAGCGCGTTTTGGCCAGCGAGCGCCCGAAGTACTGTGTCGCCTGTACGCCCAGCTGGAGGGAGCCCTGCGGCGCTATCAGATCGCTCAAACGGCGACGAAGCGACAAGCCCTGTTCGAGGAACCAACGGGCGACGGCCGCTGGCAGTGGGAATGCATCTACCCGAGGCCCTACGCCGACTTCGTCCGCCGGGAAGCCACTACCCGCAGCGTTCCCGAGAGCTTCGTCTACGGCATCATGCGTCAAGAGAGCGCCTTTCGGCCAGGTGTGGTGTCGGCAGCGCAAGCGGTGGGCCTGATGCAGATCATCCCGACCACCGCTGCACGCATCGGCGCCGAGCTCGGTACCCCTTACCAGCCGGAGCTGATGTCGGCGCCACCCACCAACGTGCGGTTCGGCGTTTACTACTTGGGCAAGCTGCTGGCGATGTTCAAAGGTCGCCCGGAGCTCGCCGCCGCGGCTTACAACGCCGGTCCACGCGCGCTGTCCGGCTGGCTCGGCTCGCTATCGGTACTGCCCACCGACCTTTTCCTGGCCAGCATTCCGTACGAAGAGACGCGAACTTATGTCTATCGCGTCATGGGCAACTACGCGCGCTACGCGTACCTGGCAGGTGAGCCCCTGCCGGAAGTACCGCTCGCCTTGCCACGCGGCCTGGTCGCACCCGAAGACGCCTATTGATGGTCGAACGTCCGCTCGTGGTTCAGCGAATGAACGCGACGAGTGGGCCGGGCACGAGACCGAACATCAAAAGCACGATGAGCGCGAACGACAGCGCCCAGAATTCCCGCGGCACGAGGTCCGGTTCGCCAGGGTGGTGCGGGCCCGCCGTGAAGAGTCCGAAGTACACCCGCATGACGGTGATGGCATTGAGTGCCGTGACGACCACCAGAAGGAGGCCGAGCACCGGGTGCTCGTTCACCGAGCCCTGAACCAAAAGGTCTTCGGCAACGAAGCCGAGAGTCAGTGGTGCGCCCACCGTAGCCAAACCTGCCAAGAGCGTGGCCACGCCGAGCCTCGGTAACTGATGCGGATCACCAGCACTCACCCAGAGCCGAAGTGGCCCCCGCCGCGCCTCGAGCGCGCCGAGGGCCAGAAGGAAACTGGAGATGCCGATGGCCTGAACGAACCACGCCAGCACTGCCCCCGACCAACCAATCGACGAGTGGTTCTCGAGGCCAAAAGCCACGAGGCCGGTCTGGCTCATGGTGAGGTACGCAGCGATGCGGCGAACGCTAGTCGGTCCGAGCGCCAAAAAGGCGCCGTACAGCGCCGACAGCGCGCCCACCCGTGCCACGAGCTGCACGAGGTTCGGATCGAGAATCCGGTGCACGAGCTCCAAGTGCGCGTACACGCCGAGTTGCGGCAGGCAGAAGCACACCACGAGGCCCATCGGCGCCTGTTCGACGAACGTTGGCAGCCAGCCGTGGGCCGGCAGTGCTGCCTCGCGAATGCCGATGCCGATGAGCAGCAGAATCGCCCCAGCCGCCGTGGAGCCCCGAGTCAGAAGGATGGCGCCCACCACGAACGCAACCAGGCTCGGCAGCTGGTAGAAGGCGAAGAGCCGCGAAGCGTCACCAGCGCCCGGTGTACGCCCGAGCTCGAGCAGGGTCCAAATGGCCGACCCGGCCCAGAGCGCAGCCAGAATCAGCGGATGCTCGGTCGCGAGGAAGGCACTGCCGATGGCTGCCAGGGCCAGCATGCCGCGGAACGCCTGGGGCCGATGCGACTGGAGCGGCACGAGCGCGGTCGCCAAAAAGCAGATGATGGGATTGGCTGCCGATGCCAAGACCAGATAGTGGTGTTCGGCGCGGATGCCGAGCGCCAGCCCCACCGCATCGCCGCCGAACCAGCAGGCAACCAAGACCCCCGTGCCGATCAGCGCCGCCAAGCTGGACGCCCAAGTTGCCCGGGTGCGCGCCGCGGGTGCACTCTGAGCGCGACCAGCCAAAAGGCCACCAACCAGCAGAATGACGCTGACGACCAAGGCCCAAACGTTGGTCATCTGACCACCTCCGCTTCCGTCTTGCTCGCCCGTGATGCTTGCGCCGGCGGCGGGCGGCGCCGCAGAAGGAGGCTATGCAACGCTTCCTGTCCTTGGTCGAGCTGCCTCGACAAGGCCAGCACCGGTTCGAGCAAGTAGTCGCGCAGGAGCGCATCCAAGAAGCCGCGTTCGAGCGCGCCCCGGTACAGCCACAGCTGCGCGCTGCGAGGCAGGCGTCCCTCGAGACGTCCGAGCAGGCGGTTGGCAGGACGGCCGGCGCGCCGCTCCTCCTCCGCACGGTCCAAGAGGACGCTCGGCGCGCGAAGGAATTGCAGGCAGCGCAGGGCGGCATGGCCGACGATGTGCACGATGGCCAGCATGCGCAGGCCGAGACCAATCTCGACGAAAATGAGGCCGACCTGCGTCATCGACGCATAGGCCAGCGCGCACTTGATGTCGTTCTGGACACGACCAACGAGCGTGCCGTGGACCGCGGTCGCCAGCCCAATCAGGGCAATCCACACGCCGAGCACCGGCTGCGCGTCGAGCAGTGGTGCCGCCCGCAGCAGCAGGTAGGGGCCTAGGTGGACGGACAGCGCACCGTAGAAAATGGCGCTCGACGGCGTGGGCCCCTCCATGGCGCGCGGCAGCCAGCCACCGAAAGGTACCTGAGCGCCCTTGCCCAGAGACGCCCAGATCAGGAGACCGCCCACCACCAGGACGTCCAGCGCACGCTTCGGTACTTCGAAACCCCACCAGGGCAAGAGAACCGGCGCATGCGTGCCGCTGCCCGTACTGTGGTGTAGCCATACGGCAGCGCCCAAGAGACCGATGTCGCAGATCCGGTAGACGATGAAGGCGCGCAGACCGTGACTGACGGGTGGCTTTCGTTCGTAAAAGAACGCGATCAAAAGGACCGAGGTGAGTCCGACGATCTCCCAACCGAACAACAAAAAGTCGAGACTGCCGGCCAGGACGGCCAGAAGCACGGCTCCACCGAACAGGCACAAAAGCAGGTAGTACCGCAAGAAGCCCGGCTCTCGATGCAGGTAGCCGCTCGAGAAGGCGGCGGTGATGCACAAGAGGCCGCTCGAGAAGACCGCAAACGGAACGGACAGTCGATCTGCCACCAGGGACAGCGGGAAGTGGTACCCGCCGATCTCGAACCAATGGGGCGCCGACCAGACTAGGCCCGCGCCGCCGTCGAACCACAGCGCCACACCCAGCACCAAGCTCGTCGCGAACGTGAGCCCGAAGGTCGAGGTAGCGAGCCGGTGGATGGCTGCCTCCGGGAGCCTTTGCTTGGCCCAGGCGCCCAGGGCCAATGTGGCGACCGCGAGAAAGGGAAGTCCCACGGTGAGCACGAGGAGCAATGCTTCGTAGCCCGACGTCATGTGCGCATCTCCAGGCCTGCGGTGACGTGCGCCAGCGGGAGCTGTCCGCGCCGTCCCCGGTAGGCATCGATGGATCGCGGGACGCGGGCAAGCTCGGCAGGTGCTGGGGCGAGACGCCGGAAATGGCCGCGATTGAAGTAGAAGAACTGGTCCTCCTCGGGCAGCCAGGCGATCAGCTGGATCCAACCATTGTCGACCAGCTTCTTGACCCCAGGCCGACGATCCAGAATCTGCATCAGCGTGTCGGGCGTCGCCTCGACCACGCTGACGAGGCGAATGGGTTCGTGGGGTTCGACCATCTGGGAGTTGAGGCCGGTCTGCAAATCGGACGCATGTCCGTTCATGATGCCCATGAGACCGCTGACGTTGTGAGGTAGCTTCGACCCCGACCCGTACTTCGCGTTGTCGACGGTGGCGAAGAAGTATTCGAGGTTGATGCCCATGCCCACGGGAACGGACCCCATGATCATGCGCTCGAGCGCCTGGCCATCCACGTCCGAGGTCGGATCGCTCGACACCAGGAAGGCCCGCTTGTCGAGGAAAAGACCGCGCGTGAACTGGCGGCGTCCTACGATCGCGCAGGAGTTTTTGGCATGATTGAACTCTGGGCGCGCCGCGGCCAAATCGGCGGAACGGCTCTCCACGATTGCCTTGGCGGTCTTCGGCGTGATGCTGGTCGGTACCTGGAAAAACAAGCGGCAACGTTCGTGGGCATTGAGGACGGAGGCCTGGTTCAACGCGCGTCGGGCGTGCTCCAGAACCAGTCGGCTCTCGGCCGGCAGCTCGACCTCCGGATAGAGTGTCACGTCGTCCGTCGTGGTGTCGTGCATGCCGGCCACGAAGACGGTCCCGACGGGGACGTCGATGCCACGCTCGCGCAAACGAGCTCGAACGGTCGAACGGTTCGCCATGGCGCAGACGGCCCGCGCATTCGGCCCACCACATCCTCCGGCTGTTGCCCCGCAGCCGTACGCCGCGAGCAAGGGATTGTTCACGCTCGACGCGCCATGACCGATCACCATCACGAGCGGCGTGAAGTCACGGGTGAGCCCGATATCGCCCAGCAAACGCTGCACGATCTCGGTCATCTCGTCGTCCGTGTAGCCCTCGGGGAGCGCTCCGCTCTCCGGCTGGTGGCGTCGGGCGACGAGCAACTCCGTCGGTATCTGATTGGCCTTCTTGCGCGCGTGAAACCAACGGGGGAACAGCACCTGCAAGACCAGGGGCACGATCGACAGCACGCCCGTGAGCGAGAAGAAGAAACCGCGGACGAGCGTGGTCGACGCGACATGCCGATGCGGAACCAAACCGCGGGAAGACGAACGGGGTCGGCTCGTTACTTCCTCGGCGGGAACCTCGCGAATGACGTGCGTGGCACGCAGGACGACGGGGCAGAGGTCGCGCGGTCTGAGCTCACCGTGACCGTGAAATCGCATGGCGACACCGAAGAAGCCGGGATACGAGTAGGTGACCGCGCCCGGCTCCACTTCTTCGAGATGACGCCGGTACGACTCCTCCCGGTCATCGATGCAGAAGATGGCTCGGAACTTCGGGCTCGGCGGCTGGCGCTTGGCCAGAAAGCGCCCGTGCTCCGACATTCCGCGCACGAGACCGAGCAGGTGGTGGCGCTCGAGCGCGCGCCACAAGAGGCGCCGCCGGGCCACGGACGAAAGCCGCTCCACCCAGGCGAGCCAGGCATCCGCCAGGCCGCGATCGATCAGGCCCGAAAGGTCGAAGCGACTGGATTGAGCGAGGACGAATGCCTCGTAGGCAAGCTCCAGATTCGCGTTCTGGCCTCGCTGGGCCGGCTTGGCGGTGTCGAGCTCCGACAGCGGTACAGTGAGCGCGAGGAGCGGAGCGAGCTCCCGTTGATGAATGCGCCGAACGTAGATCGCAGCATACGCTTCGAGCACCAAGGCGACGGCGAGGAAGTCGACGAGTTTCGCCGGCTGGCTCTCGACGGGGCACTTCTCGGGGTTGTGTTCGACCGTGTTGAACATGCCCGCCCAACCGCGGAGCGCGAGCAGCACCTCCTCCACGTAGGGGCCGTAGTGTTCGATGGAGACCGAGAGTTGCTCGAGCGCCCAAATGCAGGCGTCCTCCGCCGTGTAGCCTTCGCTCGCTTGACGCGCGAGCTCCGGCGCCAGCGGCAGCAGCCATTTCTCGAGCACGCCGAACGAACTTTTGTAGAGCTCGCGGAAGCAGTGATAAAATCCATGCTCTCGTTCCGGCATCGCCCACGAGGAAACGCCCTGATCCAGGTAGCCGGCCGCCAGCCGAATCAGATGCGGGATCGACAGACTGTCGGCATCTTCGCCGACCAGATCGAGCAACTGGTCGCGCCGGCGCACTAGGCGTGCGGGGTGCGGAGCCTCGAGTGGGGCCGCGGCGACAACTGCCTGCCAGAGCTCGCTGAGCAGGCGCTCGACTGGCCGCTCGTCCTTGCCATGACGCTCCCGCGCGAGCGTCTCCAGCTCCGCAAGCCGCCCGCGCGAAACGGACGGATGGGGTGCGCGGGTGACCAGTCCCTCCGATAGCAGGTAGCGCACGACCGGTGCCGACGGGAGATCGATGAAATGTGTCAGCCGCCCCAGCATGAAATCGCGCAGGGAAAGTCCGCCGATCTCCGCCGTCTGGAGTGACAGCGCGAACTCCTCGTCGATGACGGCCGCCACATCGCCTTCCTCGATGCTGCCCGCCTCGAGAAAACGGGCAAGTGCTGCTTCGGTCGGGTAGGGCTCGGCTCCGAAACGCTCTGCCGCCTGCTCCATCGCCCGCTCGAACGGCAGATCCTCGAAGGCGTGGAGCGTGTTGTGATGCACGAACGCGTGCAACGGGGCTTGGGCAGGCAAGAGGTGAGCCGCGTGTTCGAGCGCTTCCTTCAGCGCAGCGCGACGCCAGGTGGCCGGCTCGCTGCGCGACGCACCAGCAGATGACGGAGAGGCAGTGGGCGAGGATGAGCCTTCCGCGGATGCGTGCGCCGCATCGGGCGAATCGGTCATGCGCGTCTCCGCGTCGCATGCGGATGCTGCGAAGCGGGCCTCAGACTTTCGATGCCGACGATCTCGAGCTTGGCGTTGGGCCACTCCTGCGACATGCCGTCGAGACGGGCCAAGAACGTGTGATCGACGAGCACCGCGCCACCAACGTCGACCGACACCAAGGACACGTCGGGGGCCAGCTCGCTCAAGTGCTTGCGCAGCTGCAGGATGGCGGGAAACGCTGCTGCCCCCGCCACGCGAACCCTCAGGGTGTCCCCCTCACGCTCCGTGGAGACCTTGGTGGACCACATCGTCGGAATGGACGCCCCGCGCCACCAGTGCAGGATGACCTCGAGCAACAGCCCGCACATGACGCCGACCAGAAGGTCCGTCGCCAGCGTCAAGAAAAGCGTCGTCAAAAACAGCGCCAGCTGGTCCTTGCCGATCTCCTTGATGTGCAAGAGCTCCTTGATGTTCGCCAGACGCGTGCCCGTGAACACCAGCATCGCGGCCAAGGCCGCCAGCGGGATCTGGTGCAAAAGCGCGGGGAACGCGCCGACCGCGATGGCGAGGAACAGCCCGTGGAAGAAGTTCGACTTCGACGACTGCGCGCCGGCATCGATATTGGCCTTGCTACGCACGATCTCCGAAATCATCGGCAAGCCACCGACGATCGATGCGAGGAGATTGCCCACGCCGGTAGCAAGCAGGTCGCGATTCAGGTTCGAAGCCCGCTTCGCCGGATCGAGCGCATCGACGGCCAACGTGCTCAGCACGGACTCGATCGACCCGACCAGCGTGAACATCACGACGTACTTGATGAAAGGACCGGACAGCGCGTCCTGAAAATTGGGCAAGGAGACGGCATCGAGGATCGACGCTGGCAACGTCACCAGGTACTCCGGGCCGACGTGATAGTGCTGCGCGAACGCCTGGTAGTCGTGGGCGTGATTCAAGTCGAAGTAGAGGCCGAACGGCACGGCGAACAAGAGCGCGAAAGCCTGAGCGGGGATGCGTTTGACCCAAGGCACGCGGACCTTCGGGTGCAAGAACATGATCAGGAGCGAACCGACACCGATGATGGCCACCCCCGGATTCAAGTGCATGATGCTGTGGGGCAATTCGGCAAAAAGCGCGAGCGGCTCTTTCGCTGCTGCCTTGACGCCGAGCGCCACGTGCGACTGCTTGCTGATGATGATGAGCCCAATGGCGGCCAGCATCCCGTGGACGACGGACGGTGACATCGTGACGCCCACCGTCGCGACTCGCAGTGCCCCGAACAGGATCTGAATGACTGCGGCTACGACGCCCACCGCCAGGGCGCGCCGGTAGCCGAGGACGGCATCGCCCTGCCCGAGCTCCTGGACGGCGCCGAGCACGACGACGATGAGGCCTGCCGCGGGACCCTTGATGGTCAAGCGCGCGCTACCGAGCAGGGTGACCAAAAGGCCGCCGATGACCGCAGTGAAAATGCCCCCGATCGGCGGAAATCCGCTCGCCATGGCGATGCCGAGGCAGAGCGGAAGTGCGATCAGGAACACCAAGAAGCCGGAACGAACGTCCGACAAGATTTCACTTTTCTGGCCGCTGCCGGGAGCTGCGGAAAGGAGTTCTGCTTTTGAAGTGGACACGGAGGGACTCCAGGAGTTGCTGTAACGGTGGCGATCGACGCGGGCCTCGGGGGCCGCGGATCGCAGGCACGGACGGCTGCTCACCTCGGACGTGCGAGGGACACAACCTGGTGCAGGCGGGGACTCAGTCCCGGACGAATCGTCCTACGGACCACCGATCGTTCTTGGATCGGTAGGATCGACGTCAGCCGCGCTCGTGACGAGCTTGGCGGCAGAACGTATCGAGCGCGAACCACTCAGCCGACTGGCGGCCCGCGCGCAGTCGACGATCGCAAGCTCGGCGTACGGATGGCCCAGCCGATGACGACGCCGTACTCGGGCGGCGGACCGTCGGAAAACGGCACGAGCTCGAAGTCGGGATGACCGCCGGCGAGTACACGCTCCTCGAGCTGCTCGGCCAGCGTCTCGAGGTCCTCCTCGTCGGGCGCCTGAGCCGGCGTGATCTCCACGAAACCGGCTTGATCGAGGCGGTCTGCGGAGCAGACTCGAGCCGGATCGGCGCCGAACCCAGCGGGGTGCTCACTGCCGGGCGCCCAGGCGAACAGGGTCGTCAAGACGAAGAGCAGCAGGCCCTCCCAAGCGGAAGCTCTCCGCTCAGTCGGCAGCCTGTTCACCCTTTCCGCCATGCTCGGAACGGTGGGCTCCCAACCCCACCCTGTCAAGCGCGGTGCCCAGAATGTCTTTCGGCTCATAGCAGAAACCAAGCCCGATCGCGGTTTCGGAATGCGCACGACTGCGTTTCGCTCGAGCCATAGACAGCACACAGACCTGGACAACCCAGTAGCGCCCACGTAGTGGCACCGAGCCCTTCGATGCCAACTCCAGCACTCCTTGCGCCAGCCCTACGCGGCGTGCGCGCCAACCTGGTGCCTGGGCTCGTTCTCCAGGTCTGCGCGCTCCTCCTCGTCGTGGGGTATTTCCAGTGGCCCGCCCTGCGCGAGGCGTTGACTCACGTCGGCGAGCTCAAGGTGCGTTACGGCTACACTTACGCTGCCCTGTCCACCTGCTTCTTCGCAGGCATCGTGCCCTATCTGGTCTTGCGCGCGAGCGGCCGGAATAGTCGCGTGCAGCCGTGGCGTGAGCTCGCGTTCTTCGTTCTGTTCTGGCTCTACCGAGGCGTCGAGGTCGACGTCTTCTATCGTGCGCAAACAGCCTGGTTCGGGGATGAGCCGAGCGCGGGGGTGATCGTCAAGAAAGTGCTCGTCGACCAGTTCGTCTATAACCCGCTCTGGGCGTCCCCCTCGCAGATGTTCTTCTTTCTGTGGAAGGACTCGGGCTTTTCCTGGACTCGGATGAAGGCGAGCTTCGCCGAGCAATCGGCGACCGAACGCAGCGCGCTCATCCTGCTCACCACGTGGGCCATCTGGGTCCCTGCCGTGGCCATCATCTATGCCCTACCGAGCGCGCTTCAGCTACCGCTCTGCAACCTCGTCGCGTGCTTCTGGTCCCTCTTGCTCACCTTCATCAGCAACGACACCACGTCGCCAAAAGTCCTCGACTCCGGCTTGCGCCGCGAGTGACAGTTGAATGGGATCGGCGCCAGGCGGCGCGCTACGAGCTCCGCGTCCATCGAGCCCGTCGGGCCAGAGCAAGGCGAGCTCGTAGCCCTTCTGCGCGACGTGACGAAGACGGGCCGTCGTGCGCGCCCGGGTGTCACCGCGATCCCGCCCGCGCAGCTCCGGCCACGGCTGCCCCTGCTCGCCAGTCGCCTGTACGGAGAGCTCACCCAAAATCGCGCGCGTCGCTGCAAAAGACGGCAAATGGCGATCCACGATCGCCTGGCCGATAGCGCCGGTCGGGTAGAAATGGAACTGGCGGATGCTGCCGGTCGGGAAGCGGTCGAGGTCGGAAGCGAAGCGATGGCCGACCGTGGAGGCAAAGCCATGGGCGTCGATGAGTGCGACGGCGCGGGCCAAGAACTGCGAAAGCTCGCGCTTCGACGTCGTCGGACCACCTGCCGAAGACCGAGGCACGAGCCTGCGGACGTTCCATGCGGGCTCGTTCACCACCTCCCAAGCGAAGACGACGTCCTTGTAGGGCGCGGATGCCAAAAGGAAGCGAGCCAGGGTCTGCTCGAGCACGATGCGCTGCGTCCAGGGGTCGCGGAGGATGTCGTAACGATCGCCGCAGCCGTTTCGTTGCCAGGCGCGACCAAACGCTTTGAAGTCGAAGAGCGACGGGATGACCTGCATGCCCTCCGCACGGAAGACGGCGAGGAGCGCCACCAGATCCTGCACGAACGCCGGATGGAGCTCGTCCGGCGGCTCGAAACGCCCGCCCGCTAGCCGCCCGTAGTTGTAGCCGTTGCAGAGCAGGAACAGCCGCACGACGCGCATGCCCAGGCGCCCCCGGAGCACCCCCAGATTCCGCTCGAGCTCCTCCAGCCAGCGCCCGAGCTCGGGCTCGCTGCCGGGGGGCGCGCCACGTCCGAAGTAACGACCGTAGGCATTCCACGGAAATGGGTAGTTGAGGCCGAGGTCCATCGCCGTCGGCTACTTCAGCACGCACGGTCGGCTAGAAACAGCCGGGATGGGCCAGGGCCACGGCATCCAGATCGAACGTCAGCTCCTTGTCGTCCACCACATCGTCGATGCGTACGTAGCGAGCCCAGGGTAGCCCGAGGTCGGCCAGGTCGAACGGATCACCTCCGGCCACTTCCGGATCGGTGGGATCGAGATCGTTCGTGTCCGGGTTGGCGAGCACCGGATGCCAGCCAGCGCACGAGTCGTAGGGCAGGTCCTCCGTCTGGCAAGGGAAGCTCGTCCATTCGGCGCCATCCTGGCTCACACTGACTTGGCCGAACTCGGCGTAGGGCAGCGAAGGGTCGCCGCCAACGAAGAACGCATTCTCGAACACGATGAAGTCGGGTCCCGGTGCGTCGCCGATTGCGTAGTCGCCGAAACCGAGCTCCACGAAGCCCCCGTCGCCGAGTGAGACGACGTGATCCGTCGAGCCGGACGTCTTGCCCGCACCGTGGGGCGGTCCGAGCACGAGCTCGGGAAAATGATCCTGTCCCACATCTTGTCCGGTGCCGAACTCGTGATCGCGCACCGACACGACGAAGACGGCGAGCTCGCCCGCACACGCCGTGGGCTTCACCTCGGGCTCGGCGCCCGAGCCAGCAGAGCCAGCAATGCCGCCCGAGCCAGCAATGCCGCCCGAGCTCTCGGCGCCCCCCAAGCCGCCTAGACCACCCACGCCATCCGAGTTGATGACGCTTTCGGCGCAGCCCAGCGTGGATAGGCAGAGCGTGGATAGGCACAGCACCGAGAGCAGAAGCGAGCCTGCTCTCGGTGTACGGACACTCCGACATCGCATCATTGCGGCGTCAGCGTGGACCAGGGGAAGCCGTTGCAGCCGGTGATCAGATCCTCGCGATCAGCTGGAGCCACGGCCAGCGCAGCCTCGACGGACGCTTCGCCATAGGCCCTCTGGCACAAGTAGGTCCCAGCATCGTCCACGTACCAGTCGAAGCGGCTGAAGAGGCAGGGGGAATAGGTGTTGGTCTCGTCGTTCTGGGCCACGATGTATTGCCCGCCGCCGCTGAGTCCAACGACATGATAGGCGCCGTAGCCGCCGTCGATGAGGGACTCGTCGATCGAGTAGCTGGCGCCATACTGGTCGGTCCAATCGCCGAAGATCTCTTCGGCGCCGGCACCACCTGCGCCGCCCCAGCTTTCACTGTCGCCGTCCGGCGCGCAGCTCAGCGTTCCGCCGAAACCGCCCTGGCCGCCAAGGCCACCGGCACCGCCCGTGCTGCTGGCACCGCCGCTCGGGCTCTGACCGCCAGTTGCGTGTCCGCCGGTTCCCTCGCCGCCCTGACCACCGCCATCGTCGGACGCTCCATCGTCGCCCTGACAAGCCCAAACTAGCGCAGAAGACATGGTCGCGAGCGCGACCATCGGCCACAGTTTCATGATTGTTCGACTCCTTGCCGACCCGCCGTCGGCTGGGCGGTTTGCCCGGTGGGCATTCCGCTCGGATTGTTTTCAGGTCGACTCGGCAGCAGGTTTCCTGGCTTCCGCTTCATCCTCCGGCGATCCCTTCCCAGGCCTAGACCCAGTGGCTCGATCGCCTTCGTCAGCGGTTACAGTGGCGGGGGCCGCGCCGGCTTCGAACCGGCTTCCCGTGCGCTACCTCGTCTCGAGCCCTGAGCGGCTCGTGCCCGCCCCCTAACACGAGCGCTCACTCATCACCAGTCCGCGACCGTCGGACCGTCTCCCCACCAGCGCGTGCGAAACGCGGCGCGCAGCACACCCTCCGCCGGCTTGTCCCACGGCGAGAAACCCCAACGTGGTTCCTGCGAGGTGTCGCCCAGGTCGGCGTAGATTCGCCACACGAACGTGCCGCCGAAGCCGGGCACGCGGGCCAGACTGAACAGCAGGGCCGCATAGGCCTCGGCCTGGGCGTCGACGTCGACCTCGACCTTGCCGAGCTGCTCGGGCCAAAGCCAAGGTTCGATGGCGGTGTTCGCGCGCGCCGTGTAACCGAATTCGGTGAAGATCACGGGCTTGCCATAGCGAGCAGCCAGCGCCCCCACGGCCTCGGCGGCGCGCGCCCCACCCGCCAGGAGCTGCTCGTGACTGGCGCCGTTCTCCCAATGCAGCGGATAGAAAGCATTGATGCCGATCACGTCGAGCTGCCCCAAGATGACCGTATCTTCGACGTCGTCCCAGTTGGCGGCGTAAGTGACGAGGCCCGAGTACGTCCCGCGAACGCGGCCCAAGATGCGGCCGAAGCTCGGAGCCCGCGTCGTGGTCACCCAACTGCGCAGCTCGACGCCGCAGGACAGCATGTCCACGCTCGCCTCTTCGGCGACCTTTGCCCAAGCGAGGACGAAGCGCTCGTAGCTCCGTTCCCAGGCGCGCCAGCGCGCCTCGCTGCCCGGTTCGAGCTCAGCCCGCCACTGCCCGCTCTCGAGCCACAGGTGCGGCACGAGTAGGACGCGCAGACCGCGTCGATGTGCTGCCGCAACCGATCGCAGCACGTTGTCGCGGGTCTCGGTGAAGGGCCGCTCGAAGTCCAGCGTGACCCCGCTGCCTTGCTTGTCCCAGACGCGTCCGAACACGGTGAGGCTGATCCAATTGCCGCCCGCGCGCTCCACCTCGTCCAGCGTGCGCTCGAAGGTCAGTGACCCGTAGCCTCGCCCGGGCTGCAAGTAGCTTTCGATTGGCCCAACCGTCAGGCCGCGTATGGCGGGCAGGCCGACGTCGCGCAGAGCGCTCGAGCCCATGGGCAGGCGACGCGGTGTCCGTGGCCGCGGCACCACCTGCGGGCGATTCGCGCCCTCGGCCGCGACGGCGCTGGCCAGCACCACGAGCGCGGCCAAAAAGCGCAGAGCACGACGAACTCTAGCCATACAGACGCGCATGGAGTCGAGACAGGACCTCGTCATCGACGTCCGCGATGCCGTCCAGCACCAGGTCGGCGCCGCTCACTTGGAGTCGGTCCTTCGGGTAGCTCTGAGCGACGGCGACGCAAGGAAGGCCAGCGGCCTTCGCGGCAGAGATCCCGTCGAGCGAATCCTCGATGACGAGGGCGCGCTCCGGAAGGGCGACGCCGCTCTTGCGCAAGAATTCCTGGGCCATGAGGTACCCTTCCGGATCCGGCTTGCTCTGGCTGGTGTCCTCGGCGCTGACGATGTGAACGACGAGCTCGCGCACTCCGAGCTGCGAGAGGCCGAGCTCGATTTCGGGGCGCAAGGCGCCGGAAACCACGACGACGGGCCCGTGCGCGCTCCGGCGCCGAATGGCCGCCGCCGCCCCGGGAAAGGTCACTAGGCCGCGCCGGGCACGCTCCATGTAGAAGGGCTTCTTCGCCTCCACGAGCGCCGCGATTTCGGCTGCACCGGCGGGCTTGCCATGCAGCGCCAAGAGCGCCGAAAACGCGCCCCTGTCGTCGAAGCCGAGGTACTTCTCCAAGTAGTCTGCTTCGCTGATCTCGATGCCGAGCGGGCGCACGGCGTCCCGAAACGCCTCGAGGTGCACCAGCTCGTCGTCCGCGAGAACACCGTTGTAGTCGAACACCGTTGCGGGAAACATTGACGGTTCCGTTTCTAGTCGTGAGGGCCAGTATCGCAACGATCGGCCGCCCTGCAGACGCGCCAGGTGCCAATGTTTCCCCCGCACCGCGGGATTTCGGGCAAGGAAACCAGCGGTTTGCAGAGGGGCCGAGCAAATGTCAGCTTGCGCGCGCACCGGGCACCCGGCGGCGTAGGAAAAGGACCCCCAAAGCGCGATGAGCAAAGGCGATCTCTTGGAGATGGAGGGCTTCATTCAGGATGCCCTCGGCGGTGGCCAGTACACCATCAAAGTCGATCAAGGGGGTGCCATCGTTCGCGCGCAGCTCTCCGGTAGGATGCGGCGACATCACATCCGCGTGTTGCCCGGCGACCGCGTCCGCGTCGCCGTCTCGCCCTACGACCTCAGCCACGGGCTGATCGTCTACCGCGGCAAGTCCTGACCGGGGATCGCAACCCGGGCCCGTCCCCCGGCCCGACGTAGCCACCACTCGAGCGAGTAGCGGTAGTCAGCGCGCGCCCAAGCGCGCGCCAAAAGTGCCCAGCCGCTCAGCACCGCCGCGATGACCAGGAGCACGGCGATTGGCTCGACCCTCTGGAAGTAGCCCAGCGCTCGACTGCCCTCGCGGAACACCACCACGTGCAGGCAGAGCAAGGTGAGCGAAGTCCGGCCGAGGGGTAAGAGCCACGGCCGGACCAGGCGCAGGTGCCCGTCCCAGTGCCGTGCCAAGGCGAGCAGAAGCAGGCAGATGCCCGCGAGGAGCAGCACGAAGGCGACGCTGGCGGGATAGAACGACACGTCGACCAGACTGCGCAGCGGAAGCTGACGCAGCTGCCTCGGCCGCAGCAAGAGGCGCGGCAAACGCAGAACCACGAACGCGGTGAGCAAGATCGCCGCCGCAGGGAAGAGCTGGCCTAGAGCGCCACTTTTGATCTTCCGGCCCGCCCACGAGCCCAAGAGGGCGAACGCCAGCCAAGGTAAAAGTGGAAAATGCCCCTCGGCGAGGGCCAGACGAAGGACGCCGAAGGACAGCGACGTGTCGCGCAGGCGGTCATTGGTCAAAAGGGGCGGCGTACGGAGCCAGGTCTGGACCCCAAGCGTCAGCACCAGCACGACCACGAACAGGACGAGTAGCCACCCCGCGCTCAGCCGGCGCAGGCCAGGCACGAGCAGCCAAAAACAGGCGATCAGGTGGAGCACATAATAGCTGCCGGGCGAGAACCAGCTCGGACAGGCCAAATTCAACAGGAACCCGCACAGGCCGAGCGCCAGCCCGCGCCGCAGAAATGCTGAGTCAGCGAGTTGGGTCCCGAGCGCCGCCGAGACCCCGGCGAGAAAGACGAAAAGCGGGGCGGCAGCGCCGCCGAGGGCGTTGATGCCCATGACCAACGGCAAGAGGCCGCCCCGCACTCGGTAGACGGCGGTGAGCCAAATTCCGAGGTGTTGCTCGACCATCAACACCACCGCCAGGCCGCGCAGCACGTCGATGTACTCGAAGCGCTCGGCAGAAGCCGAGAAAGGTACTATCCGCGAGGTAGTGTGGGCTTTCGGATCCAAGAGCGGCCGGCTCGCCGGGGCGCTCGCCTCGTTCGTCACGCTGGCCATGGTGTGCGGCTGCCAGGGCGGTTGCAACCGGGCACCAGACGAGCCCGCGCCGGTGAGCACCGCCGCTGGGTCCCAGGCAGGACCCCCACCGATCCGCCTGACCTTGCCGCTCGCGAGCGGAGCCGCCGGTGCCGGGTCCGTCGTCGACTTCGAAGGCCAAGGTCACGGCACACCCCGGCTGCACGGCGCTGCGGGAGGCGCCTGCCCAGCCGACATGGTGCTGGTCAGCGGCGCCTTCTGCGTCGACCGCTACGAGGTCAGCCTGGTCGACCAAGCGCTCGGGCGCCCCCTGTCTCCTCACTATCCGCCGGATCAAGTGAGCGTGCTCCGCTTGTTCGAGACTTGGCAGCGAGATGCTCCACGTTCCCGCATGTCGCTCGGGCGCAGCCTGCCGGTACCATTTCCACCCGAGTTCGAGCTGAAAGAAAGCTTCGTGCCTCGTGCCGTTTCCGAGGTCGATGTGCTGCCGGCTGGATACTTGAGTCGCACGTCCGCCGAACGCGCCTGCCAGGGGGCTGGCAAACGCCTGTGCTCGCGGGGCGAATGGGTCACCGCTTGCCGTGGGCAGGAGGGGCGCGCCTTCCCGTATGGCGACGACTACCGCGCAGACGCCTGCAACGTGCACCGCCAGACCCATCCCGCCCGGCTCCTGCACGGCAACTCATCGGAGTACCACACCGATCCGCGCCTGGGCCTGACCGAGGACCAAGAAGGCCCGCTCTTGCGCCGAACGGGTCAGACCAAGGCGTGCGTCAGCCACTGGGGCGCGGACGGCCTCTACGACATGGTGGGCAACCTGGACGAATGGATCGACGACCCGGACGGGACGTTCGTGGGGGGATTTTATTCTCGCGCCACAAAAGACGGCTGCAATTCCATGATCGACGTCCATGCCCCTGCCTACTTCGACTACAGCCTGGGGACGCGGTGCTGCCGGGACCCCGGCTGAGCGAGAAACCGGGCCTGAAACTGGGCCCTGCCGCGCCGGCGGTCGTAAGCTGGTCACCCTATGTCGTGCCATTTGCCCAGTGCCGCCGCGCTCTTGGCCCTCCTCTTGCCGGTCGCCTGCGCCCACCCAGCCGAACGGGCGCTCGAGGGGCGCTGGCGCGGCAATTCGGTGGAGAACTTCGACGAGGCACAGATGGCGGCAGCCACCGGATGGGCCCGCGGCACCGAGCTGTCCTTTCGAGGTCATCGCGTCACCATCGCCGTGCCAGCGGAGGAGCCTCGCACTGGGAGCTACGCCCTCGAAGGCATCGACGATCGCAAGGTCACGTTGTCCGTGCTCGGAGCGGATGGCGAGCAGTCTTCGATGCAACTCATCGTCGATGACGAAACGACCTTACGCTGGGTACTGGCCGAGGGACGTACAATCCTGATGAAGCGCCTCTGAGGCTGGTGGACGGCATGTCGGGCCCTGCGGCATTCGAGGCGGTGGACGAGGCAGCTCAGCTGGTGCGGGCGCGCGTCGGCGTGCCGTGGCAAGCGCCCCGGGTCGGCATCGTCCTCGGCTCCGGTCTGTCGGTGGTCAAGGAGCGCCTCGAAGTCGCCTGCCGCCTTCCCTACGGCGAGATACCGGGGATGCCCGAAGCCAGCGTGATCGGGCACGAAGGGGCGCTCTACCTTGGCTCCCTCGAGGGGGTGCCCGTGATCTGCGCCAGCGGTCGGGTCCATCTGTACGAGGGTCATTCGGTAGCGGAGGTGGTCCACCTCGTGCGGGTAATGGCCGCGCTCGGCACCCCGGTGGCCATCCTCACCAATGCCGCTGGCGGAATTCGCCGGGACTTCGGGCCGGGGACGCTCATGCTCATCAGTGACCACTTGAACCTGACGGGCCAGAGTCCGCTCGTCGGGCCGAACGTGCGTGGACCACGCTTCCCGGACATGAGTCATGCCTACGACCCCGAGCTGCGCGACCTCGCGGCTCGCGTGGCAGCCCGGCTGAACCTCCGACTCGCATCCGGCGTCTACGCCGGCCTTCTCGGCCCTAGCTACGAGACTCCGGCGGAAATCGACATGCTGGAAACAATGGGCGCCAGCGCCGTCGGCATGAGTACCGTGCTCGAAACGTTGGCACTACGCCACTTGGGCGTGCGGGT
>Ga0164309_10000204_pt1 | contig 36561 bp, 26 predicted proteins | sample Whisoiple_247_MG_FD_109984 | JGI IMG/M metagenome (GOLD analysis project Ga0164309, IMG submission 109984) | Soil microbial communities amended with fresh organic matter from upstate New York, USA - Whitman soil sample_247_MG | ecosystem: Environmental > Terrestrial > Soil > Unclassified >... | reverse complement strand
CGTATACTTCTCGGTGCGCGGCGTCGCCTTATAAAAAAAACTGTCACGCCGCAAAATCGACGACCTGATCGCCGGCGCGCGCGTTGAAAAAGACGGCGACAAGCACGATCCGCTGGATTTCGCGCTGTGGAAGAGCTGCCCGCAGGACGAGTGGGGCTCGGAGAGCCCGTGGGGTCGCGGGCGTCCCGGGTGGCACATCGAGTGCTCGGCGATGTGCAGCCACTACCTCGGCCACGGCTTCGACGTTCACGCCGGTGGGATGGATCTCATCTTCCCCCACCACGAAAATGAAGTCGCTCAGAGTGAAGCCGCGCACCCCGGGCAGGGGCCGCTCGCGAAGCTCTGGATGCACAACGGCTTCGTCAACGTCGACAAAGAGAAGATGAGCAAATCGCTCGGTAACTTCGTCACCGTGCGTGACGTGCTCGAGCGCAACGACGCGGAGGGCTTCCGCTGGTTCCTGCTCAGCGCGCAATATCGCGGACCGCTCCAGTTCGACACCGAACAATTGCCCTCCGGTCGCGTCGTGTTTCCCGGCGTCGACGAAGCCGAACGCCGCGTCGACTACGTATACGGTGCGCTGCTGCGGCTCACGTCGCTGGCCTCCGGCGACGTGACTTCTCCCGGCAAATTGCCGCAAGAACTGGTGCCCTTCCGCGAGCGCGTGCAAATGGCCGCCGAGGCCGCCGAGGCCGCGCTGGACGACGACTTGAACACGCCGGTGGCACTCGCCGCGCTGGGCGAGATGGCGCAAGCCACCAACGAAGCCTGTGATCTCGCGAGGAAGAAGAAGAAGGATCCATTGCTGCACGGAGGCATCGCCCTGTTCGGTCGCCTCGCGCTGCGCGCGATCGGCAAGCTCGCCACCGAGCTCGGTCTGCTACACGCAACCCCTGAGGATTATTTCGAACGCGTCAAGCGCCGCCGCATGGCCTTGCGTGGCCTGACCGCGGAAGCCATCGAGGCCAAAGTGAACGGCCGCGCCGAGGCCCGCAAAAACAAAGACTTCGCCGCCAGCGACGCCCTCCGCGACGAACTACTCGCGCTCGGCGTCACACTGATGGACACCCCGACCAGCACGGTGTGGTCGATCTCACAGTAGCAGGCCGGCACCCCGGGTGAGGTCAAAGTGCCCCGACCCTCCCTCGCATCTTGCGAAAAAAGAGTGCCCTGAGAAGAAAAGCGCCCGAGAAAAAGGGCGTACGTCTTCGCCCGAGCCCCGCAAGCCCTTCGGGTAAGGCCGACCGCGATCGCGCGGCCCCAACTCCGGTAACTCCGACTTCAACTCTTCCCGCATCTTCTCCATGCGGAGAGCCTCTCAATCCCTCCTCATCCCATCACGACGGGTTTGAGCGAAGTGTTACATCACGACGGGTTTGAACGAAGTGTTACATCACGACGGGTTTGAGCGAAGTGTTACAAAAAGGGCGGGCTCCCTGAGCGTAGAAAGTACTGTGTGTGCACAGCATCGTCTCATTGACGATCGGGCATCCTTTCGCGCACAGCGTAGAAAGTACTGTGTGTGCACAGCATCGTCTCATTGACGATCGGGCATAGTCGACGCGGGCTTCGTATCGCGCCCAGCGTAAGAGTACTGTGTGTGCACAGCATCCTGTCATCGACGCGGGCATCGTATCGCGGACAGCGGAGAGGCTGCTGCTTGCGATCGGGCATCGTATCGCGGACAGCGTAGGAGTACTGTGTGTGCACAGCATCCTGTCATCGACGATCGGGCTTCATTTTCGCGCACAGCTGAGAAGTACTTGCCTGCGCTCAGTCTTCGTTTCGCGCACAGCTGAGAAGTACTTGCTTGCGCTCGGGCTTGGTTTCGCGCACGGCTGAGAAGTACTGCGTTTGCAATGTTTGGACAGCGTCTTCTCGATCGACGAGAGGGCTCAGCTTCTCGTGCGGTGTGTCTGTGGGCACCTTCTAATTTCGATGGCTGCAGCTACGCCAAAAGAGCTACGCGCCGCGATGCCCTTTCCGCGCCCGCTCACCCAAACACCTGCGTGAGAATGACCCACCTCGGACGTTTTGGAGGGAGTGGGCGGTCGCGATCCAGCGTCGCACCTCACAGCGCGCGCTGTTCCCGGCGCGCTGCTCTCGTGCCTCCCGCGCTCAGACGCCGATGAACAGGCGGTGTGCGAAGTTGCGCTCGAGTTTGGCGCGCAGGACTTTGTCGGCGGCGGTTTCGATGTCGTACTCGACGCGCTTGAACTCGAAGCGCTTTTTGTCGGAATCGTACAGCGTGTAGCTTGCTCGGTTGTCGTAGTCGCGCGGTTGACCGACGGAGCCGACGCTCACGATGTATTTGCGATCGGGCTGCAGTTCGAAGTCGATCGGGGGCAGCTCTTCGACCGTCGACTTGGTCAGCGCGAACACTTTGCACAGGTGAGAATGGCCAATCAACGTGATGTGGCCGAGCTCGTCGAACATCGGCAAGCATTCACGCGCTTGTTCGGGTGCGAAGATGTATTCGAACTCTTCGAGCCTCACCGGCGAGCCGTGACACAGGTGCACGCCGATGTCGTCGAATTTGATCTGGTAGGGGAGGCCCTTGAGCCATTGCATGTTCTCGTCGGAGAGCAGCTGCGCATGGGTGTCGAGCGCGTGGCGCGCGGCCTCGTAGTAGTACGAGTAGTCCATGCGACCAGCGACGGCTGCGTCGTGGTTGCCGAGGATGGTCGCTTCGACCAAGCCACGCACGATGTCTGCGCACTCGTTCGGCGAACCGCCGTACCCTACGGTGTCACCGAGGCAGTAGTACTTGTCGATCTCTTCGCGTTTGAACGCTTCGACCACGGCACTCAACGCTTCGTAGTTGGCGTGGATGTCGCTCAGGATACCGAGGCGCATGGGGAGATTTTCGAGAGTAACACGCTCAAGAAGGAAGGTAAGAGCGCGTCTTGTCCTCGTTGAACCTTTGGCGCAAGTCCAGAAGCATCGCCAACTATCGCTTTTTCCGGCGGTCGCCTGGCGACTCTTTGCGTCTTTCGGGTCTCTTTTGTCGTCTTGAGCCTTCTTTTTGGTTGTCTTCGGGTTCGAGCCTGCTCGGGCGCGCCCAGAAAGCGCTGGGCCGGTGGACAGGATTCTAGTGAAACGCGACTTTCGCGCGAACTTTTCCCGGCCTTGACCCTTTTTCCTCCTGGCTTGGTGGGGGCATGGCTGGCAGAACCCTGCCGAGCCACCCACTCCGATGCCTACCTCCACAGGTTTCCAGCCGCCCCCTGAGCCGATCCCGGACTACGTTACCGCCTGCCTCGAATACGTGCGGCGGGCGCTGAAGGTCGATCTCGACTTCACTCCGGAGACGCTGCCGCTGCTCGACCACTACGCGCTGCTGTCGCGCGAGACGATTCGTGAGCGTCCCGAATTGGCACCGCTGATCACGCGCGCGGCCGGCTCTTACTTCGGTGAGCTCGTGCGTGGTCGCCTGGGTGGCTTTTGGCGTGTGCCGACGATCAACGTTCACGATTGGTCGGTGTGTTCGAGCTCGGTGTTTCTTTGGTTCAATCCAATCGGCAGCGCGTACGACGCGGTGTACGGCAACGCCGAGCACGACGGGCCGCGATCGATGCTGCGCGTCGCGACCGAAGAGCACGAGTTTTTGGCGCAACGCCTGGCCGCGTTGCCTCCGGTTCCGGAAGAAGAATTTTTCTCTTTCTCGACCCGCTTCGAAGCGCTCGAAGTCGCGGTCGAGGCCCTGCACGCGAAGCTCCTCGATGATGGCTACGAAGGTGCGGAGTTCGGCCCCGAAGATTACGAGCTCGGCACGCGCCGACTCGACTCGTAACGCCGCTCAGTGACTCTTTTCCGTCTCGTCGCCGAGGCTGAAGCGCGCGGGAGCTTCGATGGTTTTGACGAGCGCTTCCTCGCCATCGAAGAAATCACGCGCGGAGACTTGGTATTTCCCGGCGCGCAGCGCGGGCAGCGTGAGTTCTGCGCCGGGCAAGAGCCGCGCGACGGGCGCGCCGTCGACCGTGAAGTAGCGTAACCCTTCACTGTGATTCACGAGCCAGAGCCCGCTCTTCGGCGCACCGGGCTCGGGCTTGTCGGCGCGCGCCGCGGGCCGCACGCGCAGATCCGCGAGCTCGTTCTCCGAGAGCAACGCGATCGGCGGCGGCGGCGGCAATTCGCTGCGGCGAAACTCGGCTCCCGTGGGCGGCACCGCGAGCGCGCCGGGGTTGAAGTCGGTGCGCCGCGTCAGGCGCAGCACTTCGAACGCAAAGTGCTGACCATTGGGCCACGTGTACACCGCGCGCACGGGAACCAAGTCCGCGCGACAACTGGAGCTCGCGGGTGAAGCGCCGACGAGCTCGATCAACAGCCGACACAAGCTGGCCCCGCTCGCCCAAATCACGGTGGTGGGCAGTCCGCCGGGGGCGCGCGCCTGTTCGAGCTCGAGCTTACCGGTAGGCGTGCTCAACTCGACGCGCTCGGTGCCGAACCCGAACTGCGAGCCCGCGGGCAACGCGCTGAAGCGCGGTCGCACCAGCGGCACGACGTCCGCGCGCTGTTGCGAGAGGGCGCTGCGCATCGTGCCGGGCGGCGCGACGGTGTAGGTCGTGCGATTCGGCCAGAGCAAGGCGTAACCGTACAGATCGTCGCGCGCGTGGAGCTCGGTGCTTGCGGGCACGGTGAACGCTCGTGAAGCAAACGCGAAGCGCATGCGGCCGCCCGCCAAGTCGATCACCAGATCGAAGCCCGTGGCATCACGCGCGCGCTGCACACCTTCCGGATTCTGTTCGGGCGTGCGTGGTGGATTGCCGACGTCGAGCCAACGAAAGCGCGCGCTCAGGTTGAAGCCGCTGCTTTCATGCGGAGCTTCCGGGGACAGTGCTTGATCTTCGCGCAGTGCTCGTGGTTCCGGCGGCGGCGCATCCGCGCCGGCGTCGCTCGGCGTGTGGCCCGCGTCGCGATGCTCGCCCTCGCCGTTGGCCTTGGCTCCGCCGGGAACTTCACTGGCGAGTGGCGCCGGAAGAATGCTCGCGTTGGGGCTGGGCTCGGTCAGCCCGGCGTCCTTGCCGACGCTGGGTTTGTGCTCGTCGCACGCGCTCGCCGCGACGCCGACGGCGAAGATGCAGACGAACGGGCGCGCGACCATCAGCTGCGCTCCGGCACGATCCGTCCCGTGCTCGGGTCGAAGGTAATGCGCATTTCCAAGGCGTCCTCACCAGTATCCGAATAGTAGCCGCGACGCACGCCCGCTGTGTCGAAGCCCATGCTTCGATACAGGCGAATGGCGGGCTCGTTCGACTGACGCACTTCGAGCAGGAGCAGGCGTTTTTGCTCGTGGCGCGCATACCGCAGCAGTTCGCTCAAAAGGGCGCGGGCATGACCGCGCCGGCGATGTTCCGGGTGAGTCGCCATGTCGAGAAGTTGCAGTTCATCGGCCACACTCCACGCCAGCGCGAACGCGAGCGGCTCGTCGGTGCCTTCGCCCCTCAGAACCCACGGCAGCGCGATCTCGCGCTCGAGCTCAGCTCCGAGATCGACCTCGAGACCGCTGACACGCACGATGCGCGAGACGGCGTCGAAGTCCTCGCGTTCGAGGCGCGCGATGGGCGGCTTCAGCGCAAATGCGCTCATGCGGCGTCCTGCGGCTGAGGCGGCCTCAGAGTCCAAGCGCGCGCCGCCACCAGCGGCGCATCGAGAGCCAGGTGCAGCGTGCCGTCGCTGCGCAGCACTGCGCCGCCATAAGGTCCGCGCTCGGCGATCAAATCCGGCAATGCGCGCAACCCGACTTGCTCTATCTCGCCCACGCCGTCGAGCCCGATGCGGATCGGGGTCACGCCGTAAACCGTGAGCTCGAGCGATACGGCCGCGTGCTCCTGGCATTTTTGGCCAAGACAACGCCCGAGTCGTACCGGGGGCGGGCGGTTCGGATCGCTCGCTTCGACGCGGCCGGTAAAGCTCACCGGCAACGCAAACTTCTGGCCCAGTTCCTCGAGCCACAACACTTCGACCACGGTCTGATCGCTCGGCATCTCGATGCTCGCGGTGAGACCGCCGCCCGCGCGGCTGCGCAGGCGAATCGTTCCACCCAGACGACGCACGGTGTCCTGCACCAGGTCGAGTCCGAGCCCGCGTCCGGCGAGTAAGTCGGCGCGCTGATGGGTGGTGAGCCCGGGCAGGAACAACAGCGGGAGCAGATCGTCTTCTGCGGCGCGCTCAGCGGCTGCGCGCGTGACGGCACCGGCGGCGACGGCCAACTCGCGAATGCGCGCAACATCTGCGCCGCGTCCGTCGTCCGCCACCGTGATGCGAAGCCATTCGCCGATCTGCTCCGCTGACAGCGTGACGCGACCGGTCGGTGCTTTGCCCGCTTGGACGCGGTTAGCTGCAGGCTCCAGCCCATGAACCAACGAATTTTTCGCTAATTGCAGCACCGTGTCGAACAAGCGCTCGGAGATGCGTCGATCGATCGGTACGTCCGGGCCGAGGATTTCGACCGCGACGGCTTTACCTTCACGCTCCGCATCGCGCAGCGTGGCGCGCTTCACGCTTTCGAACAGCGAATGTAGTGAAGCGCGACGCAACGCAGCGAGCTCGCTCCTCATCTCCCCCGTTCGCGCGCGCAAGAACTCCGCGTTGCGTCGGAATACGCCTGCTCCGCGCTCGGCGTTGGTGGCGCTCGTGAGCAAGTGGGCGCTCGCCAACTCGATCAGCGAGAGCGCGTTCGCGTCGCTCGGCGCATTGCTCAGGGTGCGTCGCACGTCACCGAGGCCGGCGCTGGTATCGCGCAGGCGCGTTGCCAGCTGACGCGCCAAATCACCCGCGCGCAGGAGCTCGTCGTGCACGAGATCGATGCGCTCGATGCGTTCGCTGAATGCATCCAAGGTGCTCACCGGCACCTTCAATGAAACGTCGGGATTGAGCTCGAATTCGCCGCTGGGCGGGCGGCTCGGTGGGCGGCTCGGCGCCCGCCCGCGTGGCCGGCTTTGAGGGTGTGGGGCGGGCGTGGGCGGCAACACTCGGAGCTCGGCGAGCGCGCGCAAGGTTTCGAGCCCGCGCACCTGATCGTCGAGCAGCAGGGTGAAGAGCGCGCGGTGGCGCGCGAGGTCGACGAGCGCCTCGACTGCCGCGGCGTCGTCTCGCAGCACGTTGCGCAGCGCGGCTTCGAGTCCGTGACAATACCAAGCCGTCACGTCGTCGCCGAGCGCAGCAGCCGCGCCCTTCATGGCATGAACCGCTCGCTGGGCGCGCTCCAGTCCGAGCAATGCGTCACCGGTGCTCGCCAACACACTGTCGAGCTCGCCGAGTCGCTCGCGAATCGCCGCGTAGTACTGCGCTTGGTACTTGGCTTCGATGCGTGAAGGACCGAGGAACGGCGGTGGCTCTGGCCAAACACTGGCAAATGGCGGCAAATCCTGGCTCAACCGCAGGAGCGCGTGCTTTAGCAGGGTCTGCGTTTCGGCGACGGCAAAGGGCAGCTCTGCTTGCACGCGCTGCGCGTGCTGAGCAATCACTAATGAGAGCTCGGTGAACCCCGCCATGCCGGCCGAACCCTTGAGCGAGTGCAGCGCTGCGCGCAGCTCGACTTTGGGTGGATTGGGATCACTGAACAGGGGCAGGCGTCGCGTGATCTCGCCTGCCAAGAGGCGGCGGAGCTCGTGCGCGGATTCACTCACCGCTGCTCGTCCTCGCTCTTCGGGAGCAACGCCAAGAGCGGGCTCAGCAGTTCGCGGAGGGCGTGTTCGCCGAGTGGCGCTCGTTGCTTGAGCGCGAGCAACGAAGCAGTGGCCTTGTGCAGGTGCGAAGCCGCTTCCGACATGGCGCGCGCCGCTTCGGGATCGCCGCCGAACAGCTCGCCGAAATCCGCGCGCAATTGATCGAGGAACGCGCAGGTGAGCTGGCTCTGTTGCTCGGCGCGCGCACACGCGGCGCTGGTTTGGCGCGCGGCTTCGCTGATCTGCGACAGCTCGGTCAGACAACGCTCGCGCTCGCGCTCGACCTCGGCGAGCAACGCCCCATGCTCTTCCAAAGCGTCGAGCGCTCGAGCCAAAAGGTTGCGCTGTTCGTCACTCATCACGACCAAGGCTTTGCCAACGGGCTCACCGAGGCGCGCGCCCTCGAGCCCGGCGTTGAGCGCCGAGAGCTTGGCGCGGTCCACCGACTCGCGCAAAACCTGCAAGCTATTGCGAATGTCGCGGCTGCGCGAGCCCAAATTTCGCGCTGATTCCTGCGCGGCTTCTACCTGAATGCGCTGACGCGAGAGGCCCGCGCTCGCCGTGCCTTGTTCGCTAGTCGCGCGCGCGGCCGCGGTCTTCGTGGCTTCGAGCGCGGCCAAGAGGCGCGCGGCCCGAACGGCCGAGACCGAGCTCGAGTTTGCTTCGGAGTCACTCATGGTGCACCTTCCTGTGCTGCTGGGCGATCGCCTCGAAACTGCTCGAGTGCTTGCCGAAGATCGAGCGCGGGTACGACTACGCCGTCGACCGTGACGCCCGAGTCGCTCGCGGGCCAAAACCCGACACGCTCCGCGCAGAGCCCAGAGAGTGCCACGGCTTGTCCGTCGAATTCGCAGAACAAGAGCTCGCCGCTCGCCTCGCCGAGCGCGAGCACCGCCACTACTTCTCCGCCGATCAGCGCCATTTGCGCAGAATCCCAGGGGATTTTCGTCAGGCGTGGCAACGGCAGGAGCCAGCGCGCGACGCTCGCCGGCAGAAACCGAAGCTCGCTGCCACGTCGCACGAGGAGCCCTGCGCGCTGGGCCATCGAGCTACGCGGCGCGGCGCCGCACCAGGCGTGAGTTGAGGAACTGATACAGGATCTTGCACGTCTCGAACGAGCTACCGCCGGTGAGATCGACGATCTCACGGATCGAGCGCTTACCGTCGATCGCGCCGAGCACCGAGCGCTCTTGGCGCGTGAGGTTCGCGTCTTGCCCCAATCGCTCGATGGCTACCGTGTCGTGATACAGCACTTCGTCGAAGTCGAAGCTGCCCTCGATCAAGCGCCACTCGTCCACGCGGCGGAAGCCCTCCATCACCAAGCCGCCTGTCTCCAGGCCCAGCGCGGCTTTGCTGGCGGCGGGGCTGTCCACGCCCACGGTGAAGGCGAAACGCCCGACTTTCCAGCGCACGACCTCGTACACCAGCTCGTGCGTTTGCCGCACCAGCGCGCGCCGGACCTGCTCTTCGTTGGCCATGCCCAGCTGGATCAAGAGCTCACCGAGCAGGCGCTTCGAGCCGGCGCGGTTGTCGAGCACCGTCTGCAGTTCGTCACGCGTGATGGTGTTGTCTTCCACCAAATAGCGGCCGATGCGGAACTCGACGTGCAGGCCGCGCGAGGCCGCGAAGTCGAGCCGGCCTTGCTTCACGTAGAGCGTGATTTCACTCTGACGGGTGAAGATGCTGAGCACGCCCGTTTGGCGCTGCAGATCCAGGAGCTGCAGCACTTCCGCGATCGAGATCACGGAGATGTCGCCGGATAGCGCGTCGCGCGTGTTCTCACCCATGGTGAGCATCTTGAGCAACGTAGACAGCGCGCCCATGTTGTCGGGCGTGATGGCGCGCTGCAGGGCGACGTTGACCGCCTCTGTGAGATCTTCGGAAAGCTCCGGGATCTTCGCAAATTCTGGCGCCGCCACGTGACTCAAGGAGCGCGCGAACTCGTGCGCTGCCTGCACGCGACGCAAGCCGGGGTCGTCACTGAAGCTGGCGCGGCTCGGGCGAAAATTTTCGACGCTCGAGTCCGGCTCCTCCGGCATTGCGGCGGCTTCCGGCACCGGCCGCCCGCGGCCCTCGGTGTGCTTCTTGAGCGCGCCCTCGACCACCGCGATCAAGCCGCGCGCGTCGAAGGGTTTGGTGATCGCGTCGATCGCGCCGGTCTGCTGCACGAACTGCCCGCGGATCTTGTCGCCCTTGGCGCTCATCAGCACCACGGGCAGGTTCTTCAGCGTCGGGTTCGCCCGTAGCTCGCGGCAAAACTGGTAGCCGTTCATGCGCGGCATCACGAAGTCGAGCAGCACCAGATCCACGGTCTCGCTGCTCAGCAATTCGAGCGCCTCCTGGCCGTCCCCGGCGAGCAGCGGCTGGTAGGCGCGCGCCTCCAGGATCGAACCCACGACTTTGCGAATCGTGGGGCTGTCATCGACGACCAGAATGCGTGCGCTCATCGTGAGATTCTTCTCAGTTTCGCCGACAACCCGCGCTCAGTCGAGGACCGAGAGCGGGCGTGGTCGGGGTGAGCCTCAGCCTTCGCCGACCGTGCGGATGCGAAGTTCGGCGAGCTGGTTCGGACCCACCAACCCCGGAGCGTTACTCATCAGATCCGTGCCCTTTTGCGTCTTCGGGAACGCGATCACGTCACGGATGCTCTCCGTGCCGGCCAGCAGCATGGCGATGCGATCCATCCCGAGCGCGATGCCACCGTGCGGTGGCGCGCCGAAGCGCAGCGCGGACAGTAAGAACCCAAATTTCTCCTTGGCTTCTTCGTCCTTGATGCCGAGTGCGGCGAAAACGCGCGCTTGCACCTCTGGGTCGTGCAGGCGAATCGAGCCGCCGGCGATTTCGAAGCCGTTCAGCACGAGATCATAGCGGTAACACTGCACTTTGCCGGGATCCTTCTCGATCAGATCCACGTGGTCATCGTGCGGGCGGGTGAACGCGTGATGGGCGGCGGCCCAGGTCTTGTGTTCGTCGTCGTACTCGAACAGCGGCGGCTCGACGACCCACAAGAAGTTCCACACGCCGCCGTGCCCGACTTCCGGAATGAGCCCGAGCTTTTTGGCGATGTGCACGCGCAGGTTGGCCATCACCATGTGCACGAGCGAGGTCTTGCCGAACTGGAACAGCAGCAAATCACCTTCTTTTGCGCCGGTGGCGGCGTTGATGGCGAGCACCATCTCCTTCGTGACGGATTTCGACAGGGGCGACTGTACCCAAGTGCCGTCCGGACCGACCTTGGCCCGCGCCAAGCCGCCCGCGCCCATCCCCTTGGCGAGCTGCTCGAGCTTTTCTTGGTCGGTGCGTGAAAGCGCCGAGGCGGCGGGCACGACCATGGCCTTGACGATCTCGGCCGGCAGATCGCGACGGTACGCGCCGCTCTTGAACTTCTCGGCGATCGGCGTCCAAAACGGGATGCCGCCGCCACTGTGCTCGATCACCTGCTCGGTGATGTCGAAGTGGCGCAGATCGAAGCGCAAGTCCGGCTTGTCGTTGCCGTACTTTTCCATCGACTCGTCGAACTTGAGCCGCGGAAAATGTCCGCTCGGGTAATACTGGTGCAAGTCGATGTCGAGCGCGGCCTTCCAGATCGTGAACACCAAGCCCTCGACCAGCTGGAACAGGTCGTCTTGGTTGATGAAGCTGAGCTCGATGTCGATCTGAGTGAACTCGGGTTGGCGATCGATGCGCAAATCTTCATCGCGGAAACAGCGCACGATTTGGAAATAGCGATCGAAGCCGGCGACCATGAACAGCTGCTTGAACAGCTGCGGACTCTCGGCGAGCGCGTAGAACTTGGAGGCGTGCAGGCGTGACGGGACGAGGAAGTTGCGCGCGCCGCCGGGCGTGTATTTCACCAAAAACGGCGTCTCGATCTCCATGCAGCCTTGGCCGGAGAGGTAGTTGCGCGTCGCTTGGTTGATGTTGTGGCGCATGCGCAGCGAGCGCTGCAGCGGTTGGCGTCGGAGATCCAAATAGCGGTACTCGAGCCGCACCTCTTCACGCGTGTCGACCGTCTCGTCCAAGCCGAAGGGCGGGGTCTCGGCCTTGTTGAAGACGAACGCCTCGATCACGCTGATTTCGATTTCACCCGTGGGGATGTTGGCGTTGGCCGCGCTGACCAGCTTGCCTTCCTTCTTGCTGAACTGCTCGCCGCGCGAGCGCACGGTGCCGCGGATGCCGACCACCCACTCCGGGCGTAGGGCGTTCGCGACGTCATGCGCTTCCTTGGAAGCGTCCGCGTCGAACACGATTTGGGTCACGCCGCCGCGATCGCGCAGATCGACGAACACGAGTGAGCCGTGATCGCGCCGGATCGCGACCCAGCCGAAGAGAATGACCTCTTTGCCGATGTCGGAAGCGCGCAGTGCGCCGCAGTCGTGAGTGCGTTTCAGCTCGTCGATGAATCGTGCCACTTCGGTTTCCTTTTGCGCCCGGGTACGAGACCGACGGGGGCAGCCTTTCTAGCGCAAAACGTTCACCCCAGGGCGTCTTTTGCGGCGTATTTCAGGACTTGCGCCGGTTGTTTCCTCGAGTTGAGCCCGCTTTTTGCGCGTCGGCGCCTGGCGCGACCTGCTGCGAAAGCAGGTGCCGGTCTCGCCGGGCAACTCACGTTGGGTGGTTCGCGCTCGCGCCGATCGCCATCTGCTCGCGGCAAAGGCGAAGCAGGTCGTGGCCTGGCGCCCCCCAACCCAACAAACCCGGAAAACTAGGCCAAAAACCGGGTCGTGTGGCACCGAGAGCGGGTGACAGGAGAAAGACGTTCGACGGCGAAGCCGCCCCGGCATTGGCTCGATGCCGTGTGCGGGCACGCGGCATTCGTGATTCCGCTGATGGTGACGGCCTTCCGGGCCAGCTCGGCGCCGCTTTGGCGGGATGACTTGCCGATCGTGCGCGCGCTCGGACTGGTGCCCGCCGGGACCGAGGGCCGGGTGACCACCGTGTTGGTGGAGTTGTGTTCGCTGCTGCCTATTGGCGGTCGGTGGTTGCGCGCGTCGTGGGTGGGCGCGCTGTCGCTCGCGCTGTGTTCGCTTTTGATTTACGTGCTGACTCGGCGCGTGCTCGAGCGCGCGGTGCAGACTCCGCGGCTCACGCCGTCGCTCGCGTTGGCGAGCGCATTGACCGCGACCTTGGCGCTCTCCTTTCAGTTGGAGGGCACGGTCGCGGGCGGCGCACCCATGGCGACGGCGTTGGTCTTGGCTGGGCTCTTGCTCGGCTTCGAGACCGTGCAAAGGAAAGATGCGCGCTTGTCGTCGGCGCTGGGTGCCCTCGCGGGGCTCACGCTGTCCGAGGCACACGCCGCAGCGCTGGTGTTGCTGTTCGGATTGGTGGTGCAAGGAGCGACCCAGCGCGTGCTTCCACGGCCCCGCGCGCTGCTGGCATTCGTGGCCGGAATGGCTGTTTTTTGGGGGTTCGCGCTGTTGCCAATGGTGGTGCGCCCGCTCGCGGCGCAGGGCAGCCTGGACTTTGGGCACGGACTCGAAGCCTCCAGTTTGGCGTTGATCGATGCTTCGGGTGCGCGCTCGACCGCGCTCAGCACGTGGCTGTCGGACGTCGGCGTGATTTCGTTCGGACTCGCGATCGCCGGCTTGTTGCTCGGGATCATGCGTCAGTCGACGCGCGCGACGACGCTGCCGCTGCTCGCCCTCGTGCTCGCCGATCTGGCGATTCCGGTGAGTCGCGTGGCGGTGCTGACTCCGGATGCTTTTGGCGCCTTGCGTTTGCTCGCGATCGCGGCGCTCGCGGTGTGCGCGGCGCTGGCCGTGCAAACGAGCGCCGTGGCCTTGACCCGCGCGCGCATTCCGTTCGCGCAACCCGCGAGCGTGCTGCTGGTAGTCTTCGATTTTACGCTCGTCTTCATCGGCGCCGAAGACTCCGCGTTTGCGGCCGATCGCCGAACCGAGACCGCGGCCGAGGTCTGGACCGATCGCGCGCTCGCGAGCGTGCCGCCCGAGGGCTTGCTTCTCTTGCGTTCGGAAGCCGTGGCTTGGCGGCTGCTCGCCGCGCGCATCGTGCGCGGTCAGCGACCGGACCTGGTGGTCGTGCCCATGCCGCTGCTGGAGCGCGGCAATGTTCGCGCGCGTTTGCTGCGCACCGAGCCCGCGCTCGCGCCGACGATTCGCGAGGTCGCGCTCAGTGGTCGGCCGAGCGAATATGCGCTGTCCACCCTGGCCGACGCCCGACCCTTGTTCGTCGAGTTCGATCCGAGCTTCGATCGCGCGCAGCTCGAACACCTGGTTCCGCAGGCATTTTTCATGCGCTTTGCCCCGCAACCTCTGGGCCGTTCCGACCGCGTCGCAGGATTGCAGCAAGGCGCTTCTGACTTTCGCAGCGTCGTCGCCGAGACCGAATCTGACGGTCAGCGTGATGTCGCGACGCGCAGCGTGCTGATGGCCGAGACGCGCGGTCAGGCGTTGGTTGCTGCCGCACTCAACGACCGCAAGAACCTGGAGAGCATTTTGGCCACCGCCCACGGGCTGGATCCGGACGACGCGCTAGCGCGTGAGATCGAGCGGCAACTCAAGCAGAAGCCGCACGGCGAGTTGAGTTTGGCGAAGCTGCTCCCCGAAGCAACGACGCGTGTCCGTTGACCAAACAGCGCGCGAAAGGCGCAGAAATGGGCTAGGTTCTTCAAATGAGTCGTGACTGCGGCGTGGGCTTTGGGTTTGCTGTTTTGGCGCTGGGGATCGTCGCGTGCGCGGGAGCGCCCCAAGCTGCCGATGCGCCGCCTGCGAGCGCCGCCCCGGTCGCGAGCGCCGGCGATCCGAGCAAGCAGCTCGCGCCAGCAAACGAGCCGCCACCCGCGCCGGACACGCGCGAGAATCCGCCCGCGGCAATCGCCGAACCTCCGCCGCCACCGGCCGCCTCGATCCTTTCGATCTGTCAGGCCAAGTGCGACAAGCTCGTGAGCAAATGCGGGAAGTCGGCAGTCGACAGCTGTCGGCTCAATTGCGGCAAGTACGATCCGCCACCCGCGGGTTGCGCCGATCAGGTCCGCGTCGCGCTGGAGTGCGCGCGTGATGCGCGTGACCTCACTTGTGCGAACGTGGCGCCCGAGAGCTGCGCCAAGAAGTTCCGCGAAATTGCCTCGTGCGCCGCGGGCGAGGCCGCGCCGGTCGAGAAGGCGCCCGCAGGGCTGCCTGACGGTTGGGAACAAGTGACCGACACGGCGAATGGCTTCAGCGTGGCGATGCCGGCTGGTTCCGTCGTCAAGGCCGGGCCAGAAGGGCCCGTGCGCAGCGTGACGGCCGCTGACGGCACCGTGTACACGGTGAGCGTGCTGCCGCTACTCAAAGACAAGCCCAGCGAGAAGTCGTTTCTGCACTTTCTGATGAAGGTGCAGGGTCGCTGCAGTGACAAGGTGAAGCTCGATGGTTTCATCGAGAAGGCCGGCCGCGCGTCGATTCACTACAAAGCCCATTGCCCGGACAAGACCGATTGGGACGGCATGATCTACACCAACGATCAGCACTTGTTTTTACTCAGCGCCCAAGCGCCGTTCGCAAAACTCGGTATCACCGAGCCGTTTTTCTATCAATTTCAATACACCGCGCGTTGAAAATGTCCGGAGCTCTGGTCGTCGCGCACGTCGTCATTCCCGAAGCCGAGCTTCGCTGGACGGCCGTGCGCGCGTCGGGTCCGGGCGGACAGAACGTGAACAAGGTCTCGAGCAAGATCGATCTGCGCTTCGATTTCGAGAACAGCAGCGCGTTGAGTGACGAGCTCAAGGCTCGCCTACGCATCAAAGCGGCCGCGCGTTTGGATGCGGAAGGTCAGATTCAAATCACGAGCCAGCTGACCCGCAATCAACCGGACAATCTCGAAGACGCTCGTGAAAAGCTGGCAGCGCTTCTACGCTCTGCGATGGTGAAGCCCAAGGCTCGCCGCAAGACCAAGCCGAGCCGCGCCAAGAAAGCCGCGCGCGTCGCCGAGAAGCGCGTGCACGCGGCCAAGAAGCAGAACCGCGGTCGCGTGAGTTCCGAGTGAGGGTCCCAGCGCGCTCAGCGAAATAGGCCTGGTCCAAGTCGATCGAGCACGAGCTCGGCGCCTTTGAGCGTGAAGTGATGATTGTCGTAGTGCATCGGCACGGCAGGCGTCGCCCAGAGCGTGCAGTCATCGTGCGGGCAGGTCGCATCGATGATCGAGTAGTACTCGGCGCCGGAATCGGCGAGGCGCTCCGCGTATCGTTGGTCGAGCGTGTTCTGCGCGGCAACACGGTGGCGAGCTGGTAGCCCCGGATCGCGATCGGTGATCGACCGCGCGAGCAACTGCGGAAACGGCTGGTCGTACTCCACGACCGGGCCAAGCACGATGATGCGCGTCGCGTACGGCTTCAAATAGGCGATGGTCTTTTCGAGCGGCCCCAAACCGTGCGCGGGCCAGCGCCCTGCGAGCACGATCGCATCCACGTGATGCTGCGGCAAGAACTCGTCGAAGACCATGGCGAACAGATGCGTGCAGCGCTTCGGACCCGGAACGTGACGTGCGGCAGGACAACCGGAGGCAGTGGCCTGGAGGAAGTGAATCTCCGGGTGCATGGCGGCCATCGCCGGCGCGAAGTGGGCAGCGTGACTGTCACCCATTACCAAGAAGTTCTTACGCGTGGCATCGATTTGCAGGCACAGATCGCTACGGAACAGCGCGGCGTCGTCGAAGCCGCTGTTGAGGAAGCAAGTGCCCGACCGCGTATCGGCCTTGTAGTTGAGGTAACCGAGCGCAGCGTCGGCGAGTTCCGATTGTGGGTGAAGCTTTGCCGATGCAGCAGGGATGCCGACAGCCAGGCCGGCGACGCATGCGACGCTGACGCCAGCGATGCGCAGCGATGCCCGCGCGTTACGCCGGTAGGGCTTCGCGCGAAACGGGCGCTCCACGAAATGGTACGAGAGAGTCGCGAGCAACAAAGACAGCGCGACAATCGCGAGCCTCGCCTCGAGCGAGAGTTCATCGTGGCGCGCGCTGTAGAACGTGAGCAGCGGCCAGTGCCACAAGTACAGGGAATAGGAGATGAGGCCTACCCAGCGCAGAGGCAGCAGTCCCAGCAGCCGCGCCGTGAGCGTGCGTGGGTCACGCCCCGAATACAACAACGCCGCGGCGCCCGCGCAGGGCGCGAGCGCCCAATAGCCCGGAAAGGGCGTATTGTTGCCGAGTTTGTACACGCTGAACGCGATGAGCCCGAGGCCGATCACGCCGAGGACCTCGAGCGGCGCGCGCCGGCGCAACGACGGATGCGCGCTCAGCGCCAGCAGTGAACCGACCAAGAGTTCCCACGCCCGGCTCTGCACGAGGTAGAACGCACTGCGTGCATCCACCGACACCAAGTGGATCGATAGCGCGCAGCTGAGTGCGGCCAGGAGCGCGAGCAACGTGACACGCAACCAAGCTCGTAGCCGCGAGAGCAGCAGCAGCAACAACGGGAATGCGACGTAAAATTGCTCTTCTACCGACAGCGACCAGGTGTGCAAGAGGGGCGACGATTTCGAGGCCTGATCGAAATAGCCACCCGCATGCGCGAAGGCAACGTTGGACAAGAAGCCCAAGGACCACAACACCTCCCGCCCAACACTGCGGGTTTCCGCGGGGAATAGCAGCACCGCGGAGGCAACCAGGCAAAACCCGTAAACGACGAACAGCGCGGGGAAAATGCGTCGAACGCGACGATGGTAAAACTCGAGCAGGTCGAATCGACCGTTGTCGATCTCGTTCTGCAAGAGCCCCGTGATCAGGTAGCCCGAAATCACGAAGAAGACGTCCACTCCGACGAAGCCGCCGCCGAGCTGCGCGGGAAAGAAGCCGAGGTGGTAAAGGACCACGGACAGGACGGCAATCGCCCTCAGCCCGTCGATATCGCGGCGATGCATCGAGTTGAAACTTATCCGGACGTGGGGGCTGAAAACGAGCGCATGGACCAAGAGCAGGCGAGACGGGTCAGCGTGGAGCGAGCGTTGCCTCGAGCAGCGAGAGCAATTCTCGCCAGTGCCGCTCGCAGCACGCGGCGTCGTACGTTGGCGCATCGCTGAGCACCCAGCCGTGCTTCGCGGAATAGGTTTCCACGACGTGCTCGACGTTCGCTTCGGCGAGCGCCTGCTCGAATCGTTGCTTCATTTCGTCCGTGAACCACGCATCCTCGCTCGCTCCGGCGACATAGAGACGCGCCTTCATCTTGGGCGCAAGCAAGTGCGGGCTGTCCGGTGCGTCAGTCGCGAGCGCACTCGGGTGGAATGCCGCCGCGGCCACGAAGCGCTCCGGAAAAGTTCCGGCTGCGGTCACCGCCATGCGCCCACCCATGCAGTAGCCCGTGACGCCAACACCGCCCGCTTTCACGTCGGGCTCGGCCGCCAAGTAGTCGAGAAACGCACCGGTATCCGACATGACTTTGGCTGGTGAGATGTGACTCGAGAACTTCTCGGATAGCCGCTTGCGCAGCTCGGGATCGCCGAACACCGCGCGCGCGTCCATCGCCTCATAGGGTCCCGAGCGATAAAACAGATCTGGCAAGAGCACGAAGTAGCCGCTCTTCGCCAGCCGCACGCCCAAGTCCAACATGGCGGGTCGGATGCCCACGCCATCCATGTACATGATCACCGCCGGCCAAGGGCCGCCGCCCACTGCGGGGCGAAAGACGTAGCTTGGACAAATTCCGTCGGCGGTGGTGATCTCGACCCGGCTCATGGCAACAATTTTACGTTATTTCGAAGCCAGACACTCGGATTTTCAGTGATCAAGGCCAGGCGCGCCTTCCCGTTAGTCCACGGAAAATTGCGCGTTTTCTCGTAAGCGGGCGCGGACCTGGCTGGCAGGCGTCGCGCGCAACGCAACGTCGCGCAGCCAGGTGCTGAAGCTGCCCTCGAGCTGAGCGATGCGCCCGAATTGCCAAGAAGCATTCACGATCTTGGTCGTGTGCCGCACGCGCTTGCGTTCGTACGCTTTCAGCGCGTCAGCCAATGACGACTGTTTGACCAAATGGTGCGCGAGCACGACCGCGTCTTCGATCGCCATGCAGCCGCCCTGACCCAGATTCGGAGTGGTTGGGTGCGCGGCATCACCGAGCAACGAGACGCGGCCACTCGACCACGTAGACACCGGTTTTCGGTCGTGAATGTCGGTGCGGAAGACGCGCTCTTCTGGGGTGAGCTCGAGCATCGCGTGCACGGTTTCACCGAAGCTGGCGAAGCGCTCGATCAGCATCGCTCGATCGGCGTCCTTTTCGCCCGCCGGCCCGTTCGCCACGGCAAACCAATAGGTCTCGCCATCCGCAATCGGCACGATGCCAAACCGCAACCCGCGCCCCCAAATCTCGATCGCTTCGTGTGCGGGACTCAAGCCACCTACCGGCGCAACTCCGCGAAAGCTCGTATATCCAGCGTAACGCAGCGGGGTGTCGCCCAAGAGCTGCCGACGCGTCGCCGAATGCAGGCCATCCGCGCCGATCAGCAGCGCTCCTGAGGCTTGCGAGCCGTCGCTGAAGTGCGCGCGCACTGCGTATTCGTCCTGCTCGTAGCTCACTAACTCACGCCCGGTGTGGATCCGTGTCTCGTCGACCGCCGCGAGCAATGTCGCTTGTAGGCGAGCACGGTGAATCGCGATCGAAGGCGCGCCGAACTCATCCAAGCGCGTCGAATGCAACACGAGCCCCGCCGCGTTCCGGCCCGTGCCGCGCTTCAACTCGTGGCCCGCGCGAGCTACCGCCGCGTCGAGCCCAATTCGCTGCAGCGCGAACATGGCCGCGGTTTGCATCACGATGCCCGCGCCGGCTGCGCCGAGTGCGGGTGCGCGTTCGAAGATTTCGAACGGGATGCCCGCCTGCTGAAGCGCGCAACCGAGTGCAAGTCCGCCGATCCCCGCGCCCGCGATCAGCACCGTTCCGTGGTTGGGCATGGTGAGTCAGCCGTTTAGTATCGGTTGCGCCGCAGCTCAACTCCGGATGAATTGGATTAGCGCGCCCAACGCGCAGCCCCCGCGGCCCCTTGCCCCCAACGAGGTTGGATCGAGCCTCGATTGTTGCGGAGGAGGAGGGATTCGAACCCACGGTACCCTTACGAGTACGCCGGTTTTCAAAACCGGTGCCTTAAACCGCTCGGCCACTCCTCCAAGTTGCGGAATGCTTGGAGGCCGCTCGATAGCATCAGACGTGGAGCGCGTCACGTGTCTGTTGCAGCCCAGCGCCGTCAGCGCGGGACGAAGCTTTCGCCGTCGAAGCGATACTGGCGGGTGGTCACTTCGGGCTTGCTGAAGGGTCGTTCGTTGACGGGGGACCCGGCCGCGTTTTCACTGCAATAGCGTTGGTAGGGCGGGTCCATGGTGCGCGGGGTGCGGGTGGTGCGCACGATGAGGCCGTTGTTTTTGGCAGCGGGGTTTTGGTTGAGTTCGAAGCTTTCGATCGCTTCTTCCGTGGTGCGGGTGCCGGCGGCGGTGTCACACGGGTCTTGGTTGGTGAACGAGAGCAAGGTCTGGGTCTTCGGCGGATCGATCCCGAAGTCGAGGACCGAGAGGGTGTCGGTCGAAATGGATTGCTGGGTGTCAGTGAATTCGCACACCGCAACGTCGCGACTGTCCGCGCGGCGATACGCTTGGCACGTTTGCGGGCGGAGACCCGAGATGTAGCGAAGCGATCGGAACTTGTCGCCTTGCCGTTCGGCGAGCAGGGTACCGCCCCAGTTCGACGAGTGAGGTTCGCAGCCGCGGAACACCGCCAGGCGTTGATCGGCGTTTGCTTCGGTAAAATGGCCGGCAACGTACAGTTCGAGCTCGAAGAAGTCTGGGCCGTCGACTGCGATGCGGCCGTCCGAAACCGCGGTCGGGCCTTCGAACGGCGGACACGTTCGGCAGCCGACATGGATGCGATGTGCGCCGGTGGTTTCGTATTGCATCGCGACGTTGCACAGGTCCGAGAGGAAGCCGATCTGTTGCGCGAGCTCGGGAGCAAGATCGGCGGGGATGGCGTCGAGGAAGCGCGGACTGCCGGGCGTGGGTTCCGCTGCTGCGACGGGCGCGGGCGGAGGTGTAATTGCTGCGGGTCGTGCAGGCGGAGGAGCGGGCGCGTGAGCCGCACAGCTCACGATCGACAGTGCCAATCCTTTGCTTGCCAATCGCCCCCAAACGCGCGCTCGATTCATCCGTTCAAGCGTAGCTGACGCGCGCGTCAGTGCTTGCGCCCTTATCGAAACTGTGCGGCCCGCCCGACACGGGTTGCGGTGCGAAAACCACGATCGCCCCCCAAAAAGAACCAGCAATTGGCCGCATTTTACGGTGGCCCGAGGCTTGCTGAAGGACTCCGGCAACCGGCGCGTTTCGTCCGGCGGAGGTTTTAGAGACAATGACTGGCATCGAGAATTCGCGTTGGGTGGCGGTGAGTGCGTTGGCTGCGGCGATGTTCGCGGTCGGCTTTTCGTTTGCGTGCGTGGCTTGTAGCAACTCGCGCGACGTGAGCGTCGCAGAGGCGGCGCGAGCTTCCGACAGCGTGAGCGTGCCGGCACCAGCGGCGAGCTTGGGCAGCATCGCGAAGATCGTGAATGGCGCTCCGTCTGCGATGCCCTCGTCATCTGCTGCGGTGTCCGGCTCAGGTGGCGCAGGCGCCGAGCTCAAAGCGGCGAGCGATGGTTTGAAGCTGAAGCGCTTCGTGGTCACCCACAAGATCGAGAATCGCGAACCAGTTGCCGGCGACGAGTTCAAGCTCGGGAGCGCGCCCGTGTACGCCTTCGTCGAGTTCGAGAACTCGGCACGTGAGGCGCGCAGCGTTCGGGTCTTGTTCCAAAATCAGGACACCAAAGCCACCGTGGGTCATGTGAAGCTCACCGTGCCGGGCGCCTCGGAACGCTTCAGGACCTGGGGCAATACGCGCATGATCCGCGATCCGGGCCATTGGGTGGCGGTGGTGTCGACCATCGACGGTGTCGAACTGGGGCGCGCGCCGTTCGAGGTCGAGGGTTGAGCTTCGCGCGTCGACGCCCGGCGCAACTCGTCGATCAATCGTTCGCAAATGGCGCTACGCTTGCCGGCAGATGAACCCCGCATCGACCCATTCGCAAACCGTGGCCCCCGAAAGCACGGCGGTGCGCGTCGCCTTGTGGCGCGCGATGCACGTTCAAGTCGATCCACCGCCGCACGTGATCGCGGACGAAGTCGGCCTACGGCTCGTGGCACCGAGCGACGGTTGGCGGCAGCGCCCGGACATGGATGCGACGTTTACGGCGCCGTTCCGTGCATCGATCGTCGGCCGCGCGCGGTTCATCGAAGATCTGGTGACCGAGCAAGCGGGTCGTGGGGTCGGCCAATACGTGATCTTGGGAGCAGGGCTCGACACGTTTGCTCAGCGTAAGCCGCAGAGCGCGTCGAAGCTCGAGGTGTTCGAGGTCGACCAACCGGGCCCTCAGACTTGGAAGCGAGAGCGGCTGATTCAGCTTGGATTTGGCATTCCCGAATGGTTGCGCTTCGTGCCCGTCAACTTCGAGGCGGGTGACTCGTGGTGGGAGCGAATCGTGACGGCAGGTTTCGACACGCGTGCTCCGGCGATCGTGGCCTCGGCCGGTGTGAGCATGTATCTGACCAAAGAGGCGGTGGCAGCCACGTTGCGGCAGGTCGCGACGCTCGCGTCGGGCTCTACGTTCGTGATGACGTTCTTGATGCCGCTCGAGTTGGCCGATCCCGAGGTGCGTCCTGGGCTCGAGATGGCCGCGAAGGGCGCGCGTGCGAGTGGTACGCCGTTCATCAGCTTTTTTACGCCGGAAGAGCTGATCGCGATGGCGCGTGAAGCTGGCTTTCGACGGGCCGAGCACGTGTCGACGGCGCTGATCGCGCAGCGTTATTTCGCAGGTCGCGCCGATGGCCTGCGCCCTCCGAACAACGCCGAAGAGATTTTGGTCGCGACGCTCTGACAGGCCCTTGGTAAGTGAGTGTGTGTCTCGGCGAGCTCGTGGTTCGACTGCCGAACGCCGCGTATCTGCTATCTTCGCTAGCGCATGAGGCTTTGCTTGGTTGCGGCGTGCGGGGTTCTGTCCACATCTGCGTTGCTCGGCTGCGCGGGAAAGGCGTTGCTAGAGCCCGACACACATGGCGCAGGCGGCGCAGGCGGCGGCACTGGCAACGCGTTGGCCGGTACCGGCAGCGCGTTCGGCGGCACTGGCAGCGCTGGTAGCCCGAGTGCCGGAAACGCCAGCACCGTGAACGGCGGCTTCGCCAACGGCGGTGCGGATGCGGTGGGCGGCGCCGGGGGCGAAGTCGTGATCGGTGAAGGGGGTGAGGGTGGCGTCTTCGAGGCACCATCGCTCGCGGGTGCTTGGGACGTGACCGTGACTGCGAAGTACACGCAAGCCTCGGATCCTCCCCCCGCGCCGTTCGTGCTCAGCTTGTTTTGCGACGATCTGGGCAAGGTCGTCGCCACGCTCTCGAAAGACGGCGAGCTCAGCACGTTCTCACTCCAGCGCACTGGTGGTTCGGGCGCAGTCCTCACTGCGCCCGAGTGGGGGGTGCGCTTGGGGCTCGTGGGCCGCGCGCCGGAGACCGCGTTGGTGCTGGCGAAGGGGCTGACGTTGAACGCCTTCGATGGCAACGCGGATGGCGTCGCAGATCGTCTCGAAGGCGGCGGCGACGGTTCGGTGGAGCAGAGCTGCGGCGATTGCTACTACAGCAAGGCCGTGACCCTGAGGCTCAGCGGGGTGCGCGATCGAACTCCGCCGACCTTGCAGGTGCCCGAGAGCGTGAATCCGGTCGACCCACTAGTGATCAGGCCGAGTGAGGTGCTGCGCACCGCGACATTGACGCTCACCGGTAGCAGCAAGCTGCCGATCGAGCCGTTGACGAACAACCCGACGACGTCCATCACCTACACGGCGATCTCGGTATTACCGTTCTCTCGCTCGTGGAAGATCACCGGTGAGGCTGCGGACTTTGCGGGTCTTCCGCTGGATTTGAGCAAGCTGAAGGTTACGACCGTCAATGATCCCGGCGTGTTCAGCCAGGACGGCTTCGAAACGCAGCCGAACGGCACGCTCAGCGGGGGCGCAGCCTGGGTTGATACCGGCAGTGGGCTGCCGATCCCCAGCGGAACTCGAGCGTTGTTCTTGCCCCCTGGTGGTAGCGCGACTCTTCACCTGCTTCGAACGAATGGGCCGCCGCAGTTGTCCGCGAGCGTCGTCAACCTGAGCACCGCGAACGCCGAGCGAGGCATCCTCAACTTTCAAGCGGCAGTGATTGGCGGTCGCGAACGCTTTCAGCAATCTTCGATATTGCAGGCCGGAACTTTGCCCACGAGCCACGCGCGGTGGACCCAAGCGTCGGTTCCGACCACGGTTCAGGTTGGCACCTTCGTCAACGACGGTGACGTTGCGGTGCGTCTCGCCGCCGAGGCGTGCACGGATGGCCCCTGTTTGTCCCCGGGCGCGCTACTGATCGACGATCTGAAATTCCAGTGACTCAGGGTCAGGGCGCGCCGGCGCTGCCCGCGTGCGCATCGCCGCCACTCCCAAGAGTGACTGGAGCGCCAGCCTGGCCTGCAGAGCCGGCTTCGGCGTGCGCGCCGCCTCCGGTCCCGCCGCTGCCCGCGCCGCCCGAAGCATGAGCTGGATCACCCGCGGAACCAGCGCTTGCAACCGGGAATGAGCCGGAGTTTCCCGCGTCGCCGCCGCTGTTGCCTGCTGCGCCGCCCGCGCCGCTCCCGGCGAACCCGCCGGCTCCCAGAAAGAAGGAGCCCGAGGCGTCGTCGCGCAAAGTGAAGGACGCATTGGGGGTAGTCGGTAGATGCGCGTAAAACATGCGATTGCTGAGGTTGTCCTCTTTGCATTGGGGCATGCCCTGCCAGCAATACGTTCCGTCGAAATAGACTTCGACCGGCACACAACCACAAGCGCCGCAGCAAGCAGTGCCGATCACTGCGCGTTGATTGCACGCCGTCGGGGCCGTAGCGCCGGAAAACCCTTCGAACTCGCAGAAAGCACCGGTTGAAATGACTCCGCAGCTGAGCTTGGAGTCTTCACAACTAGAACTGACGCAGCTCCCGTTCAGATCGCACGAGGTCGGCGGAGGAGGCGGAGGCGGCGCCGGTTCGAGTTCGACGGCTGCGCCGGCCGCTCCGTGGTCGGTCGTACCTTCTTCGGAAGAAGCGCCCTTGCTCGCTCTGCCCGTGGTGCTCGTGCCGCCCCCTTGACTGGTTTCGGCACCCCGCTTCGAACTGACGACACTGGGCTCGTCCGCCTGGGGTGCCCCACCCCGGGCGTCCATCGTAGGCGTTGGCTCGGTTGCGTCGTCGGTCTTGTATGCGCAAGCCCCAAGCAAGAGGAAGGCGGGCATCAGCACACGAAGCATCGTCATACACGGCGCATTGCAAAGCGCATGCACAGCGCGCGACGACGCGAAACTGGCGCAAATTCCGCGTCAATTCGCGTCCCCGCGTTTTCGCCACAGCACTCCCCTGCTCTGTCCAGACGTCATTACGCACCATGAGTGACGCTTCGCCACGGCCCAGGGACGCCTGCGCAAGTTCAAAATGCCGTCGAGAGTGCTACTTCTTCTGTGCTGTTCACGTCGTTGGTCACATGGGCGAGCTTGGCGCGAATCGCGCTGACCGCATCTGCGCCCAAGGGTAGGCGCAGGTTCGGCGCGCCGGCTTGAACGGCATCGATGATGGCTCGCGCCGCTTTGGTCGGATCACCGACTTGCGCGCCCGCTTCCTTCTCGGCGTAGGCGCGCGTGGCGCCAACGGTGTCGGCGTAGGCGGGGAGCGCGGGCATGGTGCGAAACGCGGAGCCAAATAGCCGAGTCCGGAACGCGCCGGGTTCGACAATCAATACCCGCACTCCGAGCGGCGCGACTTCGGCCGCCAAAGCCTCAGAGACCGCCTCGAGCGCGTGTTTTGCCGCGCAATACGGGCCAAAACCGGGTGCCGTCACCACGCCACCGACGCTGGTAATTTGCACGATCGTGCCCGAGCGGCGTTCGCGCATTCGGGGCAAGAGCGCCTGGGTAATGGCGACCGCGCCGAAGAACATGGCTTCGAATACCGCCCGAAGCTCGACCTCGCTGGTCTCCTCCAACGCGCCGACCACGCTGTAGCCGGCGTTATTCACCAGCACGTCCACGGCTCCGAAGCGGTTGATCGCGGAAGCCACTGCACTTTGAATTTCCTGAGGCTTGGTCACGTCGAGCTGCAATGCCAAGACGCGTTCGGGCGCACGTTCGACGAGCTCGGCGAGCGCGCGGGGATCTCGGGCCGTCGCCACGACTCGCTCACCCCGTTCTATCAACTCCTCGACGATGGATCGGCCGAAGCCCGAAGACGTGCCCGTGACGAACCAAACCTTGCTCTGTGGATTCTGGGTGTTCATTGCGCTCTCCTCGACCCAGAACCTACGGTTTTGGATTGCTATCAACAAGCCGTCGAATCTGGATGCGCTGTGTAGTAGAGCTAACTAATGCTTGGCAGTCAGCAGGACCTATCTGGCCTCACCGCCCTGCTTTCGGTCGCGGAAAAGCGCAGCTTCACCGCCGCTGCCGCTGAGCTCCGCGTCACTCCCTCGGCCGTCAGCCAGACCATCCGCGCGCTCGAGGAGCGCGTCGGGGTGCGGTTGCTGCAGCGCACGACCCGCAGTGTCGGTCTGACCGAAGCAGGTACGCGCTTCATTGCGCGGCTCAAACCGGCGATGGCCGGCGTGTATGAGGCGTTCGACGCGCTCGGCGAGCTGCGCGACCGTCCTGCGGGACTGCTGCGGCTCAGCTTGCCGCGCTTCGGCTATGAGCAGGTGCTCGCTCCTTGCTTGCCGCAATTCTTCGAAAAGTATCCGGACATTCATCTCGACGCATCGCTCGACGATGCCTTCGTCGACATCGTCGAGCAGGGCTTCGACGCTGGAATGCGGATTGGTGAAATGATCGATCGCGAGATGATCGGCGTGCGCGTCAGCGACGATCTGCGCATGGCGGTGGTTGGCTCACCCGGGTACTTTGCCAAGCACGGCAAACCGAAACACCCGCGGGAGTTACAGGGTCACGATTGCATCAACTACCGACAGCGCACGAGCGGCGTGGTGTATCGCTGGGAATTCAGCGAAAACCATAAAGATTTCGCGGTGACCGTGAATGGCAGGCTGCTGCTCAACGACGGCGCGCTGATGGCAAATGCGGCGGCGGCCGGGCTCGGCCTGGCGTACGTGGTCGAAAGCACCGTACGTCAGGAGTTGGCCGACAAACGCTTGGTCCGAGTTCTGGATGGCTTCTGCACCGCGTTCCCTGGATTTTTTCTGTATTACCCAAGTCGCGTGCAGATGGCGCCCAAGCTCAAGGCTTTGATCGACTTCATCCGCTGGCCAGCGCGTTGATTTCCATCGCGCCGCGAGCTTTCCACCCGCGAGAAGCGAGTGCGGCATTTCATCATCGGTAAGTGCGCCGGGGGCGACGCTCCTACCTTGCAGGTTATTTTTCCTCACCTGGTGTCGCAAACGAAGCTGCTTCATGCTGAGCGGGATTGCCGCACGTCGCGGCTCGAAGGCGAGCAGTTATGTCACGCAGTGGCTGGGTTGGTGGGCTGTCGGTCGCGCTGTTGAGTTCGTGCTGGATGGGCACGGCGTGTTCGAGTTCGGATGGGCCGATCATCACCCCTGGGGGTGATGCTGGCGAAGCCGGAGTGGCTCACGGTGGGGCTGCTGCCGGTGCGCCAGCCCACGCGGGCAAGGGCGGCGCTGCGGCTTCCGGTGCGGGCGGCCGTGCCGGCTCCGCGGCGGGCGGTCGAGCGGGTGCCGAGCCGGAAACGGCCGGGCGCGGCGATGCTGGGAGCGGTGATGCCGGGAGCGGTGATGCGGGTGGTGCGGCGGGCGACGGCGTCACCGCCGGTGCGGGCCCGGGAGCGGGCAGCGGTGGCAGCGCTGGCAACGGCGGCAGCGCTGGCAACGGCGGCAGCGCTGGACCCGAGTGCGAGCCGAGTAACGATCACTGTCCCGCGGGGAAATATTGCTCGACCGCGAACACCTGTGTCGATGGCTGCAAGAATGGGGACAGCTGTGCGAGCGGCGTGTGCGACGCAAACCATGACTGCCAGAGCTGCATCTCGGATCAAGAATGCGCCGAACCGCACGTGTGCGGCGCCGCAACTTGCGCTCCCGCCTGTGGCGTCGCGCAAGAGGGCACGAACGAAGGTTGCGGCACCGGCTTGACCTGCTGCTCGGCGCATTGCGTAGCGACCGTGAACGATCAGCAGCACTGCGGCGCGTGCGGCACCGCCTGCTCTAATGCTCAGTTTTGCGGTCAGTCTGGCTGCGTGGCTACTCAGCTTTCTTCACTCTGTCAGATCGGCAAACTAACGGTGATCCTCGATGGTCAGACCGGCGACGATCCGACCGGTCGCGCGTTGGCCCAGTCACTCGTCGATCACTGCTCGGCGAGCCAATCCGTGCGTGAGGTGTCGCAGACGGTTGCGGACGCGTTGAACCCGTCGAATGGACATCCAGTGTCTGGCAGTGACGAGTTGTTGGTGATCGCAGGCAGTAGCTATTACCAAAAGGGTGCGGGTTACATGGTTACGAATCAGTTCGCGCCGCTCGCCAACTTGGGCACGCAGGACGGCTTCGAAATCCGCGACACGAGCAACAACGCGCTGATCGCCAGTGAGCTTTATGCAGAGGCCACGGACAGCCACGATTTGTTCGCGGTGCAGTTCATGCGCGAACCCGCGAGCGGTTCATTGGTGCTCAACGTGTTCGGCTTCACTTCCGAGGGGACCGCTGCTGCGACGTACTACTTTCAAAACGCGATTGCACCGGACATGAGCAGTGCGAACAAGGCCTGGTACGTGGGTGAGTGGACGGACCGAAACGCCGACAAGCAACCCGACGCAAACGAGTTTACGATCATCGCTTCGGGCGGCTGAAGTTCGAGCTCTAAGCCCAGGCGGTGAGCACGTCGGCTGAAACCAAGCGCGCGTCGGCGGCGATCGGGCGATGTGCGTGCCGCTTGGCGAGGCGCTCGAGCCAACTGCGGTGGTAGTCGAGTTGGTTGGGCGCCTCGGTCGCCGCTAGCTCGCGGCCGGCGCTGACCTCCAGGTAGACGTCGAGATTGTCTAGCTTCGGTCGCGGCAGTGTGCCGGCCTCTTGGGCCTGCCACATCTGTTCGTACAAGCCCTCGAGTTCGCACACCAGGTTCGGCATGTCGAAAAGCAACGAGCTTTCGCGGCCTGCGCGCAGGCGCTCGCGCAAGGGCTCGAGCAAGCGTCGATCGCGGCCATAGCGCACCGCCTTCTCCACGAACTCCGCGGCAGACTCGCAGATCATTTCCGGGATCCCAGCCGCGCGTACCAGGCTGCCGCAAACGCGCGAGGCGAACGAGAGACCACTGAGCGTGAGCACCGGGACGCCCGTCCACAGCGCGTCGGAAGCCGTAGTGTGTGCTCCGTACGGCATCGTATCGAGAAATAGATCGGCCAACGCGTAGCGCGCCAGGTGAAAGGGGTTGGCCAGCTTGTGCGCGAAGAGGATGCGCTCTTTGGCAATCCCGCGCTCCGCCGCGTGACTCCGAAGGCGCTCGTTGGTCGGCTCGTTGCTGCTCAGGAGCCAAAGCACGCTGTCAGGAACGCGCGCCAAGATCGTGAGCCAGCGTTCGAACGTCTGCGGCGTCAGCTTGTGCACGCCGTTGAAGCAGCAGAACACGGTCGCGTCTTCGGGTAGCCCGACTTCACTGCGCGTGGGCCGTTGTGCAGCCAAATTGCGGGCGCGCAGGCTCGGCTGGTAGCAGGGCAAACGCAGCACTTTTTCCGAGTAATACAGCTCGTGCGACTCGGGCACGAGGAACTCGTCGGCGATCAAATAGTGGTGATACGGACTGGCCATGGTGCCCGGGAATCCGAGCCAATTCACGATCACCGGCGCGGGTCGCTGTGCGACCACTTTGAGCCGGGCGTCCCGCGTGTAGCCGTTCAAATCGACTAGGATTTGGATGCCGTCATGGGCGATTCGCCGCGCAGCGTTCACGTCGTCCAAATTGCCGAGCGAGCTGAAGTGGTGCGCCGTGGCCTTGAAGTGCTGGTGCAGCGGGTCGTTCGACTCGGGGCCGCAGTAATAGGCGAAGGTTTCGACGCGATCGCGTGAGTGCAGCGCGAATACCTCGGTGATCAAGTAGCCGAGCGCGTGCTCCCGCAGATCCGAGGACAAATAGCCGACCCGCAGCGGACCTCGGGCGCCGGTGATCGGCGTGCGCGAACACAGCAGCGCGGCCGGTTCGCCCACGTCGCGCTGATTGTAATGGTGAGCGATGGCTAGCTGCAGGAGCGGGTCATCACTGAGTGCGGCCGCCGAGAGCGGCGACAAACCCCGAATCAACGAGCGTTGCTCGACGCGCTCCGACGGCAACACCGCGGGCCACTCACACTGGCGTTGGCGCAGCGCGACCAAGTGCTGAATGGCTTCACGTTGGCTCGAATCGAGCTCGAGGCTGTGGCGCAGCATTTGTTCCGCGGCCGCGTCTTGTTCGGCTGCCTCGAGCGCGCGGGCGCTCTGGTTGAGCGTCGTGGTCTTGTGTGAAACGGCGCTACCGGTGACGGCGCTCATGCGTTGGAGCGCGGCCGACCACTGCGTGAGCGCGGCGCCGACGTTACCTAGTCGCTCGTGCACGCGGCCGAGGTTGATGTACGCGGGCATGAACTCTGGGTTGAGCTCGATCGCGCGCTCCAAGCATTGACGCGCCGGCTCCAGCTGCTCGGCGTCGGACAACGCGACTGCGTAGTTGAACAGCACCGCGTACAAAAGCGGGTGCTCGGGATTGTGCTCGACCCAGGTGGCGTACAGCGCGCTCGCGGCCGCGAGTTGCCCGCCTTGCTTCAGCAGCTCGACCGCGCGGATCAGATCCGGCACACTCAGTTCTTGGGCCATTGCCTGAATTTAGAGCTCAAACCAGCGCATCGATCAACGCTTGGATTTGCGCTTCGTTCATCGCCGTCAGCTGCTCGTCGCTGAGTGCGCTGAGTTGGGTCGGGCTCATCGCCTCGATGTCTTGCGTGGTCAGCTGGGCGATGGTGGTCGTGCTCAGGTACGAGATCGTCGTGGTCGAGATCTGCGTGAACTGCGTGGGGGCGAGCTGCGCGAACTGTTCGGGCTTGAAAGTGCCGAGCTGCATCGCGGTGAGCGAGCCGACTTGTTCCGGGCTCAGCGCAGCCAGCTGAGCGGGCGAGAGATTCTGTAGCTCGGTCGCGTTGAAGCTACCGACCTGCGAGCCGCTCAGGCTGGCGATTTGCGTCGTGGAAAGCGCGGCCAGTTGCGGCAAGCTCAGCGCGCGGATTTGCAGGCGCTGCAAGCCGGCGAGCTGATCGGCGCTGAGTGCAGTGATTTGTGTCGTTGCCAGATAACCCACCTGGGTAGAGCTGAGCGCCGCGATTTCGTACGGCGTCAGGCTGGCGAACTGGTTCGAACTGAGCTCGCCGATCTGTGCCGCGGTCAGCCCGGTAATGCCCGTCGAGGAGAGCGAGCTCAGTTGCTCCGAGCTCAACGCGGCGATCTGCGTGGCGGCAAGCGCGCCGACCTGTGCGGAAGTGAGCCCACTCAACTCGGCCGCGGACAAGAGTTGAACCTGGGCGGTGGTCAGGCTCGCCACTTGCGCTGCGGACAGGCCGGTGATGCCGGTCGCCGAAAGACTCTGAAACTGCGCGCTGGTGAGCGACGCGAATTGTTCGCTCGTGAGTCCAGATATCGCGCTGCCGGACAGCGCGCCAATCTGCGCGAGCGAGAGCGCGCTCAGCTGAGTGGTGCTCAGCGCCGAGACTTGTGCAGCGCTGACACCCGTGATTCCGGTCGCGGACAGCGCGCTGAGTTGTGTCGAGCTCAGTTGCGTCACTTGCGTCGTGGACAGCGCGCCCACTTGCGACGAAGTGAGGCCGCGCAGCTCTGCCTGCGTGAGCACGCCGAGTTGCGTCGCGTTCAAGCTGGCGATCGCCGTCGTGCTCAGTCCGCCCGCCGCCGAGGCCGACAGAGAGGCCAGCTGGCTCGTGGACAGCGCGGCCAATTGAGTCGTCGAAAGCGCGGACGCGCCAGTCGAGCTCAAGCCCGCGATTTGGGCGTTCGACAGCGCTGAGAGCACGCTCACGCCGAGCTGTGCGACTTGCGTCCCACTCAGCGCACCGACTTGCGATGCGCTCAGCGCGGCCAATTGGCTAGCGCTCAGCGCCTCGAAGTCGCTGGCGCTGAGGCCACTGATGCCGCTGCTGGAAAGCGCAGCCATTTGCCGGCTGTTCAGCGCGTTGAGTTGCTGGAGGCTGAATGCGGACACTTGGGTCGCGCCGAGGCCTGCGACTTGACCCGCGGTGAGCGCGGAAACTTGGTTGGTCGAGAGCGCGCCGATCTGACTGGTCGAGAGCGCGCCAATCGCGCTGGACGAGAATGCGGCGAGCTGCGTCGAGCTGAGCGCATGCAACTGGCTGGCGCTGAGCGCCGCGGCCGCCGCGGAACCCAAGCCGGCGAGCCCAGTCGCGGAAAGCGCGCTGATTTGCGCGGTCGACAAGCCCACCGCCTGACTCTTGGTCAGCGCGGCCAACTGGGACGGACCAAGCGCTGCGAGCTGCTTGTTGCTCAGCGCTGCGAACGCGGTCGTGCCCAAGCCGGCCACGCCGCTTTCGCCGAGGTTGCCGAGTTGCGTCGTGGTCAATGCTGCAAGCTGAGCCGTGCTGAGCGCAGCCACTTCCGTGCTGTTGAGCGCGCCGACCTGAGCCGTGGTGAGCGCACCGATTTGAGTCGTGCTCAGGGCGCTGATCTGTTCGTTGCTCAAGCTCGCAATTTCGGTCGTCGACAGGCCGGCAATGCGCGAGCTGGTGAGCGCGCCCAGCTGCGCGGGCGACAGCGCCGCGAACTGGCTCGAGGTCAGCGCGGCCAATTGCGCGGGGCTCAACTGGTTCAAACGCGTCCCGGAAAATGCGGCGATTTGCGAGGTAGCCAGGCCGGACACGCCGCTGGTCGAGAGCGAGCCGAGTTGCGTCGCGTTGAGCGCACCGAGCTGGGCGTCGGACAGCGCGGCTGCTTGCGTCGAGGTAACACCCGCGAGTTCGGTCGCCGTCAGCACGCTCACTTGAGTCGGGCTCAACTGCGTCACTTGCGTGCTGCTGAGCGCGCCGAACTGAGTCGAGCTGAACGCGGCCAATTGTCGGGTGGTCAGCGCGCCGAGCTCGGTCGCGGTCAAGCCGCGCACACCGGTCGTGCTGAGCGAGGTGATTTGGCTTGTCAACAGCGCGCCGAGCTGAGTCGTGCTGAGCGAGGCGATTTGAGTGTCACTCAACGCGCCGAGTTGAACGCTGCCGAGACCGCTGATTTGGGTCGCGCTCAATGCGCTGATCTGCGTCAGATCCAACGCGGCCATCTGCGTGTCGAGCAGGCCACGCAACTGCGTGCTGTTGAGGGCGCTCAGCTGCGCCGGACCGAGCGCGCTCACCTGGGCGAGGCTGAAATTCCCGATTTGTGCCGCAGAAAACGCGCCCAATTGCTTGTTGTTCAGCGCTGCGATTTGCGCGCTACCGAGCCCGCTCAGACCCAGGCTCGATAGAGCGGAGATCTGACCGGTCGAAAGCGAGGCGAGTTGCAGGCTGGAGAGTGCGGCCACTTGAGTGTCGAGCAGACTGCCGACCTGAGTTGCGCTGAGGGCGCCGATCGAGGTCGTCGTGAGGCCCGTGATTTGCGTCTCAGTGAGCGAGCCGATCTGGAGCGGCGTGATGGCGGCGAATTGGGCCGAGCTGAGCGCGCTCAAATCGCGCGCCGGGAGCGAGGCGATCACCGTCGTCGATAGGCGTGAGACCTGAGCGGTGGTCAGCGCCGAGAGTTGAGTGGTTGCGATGGCCGCGAACTGATCGGCGCTCAAGGCGCCCATCGCCGCGGGCGGCAAAGCGCGCAGTTGCGTGCTGGAAAGCGCAGAAATCGCGCTATTTGCCAGTCCGCTCGCGCCGACGGCCGAAAACGCCGACAGCTGCGTCGCCGAGAGACTCGCGATTTGCGTCGGTGACATGGCGGCGACTTGCGTATCGAGCAAGCCGCCGAGCTCGGTCGTGGTCAGCGCGGCGAGCTGTGTGCCGCTCAGGCTGGCGACGAGGCCGGAGGCGAGCGCGCCGAACTGCTGCGCGCTGAGCGCGCCAAGTCGCGTGGTGCCGAGGGCGGCGAGACCCGTCTCGCTCAGGCCGGCAAGTGCGTCGAGCGAGAGCGCCGCGACTTGAGTCGTCGAGAGCGCCGCGATTTGGGTGTAGCTCAACCCGGCGAGCTGCGTCGAACCGAGCCCACTGAGCTCGGTCCCGGTGAAGGCAGCGAGCTGCTGCGCGCTCAACGCAGCCAACTGCGCCGAGCTGAGATCGCCCACCTGCTCCGGCCGAAGGCCCTGCACCTGGGTCGGGCTCAGACTCGCGATCTGTGACGCAGAAAGGGCAGCAATTTGGCTGTCGCGGAGCGCGCCCAGCTGCGTCGAGCTGAGCGCTGCGAGTTGGCTGCCGCCGAGCGCCGCGAGCGCGGCTTGGTTCAAACCAGTAACCGCGGTCGCCGACAATGCGGCGAATTGATTCGTGGACAGCGCCGCCAGCTGGGCCAAAGAGAGCGCGCCGACTTGAGTATCGGTCAGTCCGCGGATCGCGCTGGTGCTCAACGCTTGCAGCACGGTGGTGCTCAGTGCCGAGACTTGATCAGTCCCGAACGCAGCCAGTTGCGTCGCGTTGAACGCGCCGAGTTGTGCGCTGCTGAGCGCGGCGAACGCCGTGTTCGACAGGCCATCGAGCGCGCTCGTCGACAGCGCGCCGACTTGCGCGTTCGTCAGCGTCGCGAGCTGAGTTGCGCTCAAGTCGGCGAGCTGCGTGGAAGTGAGGCCCGCGATCGCCGAGGTCGACAGCGAAGCGAACTGCGTGGTCGACAGCGCCGCGAGCTGGGTATCGCTCAGGTTGGCGATGGCCGAGGCATTGAGGCCGCGCAGCTGGGCGGGGCTAAACGCCGCGATTTGCCGCTCATCTAAGCCGGCCAGGGCGGTGGTCGTCAGCGCCGCGAGTTGAGTGGCGTTGAAGGCGGAGAGCTGCGTGGGGGCGAGCTCGCTCACGTCGGCCGCGCTGAGTCCATTCAACTGATTCGAGCTGAGGGCGGCAATTTGCGTCGAGCTGAGCGCAGCGATCTGATCCCCGCGGAGCTCGCTGACTCCCGTCGCGCTGAGACCTCGTAGTTGCGTCGCGCTGAGTGCAGCGAGCTCCTGAGTCGTGAGCGAGTCAATCGCGGACATCGCGAGCGCACCGAGTTGTGCCGCGGACAGCGCGCGCAGCTCACCGAGCGGCAGAGCAGCGAGCTGTGCGCCAGTGAGGCCGCTGATCGCACTCGTCGACAACGCGGCCACTTGGCTCGTCCCAAGCGCCGCCAATTGCGCACCACTGAGCGCGGCGAGTTGAGTCGAAAGCATCCCGCCGAGCGCGCTGCTGGAGAGCGCCGCGACCTGCACGGTCGATAAGGCGCTCAGCTGCTCGCTGCTCAGGGCGCCGAACTGAGCGCTCGAAAGGCCTTTGATTTGGCTAGAACTGAGCGCCACGAGCTGCTCTTGGCTCAAGCCTTGGACTGCATTGGCGGTCAGGCCGGCGAGCTGAGAGCCGGAAAACGCGGCAAGTTCACTCGTGGTCAATGCCGAGACGTTCGTGCTGGTCAAGCCGCTCAGCTGAGTCGCGCTGAGCGCGGCCAATTGCGCGCTGGTCAACGCGGCAAAGCTTGCCGCATCGAGTTCACTGATGCCGCTGCTGGCGAGCCCGCGGATTTGCGTCGTGCTGAGCGCTGCGAGTTGGGCGGGACTCAGCGCGTTCGCGCCGTTCAGCGTGAGCACGCCGATTTGAGTCGAGCTCAAGCCGCGCAGTTGAGTCGTATCGAGCGCGCTGACTTCGGTCGAGCTCAAGCCGAGCAGTTGTGAGGCGGACAATGCGCCGAGCTGCTTCGAGGTGAGCGCCGCAAATTGCCTGCTGTCGAGGCTGGCGAGGGCGTCGGGGCTCAAGCCAGCCAGGGCCGCGGTGCCCAGCGCCGCGATCTGAGTCTCGGCAAATGCCGCCAATTGCGCGCTTCCCAAGGCGGCGAGCGCGGTGCGTGTCAGGCCCGCGCTTTGCGTCGTCGACAAGACGGCGATTTGCGCCTCGCTCAAGCCGAGCACGGCGCTCGCACCGAGTGCCGCGACTTGGCTCGCGCTGAACGCTGCCAGGGCGCTCGGCTCGAGCTCCGACACGTCGACGCTGCTCATACCGCGGATTTGCGTGGCACTCAGGGCCCCGAGCTGCGCCGTCGAGAGCACGGCCAGCTGCGTCGCGCTGAGCTCACTGACAGCAGCTGCGCTCAGCGCTGCGACTTGCGTGGTGCTGAGCGCCGCGAGCTGCGTCGTGAGCAGTCCGTCGATGGCGGTCGTAGTCAGCCCGATCAGCTGCGTTGGCGCGAAGCTCGCGAGCTGCGCAGCGCTGAGCGTCGCCAGTTGGTCGCCACTCAAGCCCTGGAGTTGCTGGGCAGAGAGGGCCTTGAGTTGTGTCGTCGAAATTTGCGCGATTTGGGCGGTCGTGAGGGCAGAAATGGCGCTCGGCGAGAGGCCCTTCAGCGCACTTACCGTCAATGCCGCAAGCTGCGCGGCGTCGAGAGCGCCGAGGGCAGTCGTCGTAAGCCCGCGCGCTTGGTTCGAGCTGAGCGCGGCGATCTGCGCGTTGCTCAAGATGGCGATCTGCGACTCTGCCAGACCGCCCACCGCAGCCGCATTGAGCGAGCCGAACTGTGGCGCGCTGAGCGCCGAGAGCTGCGCAACGCTGAGCTGCGAGAGACCTGTGGCCGTGAGCCCGCCCACTGCGGTCGTGCTGAGCGCCGCGATTTGCGTGGTACCGAGGGCGGCCAGCTGTGTTTCCGCGAGTACGGCGACCTCCGTGAAAGCCAACGCGCGGATTTGCGTCGTGCTGAGCGCCGCGATTTGCGTG
>Ga0164309_10000203_pt1 | contig 36571 bp, 24 predicted proteins | sample Whisoiple_247_MG_FD_109984 | JGI IMG/M metagenome (GOLD analysis project Ga0164309, IMG submission 109984) | Soil microbial communities amended with fresh organic matter from upstate New York, USA - Whitman soil sample_247_MG | ecosystem: Environmental > Terrestrial > Soil > Unclassified >... | reverse complement strand
GTGCCGCCCGATCCGATGCCTGGTCCGCCCAGTGTCGTTTCAGTTGCGCCTGCGGATGCGGCGACGAATGGCGACCCCTTGGGTGTGGTTCGCATCACGTTCTCTGAGCCACTCGATCCCAACACCGCGACGAGCGCGAACATTCAGATCAAGGATTCGGCCGGGGCAGTGGTTGACGGTTCGGTGAGTTACGCGGACGGTGTGGTGACGTTCAAGTCCCAGGGGCGCTTGAATTTGCTCAGCGTGTACTCGGTGAACGTAAGCGCCGCGGTGACGGACGCGGGCGGGACGGCGATGACGCGTCCGTACATGTCGAGCTTTACCGTCAGGGATGGCATTTGGAGGAAAGCGGAGAGCTCGCTACCTGTCGGAACGGGCGGTTTCAATCTGCAAAGCATCATTGCGTTGGCAAGCGATGGGGGTACACGTGCCGTCGCCGTTTGGACGCAGCTCCCGGATGGCGGCACCGGCTCGAACTTCGAACTCGTTGCGTCTTTCTATAGTCAGGGCAAGGGATGGGCGACACCGGTCAAGGTGAATACCAACGCTGCCGTGAAGTGCCAGTCCCAGAGCGTCTCGATGAACGCGAGTGGCAACGTGATCATTGGCTGGGTTGAAGTCGACTCGGCGAACGCGGCGCAGCCTTATAGCGTACAAGCTCGACGCTTCATGGGGGGAAGTTGGGATGCAGTCTCATCCCGGGTGGATGTCGCCTCGTCGGCGACTTATGTCATCAACCAGCAGGGCGTCGCAGTAGCGATGGCGACTAATAATCATTCACACGTTGCTTGGAAGTCCTACGACAACAACACCACTGGGACGACTGCCGTGACGGAGTATGGGGCATTCGGACGCCATGCGGACGCCGCCGGCAATTGGGATGGTTCGGTATACCCATTCAGTTACATGCAGGCTGCGTCCGGCGTGAGCACACCAGCGCTTGCGTTCGACCGCGATAGCAACGGCTTTGCTGCGTATCAACTCCAGACCGGTTCGCCCGCCAAGACAAACACCTATGTGTTCCGCTACACGACCAAGTGGGGAAGCAGTGCGGTGGCGAGCGGTACAAGCGATGCTGCAGCGTTGCCAGTCGCAGTTGCGACCAGTCCGACCGGTGAGGAGGCGGTGCTCAGCTGGGCACGCGGTACAGGGACCGACTACGACCTCATGGGCAGCAGCTACAACAGGGCCTGGAACGCCCCTGCCATCATCAGTACCGCCAAGACAGCAATCTACTATCAGAACCAGACCCAGTACGATTTCCCCATGCTTTCGGCGGCTTGGACCGGCGCGAGCTTCTTGGTGGGCTGGGCGCAGAGCGGTGGCACGCCAAACCACGTCTATGCCACCCAATTGAAAGGCGGAATCTGGGGCACTGCGACCATCGTCTCCGACGGCAACCACAACTCCGGGGCTCCGTGGCTCACAGGCGACGGTCGCGGCAATGCGCTAGCTGTCTGGGGCCAGGCGAGCGACGCGCCGGCTACGCCAACCTACACCCCGCTCGATGTCGTGTTTTCTCGGTTCGTCGGCAGCACTGGCCAATGGACGAACTACAAGCGAGTGAGTAGCGTCGACGCCGGCTATCGTTTCCCGCAAGCGGTTACGCTCGCGGACGGAACAAGCCTGGCTGTTTGGCAGCGCCTCATCACCAAGTCCGTGAACGGCGTGCTCGGTAACGAGTTTCAGTGAGAGCCGGGCCGAAAGCCGCCACAGTTCGGAAACTCGCACGCGGAACCTGGACTACCCAAAAGTTGAGGCGAAGCCAGCGTATCGAGGATCAGATGGCCTGAGGGTAAGACGCGCGGCGTCTCTCCAGGTCGCCAGACGACAAACCACCGGAAAGGCATTGGCGACGCGACAACGATAGAAGATGAGAAATTCTCAGAATTTACTCGCCGGTCGATTGTGATCTCTACTAAACCCTGAGGCCACCCCATGGAATCTCGCCCTTTAGACTCCTGCATCTGGGAGACTGGCTCCAAACCTCCCCCGCTCTGACCTCCTGCCCAAGCTCGGCAAAGCCCCTCGGCGTTCGCGTCGAAGAACTTTTTCGGCTCCGCCCCGGTTGACGCGCCCGGTCGACCGGGTCCAGTAGGAAAACTACAACGCGGCTCTCGAGCAAGCCGCTCCCCAGACGGCAGCAGGAGCTGGTGATTCTTTAACACTCTCTTCCAACGGCAAAAAGAGCGAGCTAGCTCTTTGGAGCAATCGGCCGTCCCGCTGCGAGCAAATCAAAGCGCAAGAGCTCACGTGCATCCCCGACACCTCCAAAGCGTTGATTGGGCGCCGCACCCGCGACGCCCTCCCGACCTTGCGTCGTGGCCTTTCACCATTCCAGCGGTCCGGCAGATTATTCGAAACGGGGGGCTCGAGATTCCACCTGGAGTGACGTTTCTAGTCGGTGAAAACGGGAGCGGGAAGAGCACACTGCTCGAGGCGATTGCAGACATCTACCCGCGTGGTGGACACGAGACGCCGTTCGCTGCGGTGACGGGGCCGGCTGCGAGCGAGGAAGACTCTCCACTCAGGTGGCACCTATCCCCACGCCTTCATCGATTCGCCTCGCCCGCAGGATTCTTTCTTCGCGCCGAAGCAATGCACCACTTCCTCGCGAAAGTGGACGCGCATCCCCAAGAATTGCGCGCCTGGGGCGGAGAGAAACTTCAACAGAAGTCTCATGGTGAGTCATTCCTCGCTGTCCTACGACACCGCTTCAACGATCAAGGCGTCTACTTCCTGGACGAGCCTGAAGCTGCTCTATCTTTTCAGTCCTGCTTGTCGCTACTTTCACTACTCGACACAATGCGCAGCGAGGGAAGTCAGCTCCTGGTGGCCACTCACTCTCCATTGCTCGTCTGTCTTCCGGGCGCGTCCCTGCTCGAGCTGGACGAAGGTGGCATTCAAACGGTGCCAAGTCCTGAGGATCTCCGGTTAGTACAGCATTGGCGGTCGTTCCTCGACGAACCAACTCGCTACTTTCGACACCTCTTCGGCAACAACTCCTCAGGGAGGGGTAACCCAAGCAGGGGCTAGTGAGATGCGCCCTCTTTCGGAATGACTTGTGGATACTGCTCGAAGATCGCAAAGAGCACGCTCACCGCAGCATTCCGGAGGAGCCTTCGATAGGCTTTCGCGAGTAGCTCTTCTTCGTCCTCGCTGTGGGACGGTAGCCTATCGAACGTCATGCGAAGTGCGATCGCAAGGCTTTCGTTTGGGATCACCGGCAGGTCGGGCCCTGTAGGAACCGTTCCGAGCGCTTCAATCTGTGCGAGTTCACGCTCGCCTCTGACCAGGCCTTCAGCCTGATTCAGAAGTTCCGTCGCTGCCGGAGCGAAGCCAGACAACTTCGGCTCGCGCGCAACACGGTCACGAAGGTTCGAGAAAATGAGCAAGACCTGCTGAAGATCGAGCATTATTTCGACGCCTCGCAATCTTTCACGCACTGGTAGAAAGCGTACTGCGCATTGCCATATCGATCATTAGTGTACGTATTCCCCTCCTCGCACACGTACTTCTTGCCTGCACCTATGTATTTGTTGCAGATCTCTTCGCAATTCTTCGCCTTCGGTGTTGCCGTTGCGTGATGAATCAAGGCTCCAGCAACAATCGCGTCTGCGGCAATGAGCAGAGCGTCGGCGAGCGCGCCCGCAGCCACCTCGCAGACTCCGCTTGCCCAGCAGGCGCCAACTAGCACGGGGACAATGAGCCCCGAAGGGTCGGCCTTGTTGACAGGATCGTTCGCGGCGTACACATACAGGTTCGCCTGCCCAGCATCGAACAGAATCGGATCCTTGCTGGTCCACCTGCCGACCACGGGGTCATAATCCCTTGCGCCGAATCGCACTAATCCTGTTTCTAGGTCGTACAATCCACCCGCGAACCCAAACGGTAGAAAGTCCGCCGTGCCCGTCGTCACGGTCTGCTCACCAAACGCGGTGTAGTTCGCGGCGAACGGCACATCACTCGCGTCCGCGATGTTCACCACGAGTCGCGGGCTGCCGACCTGGTCTGTGATGATGCGATACGTCTTGCCACCACGGATCATGTAGTCCGGGCTGTTGGTGTTGGACGCATAGACGAAGCTCGAGATCAGGTTGCCCGAGCCATCCAACTCAGCAATCGGTTTGAGGCTGTCATGATACAGCCATTGACGGACGATGGTTGTACCGCGCTTCTTCGCAACGCGACGATTCAGGCCGTCGACGATGTAGCTAATAGCGGGTCCGGCGGATGGCGTCACAGAGAGCAAATTCCCGAGGGTATCGTAACTGTATGTCGTTACAACGCTCGGACTCACAGTTGAATCGGTCTTAGTCTTGAGCTCGCCGTTGTTGGTGTAGGTGTAAGCGTAGGGCCCGTATTGCGTCAGTCGGTCCTGGCCGTCGTACTGCACCTGAGATGACACCACCGTGCGCTGCGGAGTAACCGCAGCGCTGCGGTTGCCGTTCTGTGCGCTGTAGTCGTAGTGTTCGACAGTAGACCCATTGAGTGCGACGTTGGTGAGGCGCCCTTCGGCGCTGTAAAGATAGTCGACGGTCTTGCTTGTGCCGCTGAGAAGCTCAACCTGGTGAGTGATACGACCGAACTGGTCGCGCCGTTGAGTCAAAGCCCAGCTGTCGTTGTCATAGTCGAATTGCGCAAGAGTTCCGGCGGGCGCAGCTGTCGAGACTGCGAGCTTTTGCTTCAATTCACCGAAGTTGTTGTAGGAATACGTCTCCTGGATGTTCTTCATCGTGACGGTCAAGAGCAGGCCAGAGGCGGTGTCACGTACGAGTTGGAGAGCGTTGCTGTCCGGCGGAGAACAAGTCGTGCTGGACGCGCAGGTGACTAGCTTGTCAGCGTCGTAACCGAAGAACGTCGTAGCGCTCCCCGAGAAGCCGGTAGCAGTCTCGGTGTTTTTCGCAAAGTCGTTGTCGTACGTCCAGGCGACGGAACCAGTAACATCGCCCGACCAGCTTGTACTTCGCGGCAAACTTCCGAAGTATGTGAACCCCGTATTCACAGAATAGGGGCCAGTAATTTGGCTGAGCTCCCCGGGTGCAGCTCCGGTCGTTGTGTCCGTCGCTAGGTAGTAGCTATAGTTCTTTGCGATAGTCGTCGGTGCTGTAGCCAACTTTACTTGCGAAAGCTTGCCGCTCGTCGGGTCGTAGGTCCACGAGATGCCGGTTCCGTCCGGTCGCGAAGTCGTGCTCGGCTTCCGGTCGTCAGTATACGTGAAGCTAGTTGCGACCGGATTTGAGCCGAGCGATGGCGGAGTGTAGGTCTGCAACTGATTCAGCGGTGTGAACAGCTGCGTGTGGCCAGTGTCCCCGGGAGGAGTGACGGAAGTAAGGTTGTCTCGACCATCAGTCCAGCCGAAGCCAGTGAGGTCGGCGCCCGTTTGCTCCGACAGAGCGCGTCCAAAGCCGTCACGGGTGTAGCTCGTCACTCGGGAGGCTAAGCCCGTCTGGTCGTACGAAACGGAGGACAGGTAGCCTGAGGAGTTGCCACTTCCGGCCGGAAAGTATGTATAGGTGCGGCTGCGATCGAGAACTCCGTCGTTTTGATGGACTGTCTTTAGCAGACTCGTCAGAGAGCCCGAATTGTCTTCATAGGTGAAGGTGCTCTCAGTCAGATTACCGACCTTCAATTGGGTGGTTCGCCCCCAGCTGTCGATCACGCGCGTGCTCGTTCGACCACCTGGTGTCGTCGTGGTGAAAGTCTTCGGGTAGGAGCCGGTGTACTGCTGCGTCAGTGGCGGTCCGCCGTTCACTGAAGTCGACTCGCTGTACGCTCCGGAGGTAACGGTACGGGAACGTGTCGTCACTCGAGTCGGTCCGTCAGGCCCCATGACTTCAGCGCTCCGCGACGCGATTGGCGCCTGCATGCCAAACGTTGGATCAGCGTCACTTGCAGAGTAGAACGATGACCCGTTAGGGTTGAGCCGATAGCTACTGTACTGTGGAGTGCTCGAACCCGGCGTGGAATAGACGGGCTTTCCATCGAGCCGCGTCGTCGTCGTGCTCTGGAGCTGGTCGGGAGTCGTGGTCGTGCGTTGAAAGACTCCCGTTTCCGGGAACTTAGTGTCGAAGGTCGTGACCTTCATTGTTTGGCTGGTGTACGTTGTCCGCCAGCCGTTGATCGCGCCTGCAACTGCACCAGCATTGGGGATGCTGCTGATGCCGAGCGACTGCGATTTGCCCATGGCATCCGAATCATTCGTCAGGCGGCCACCGGAGTAGGCAAAGGTGTATGGCAGCGCTCCGCTCGAGGGGCTTTGAGGATCCCACAGGTAGTGGAGCAGGCCACCGGTCCCGTAGTACTCGAATGTGTAGCTGCCGTTCTCTGGATCCACGAGTCCAATCAGATCTCCGCCGACAATCGAAAGGCTGGTTGTAGGCCCTCTCGGCGCCGTGATACCCGTCGCAACTCCGTTGGCGCGTTGGATCACCGTTTCTCGGCGCCTCGCGTCGCTCAAGCTGAGTCGATCGTTGATCCCGATTAGATGGTTGTTAGTGTCGTATCTGAAATTATATTTGATGATGCTAGTCCGACGATCCACCGTTTTCAGATGTCTGCCGGCCGCGTCGAAATAATACAGCTCTTGGCCGTCGGTGGATGGGACCGATCCGCCCGACCATTGGCTGGTCACGGTGGTAGTCGTCTTTCGGATCCGTTGATTCATCGTGTCGGCGATATACAGCGTGCCATCGGGACCAACGCCAAGACCGCGTGGCTGGCTCAACAGCGTGTTGGTTGCTGGTAAGCCGTCCGGACTCGAGCCCGTCAAGCCATTGCCTGCGACGGTCTCGATGATTCCGTCAGTCCGGACTCGACGAATTGAGCTGTGGGCCTTGTCTGCGATGTACAGCAGACCGTCTGGACCGATTGCGACGCCATCCGGCTGGCTGAGGGTGGCTGCAGTGGCCGGGCCTCCATCACCGTAAGGCGAGGCCGCCGTTGCTGATCCACCACCAGCTACTCTCGTCAGCTGTCCGGACACGCTCACTCGCGTAATCCATCCGTTGCCGTACTCTGCAATGTACACGCTTCCGTCTTTGCCTGCGGCGACGCTGCTTACGTAAGAGTTAGTGGTGGCAACGGTTGTTACCCAGCCATCCCGAACACGCTTTACAGCGTAGTTCGACGAGTCCGCAATGAATACCGTCCCGTCCGGAGCTACGGCGACACCCGTAGGCGTGTAGAATAGAGCCGAGGCGGCGGCCGTGTCTGTTGTGTTGCCGAGGTTGCCAACGGGACTGCCGGCAAAAGCATGGATGATTCCGTTCCCATCAATCCTGCGCACACGGTTGTTTCCACTATCGCAAATGTAGATGCTTCCATCGGGACCCATCGCGATCGCTGTAGGCCTCTGGAACCGTGCGTTCGAGATCGGCCCCTCATCACCGTAAGCGTTTCCGCTCGCGTTGGCGACATCGTTGATCGTGGTGATGATTCCATTGGAATCGACCTTTCGCACACGATTGTTCGCGGTGTCCGAGAAGTACACATCGCCGTTGGCGGCTACCGCCACGTTGCTGTTGACATACGAGCCTTGGATGTTGATGGCCGAGGTCGAGCCAAGGACGTTGTTTGCTCCGACACCCGTTGCGCCGGTGCCGGCAATTGTCGTGAGCAGGGTTACGGTCAGTGGGACAGCCTGATCAGAACCGTTTCCTAGATGTACGGTGCCTGTGAGCGGATCGTAGCTATGGTGGACGTCCAGCTCCCACCCGCCGAGACCCTTCTCTTGAGCGTCAAACCGATCCAGTGTTCCAGTCCAAGTTTGCCAGAGCGTCGCCTCGAACCGAGACGTGTTTGCGGTGATCGCAGTGCCGTTGCCGTTGTAGCCGAACTTGGGAGTTCGCTGATAAGCACCGTCGAACGTGTAGCCGACGCGGGTACTTACTTTCTGTGAGCCATACAACCTACGACCCGAAGCATCGAGGCCGTTCCACGAGAAGTCGTAGACATACGGCAATGCCGAGGCTGCTGGGATTGGGATTGTCGGTGTGAACTTGTTTCCGGCAACGTAAATCTCCAGCTGTATGCCCTTGAGTCCCGTTGGCAACGTGCTGCCTGTCACCGGGATCAGCAGGTGCGTGGCGCCATCTGGATGCCGGTTGCTCGAGTAGGAGAGCTTGAATGGCGTTCCCGCAATCGGAAGCTCTTCACGAAGGACCTGTGGCTCACAAGCGATGATGGAACCACGCTTTGGTGTGTCGCAGGGACTCGGCAACGGTGTCGTGGGTGGCGGACCATTGGGAGCGGTCGCATCGGGAGAAGGGCCCCAGCCCCAATTGGCGTCCCAAGCCGAGAAATGCGTGGTAACGAAGCGCCAAAGGGACTTGCTCGTAAAGCCAGCCACCCCCGCCGAATAGGTGGTCGCGAGTTGAACGAGTTCAGCGTGTGTGATGCCGAGCTGAGTCCCGACCACAGCAGCGCTTTCGGCTCCGGCTGCCGCGTCGATGTCCAACAGCGCTTCTCCAGTCGCGTTGTCTTTTCCAACGATGTTGATGACACGACCGTTGTCCGAGGCAACCCATTGCGCCTTGTCCGTATCGTAATACCCCACCGGTACGATTTCACCGTTCTTGAAGTTCAAGAAGTTGTCGATGTAGACGGGAACGGCTTGTGAAAACGTGACCGACTTGTTTTCGGCACCCTGCAAAGACAAGCTCACCGCGTACGTGAAGGCGCTCGCGGCTGGCAATGTCGCAACCATACCGTCGCGGCCGGTGGTAGAGATGTTAGTCATCTCCTTAACCTGCACGTTGAAGTTCGTGCGAGGGGTCGACTCGCCGACGACAGTCGCCGTCGTTCCTGCTGAAAAGATCAGCTTTGCTGAGCGTGTACCCTGGGCATCGGTCTCAGTGTCGCCGGAAACGACCGTCTGGTTGATGACCGCCCCCTGACTGTCAGTCGCGACCAGCTGCGGAGAGCCTGGGTCCAATAGGCGGACATCCTTCGCGAACGCGTACGCAAGCCACTGCGTGTCGACTTGACGATCGGCGGAAAGATAACCGCTCGACTCGACACGAATCGTCACTGGTCCGCCGCCGTTGACCGCAATTAGATAGGAGCCGTCCGCGCGTGTATATGTGGCGCCAAGGTTTGGTGACCCGACCACGCTCACCTTTGCGCAGGGAACCGCTGCGCCGCCAGCAGTCAGGACTTTGCCACGGACAACGCTTACATGTTTCTCGTCGACGGCACCTGTGACTCCGAGTATCTGCGTGGGCGCCGCTCCTGAATACAGCGGCGATACTTGCTTCACGAAATCGGTTGGTGCTGTCGGATCGATTGCGACACTCGCGAGTGGGTCGGTGTTGTTCGTGACATCGCAGCAACCACCGTTGATGCAGGCGCCAGCGCTGCACTGTGACGTGGCAGTGCAGGCCCGACCGGCGCCCTTCCAGGCGGTGCTCAAACCGACATACACAGTTGATTGGGGAGTACTTAATCCGAAGCGTTCAACAATGTCCGCCGCGCCGTCGCCGTCAAAGTCAGCAAAGTCGACTTGCTCACCGAATGAAGGATATCTTGACGTATGCCAATCCATCGTCGTGGATGAGAAGGTCGAGCCAATCGAAAGTCTCACCTTTGCGATGGGAGCCCCTGAAACGTCGATCCAATCAGCTTTGCCGTCACCGTTGATATCTGCAAACCAATTAGAACCAAAGTTGCTGCTCCCGTAGCCAAAAGAGCTAATGCCCGGCGCGAAAGACGAGCCGGTCGAGAGTCCAACCCGAACGTCTGTGCTTCCCCCGGTCGATTCTTGGAGCAGGTCCGCCTTTCCATCGCCATCTACGTCGTGGAATTCGTTATAATCGTACATTGACGAGGCCTGCCAGATTGTTCCGGCGGCAAAGGAACTACCCGTCGAAAGTAGTACGGTGACTTCGTGATTGGCGTACCACCAATACATGAAAGATACCAAGTCTGCCTTGCCGTCTCCATTCACATCAGCGAGCTGCGGAAAGGAGTTGGTTGGCGCCCAAGTTGCCCAAGTCACGGCGGGGCCGAACGAACTACCAGTCGATAGGGCCACAATCACGTTGGAGCCGGAAACACCAATCATATCCGCTTTATGATCGCCGTTTACGTCAGCGAACCCATGAGTGTAGCTTGGGTCCCAATATTGCTGCCAGGTGCCTGCCCAACTGAACGAGGAACCGGTCGACAAGGCGACCACGACGTCATAGTAGGGACCGACACCAATTATGTCTGCTTTCCCGTCGCCGTTGACGTCAGCGTAATTGGCATCGAAGGACGACAGCCAAGGCGTCCAAGCTGTACCTGCTGAAAAGAGCGCCTTTTGGGTCGACGCTGCAGGCTGTTCCTGACCGGACTTATCCGAGGAGCTGCAGCCGGTGGCTAGAGCTAGGCAGGCAACGGCGACGCAGGTCCGAAGTGCGGTGACTAATCGACTCTTGAGACGTGGGACGCGCGGCTCGAGCGGCACTTCCTCATCACAATGTTGGTGGTCGGCGCCGCCCCTTGAAATATGACTCATGAAATTTTGCACACCCGCCCCCCACGACTACGACAGCAGATCACCACGCCGTCGAGCCAAGAAGCGACTCGATTGACTGTTAAGATGCACGCGCGTCGCGCTCGCCTCCTAAATTAGGAGACGACGACGCTCACGCAGAATGCAATGGTCTGTCTACTTGGTCAAGGCGGAAGAGCATGGCCGTTGATACTCCACGTGCGACAGGTGTGCGCTTCGCCGAACCGCGCACTCGTAGTCTGTCGGATATCGCCGCGGCGAAATGCGCCAGCCTATACAACTCGCGGGTTAGAGAGCAGTCGTTTCACATTGCGGTTCGTGCACGCACAGAGCGCTTCACGCCTCCACTCGGCGTGAAGCGCTCCCCGCACTCGGAACCCGCAGCCGAAACGTGCTGCCCTTACCGAGCTCTGTCTCCACATCGATATTCCCGCCGTGACGCACCGCGATCTCCTGCGCGATCGCTAAGCCCAGCCCGTGGCGCTCTTTGAGCGTCGAAGGGTCCCCTCCACTCCAATGCCGTTCGAAGATGTGCGGCAATTGCTCGCGCGCGATGCCCTCGCCATCGTCGCGCACTTCGAAGATTTGCGACTGATCCTGAGCATAGCCGCGCAGCCAAACGTGCCCAGCTTCGTGGCAATGACGGATAGCGTTGGAGACGAGGTTATTGAGCACAATCGCGATCTGTTCGGGGTCGATTTCGACGCTCGCATCGGGCGCACCGTCGACGACTTCGAGGCTGACGTGTTTGAGCTCGGCGGCTTTGCTCTGTGCGGACGCGACTTCGCGCAGCAAAGCGTTTGGGTTCACCGCGGCGCGTTGCAATGCGCCTGCGTCGCGTTCGATGCGAACGAGATCCAAGAGCTCATTGACGGTAGTTTGTAGGCGCTCGGTCTCGTTGCGCGCAGTGACGGCGAGTTCGCGTTGGACGTCTCCCAGGGGACCGGTCGAATCCTCCAAGAGCATGTGCGTCGCGAGGCGCAGTGAGGTGAGGGGCGTCTTGAGCTCGTGGCTCACGGTCGCAACGACGTCGCTCTTCAGGGCGTCGATGCGTCGAAAGCGTGTCACGTCCTGCGCAATGACGATCACACCAGCGCCGCCCGAGTCGTCACTCTGCAGTGGGGAAGCGCGGACCAAGAAGTATTTCTCACCCTCGGCGGTGATCCAGCGCATCGCATCCGAGAGGCTTTGCGGCAAGAGGGGTTGCCCGTGCGTCAACACCGCGTCGCGCGCCAACGCGATGGGTTCGGGAATTTCGATGCCGCCTTGGCGCAGCAAATCCACGTCGCCAGACATCAGTCCGAAGATCGATTCCGCCGCGTCATTCGCGAGCACGACTGCGGCACGCGAGCTGAAGACGATCACTGGATCGACCATTGCGGCGATGGTCGCGCGCGAGAGATCTTTGGCGGCCAAGAGTTCACCGAGTGAGCTTTCGCGATAAGCGCGCAGCCGGTCCTGCATGCGATTGAGCGCGTCGCCGAGCGCGTTCAGTTCAGCTGCATCCGGCGTGGGAACCGGTAGATCGAGCTTGCCTTCACCGATGGCGCGCGCGTGGCGTGTGAATGCCAAAATTGGCTCCAAAATCGTGCGCGGCACGCGCAATGCGAACCAACCCGTGACGGCTAGCGTGAGTGCGGTCACCAGCAGGGCGAACTCGAGCGTGTGACGTGCCACGCGCCGTGCGCGTTCGTCGGCCAATTCCATGTTCCGCTGATTCATCAGCCGAATGGTCGTCACTTTGCCGCGCACGGCGTCGAAGCGCGGCAAGAGAACCTGAAAATATTCGGTGATTCGTGTCTCATTGGGGGCTGACAGCACGCGATCGACTTCTCGCACGTACTCGCTGTAGAGCGCGCTGAGCTCGCGAACGCGATCTCCCTCGCCCGGCAAGGTAACGTTGCTTGCCTCGCGAGCGAATGCCTTGTCGAACGCCGCGCGTTGCTCGACGAGCATGGGCCTTGCCATGTCGCCGCGCCCACTGGCGCTGAACAGCGCTGCGGAGTCCTGCCGTTCGAGCGCCTCGTTCATCTCCTGGCAGGCCACCACTGAAACGTAGTTTTCTCGCAGGATCAGCCCAATCGCACCACCAAGTCGCGTTACGGCCGCGGTAGCCAAACCGCACACGACGAGCAATGTCGCGAGAGCCACGCCGACCGCGCGAAATAGGCGCGATCGCAACGAGCTTCGCCGTCGATTTGAAATCGGGGCTGGGGACGCAGCGGTCATTTGAGCCCGTAGCGCTCGCGTTTTCGATACAACGTCGAGGGATCGACGCCCAGCGCTTTGGCCGCCGTGTCGAGCGTGGGATGGCGAGAGATAACCTGCGCAATGTGGCGTCGCTCGGCGCTTTCGAGAGACTCATCGCCATCAGCCACCGGCGCCACCGAGCGTGCGCTGCTGCGAACTTCCTCGGGCAATAGATCGGGTGTGAGCAGATCGCCGTTGGCCAACAACGCGGCGCGTTCGAGTACGTTCGAGAGCTCGCGAATGTTGCCGGGCCAATCGTACGCAACGAGCGCGGCCATCGCCTCGGGCGCGACGGTCATCGCTTTCGCGCGGCCGGAATGCGCGGGTGGGCGCAAGAACGACGCGACGAGTTCGGGAATGTCTTCACGGCGCTGACGTAGCGAGGGCAAGCGGATCGTCACCACGTTGAGCCGATAGTACAGGTCGTCGCGAAACGAGCCTTCGCTGACGGCGGTTTTCAGTTCGCGATGAGTGGCAGCGATGATACGAGCGTCCGAGCGGCGTGGTTCGGTGTCGCCGACTCGCACGTATTCGCGCTCTTCCAACAAGCGCAAGAACTTGCCTTGGGTCTCCTTGCCCAAGTCGCCCACTTCATCCACGAACAGGCTGCCGTTTTTTGCGGCTTCCACGTAGCCAGCGCGCGGTTGGTCTGCGCCGGTGAACGCGCCCTTCGCGTGACCAAAGAGCTCGTTTTCGATCAAATTGCTGCTGATCGTCGCGCAGTTCACGGTCACGAACGGACGCGATGCGCGCGGCGAGCATTGGTGCACGTGGCGCGCGAGCATGCTCTTGCCCGTGCCGGTTTCTCCAAGCAGGAGCACCGTCGCTTCACTCGCGGCGACGCGCTCGGCGAGCGTGTACGCTTCCAATACTGCTGCGTTCTTACTCTTTACCGGAGCGCGCCGTTGGTGTCGCTCCACTTCCGCGAGTTCCGCGCGCATCCGTGCGGCGTCGAGCACGCGCGCGACCACGTGTTTGACGGCGGCGGGCGTGAAGGGCTTCGCCAAGTAGTCCGAGGCTCCCGCGCGCATCGCCTCGACGGCGTTGTCGATGGTCGCGTAGGCGGTCATCAAGACCACTTGCGCGCCCGGCGCTTCTTGGGCGAGTGCGCGCGTCACGGCCAAGCCGTCCATGCCGCCGAGGCGTAGGTCGACCAAAGCCAAATCGGGCGGCTGTTTCTTGGCGAGCGCCAACCCAGCTTCACCGCTCGAGGCCAGCGAGACCGAGTAATCAGCGGATTCCAAGCACAAGCGCAGGGTGCGCCGGATCGATTCGTCGTCGTCAATCACCAAGAGCTGCGGCTTCATCGTGACCTCCGTTGATTCATCGCACGACTTGGGGTTGATGGGGGACTTCTGCGAAAGAATGCCGAATCCGCAGCTCCAGGCGCTCGCTGAGCGCGCTGGTTGCGATCAGGAATGCGGTCTTATCGGCAGCGACGCGCGCGTAAAGCGCGCCGGTCTCATTTTCGATCAGCCCCAGGGCGAAGACGATCACGTCGGGCTTTCCCGCGGTGGTCGGCCCCTGCTCGAATTCGGTTGCCGCGTTCGAAACGAACCAGAGCGTCTTCCTCCCGTGGTGCTCGAAGGTCGGCACGACTCGCGCGCCGCCATACGCCTGCAGTCGAGCCAGTCCCTCACTGGGCGAGACGTCTTCCGTGACTCGTTCGTCGGAGAGCGCGAGCGCGGCGCGATACGCGCGATCGGCGTCGCGATCGTGTCCCAGCAACTCGTGAGTGAGCGCCAATAGGGCCATTGATTCTCCGTCGAGCGGAGAGACGGCGCGAGCGCGCGCAAGCGGCGCCTCGGCGTCACGTGCGCGTCCTTCGATGATGGCGCGTCGCGCGTTGGCCATTGCGGCCGCGTATTCGAGTGCGCCATTGTGCCGTGTGCGGGACAGTTGCAACACGCGCTCGACGCCCGCGACGATCTCGCGCGGCGTGAACGGCTTCGGCACAACGTCGTCGACGCGGGCGCGAATCAACTCCTGCATCACGCGCGGCGTAAGCAAAGTACCGGTCACGACCAACGGCAGCTCGGGATAGTCTGCGCGCAGGGCTTGTACGCCATCGGCACCCTCGTTCGTCGAGCGCAATTCGACCACCGCTGCGTCGGGCGGTGACCCGTCGAGCAACGCGCGTGACGCCTCGACCGTGGGGGTACTCGTGGGCACGAACCCCGCCGCAGAAAGGGCGTGCTCCAGCATGCGACGGATTGTCACGTCCGGCTCGATCACCAGAATGCGACGATTCATAGCTCTGACCACCCCTCTCCGTCTTCGCGACGCTCGCCAACGACGAGCACATCGACTTCCGGGAGTGCGCGCATGAATTCGGACAGTATCGAGCCACGCAGGCGCTCTTTCAGGCGGGTTTGCCCGGTGCGGCCAAAAACCGCGTGAGTAATGCCCTTGCTGCGCGCGAAATCAGCCAAAGCCGCCACGACGTCGCTGCCCTCGAGGCGCACGACTTCGGCGCCCAGCTCTTTGGCCAAGCGAATATTCTCGGTCAGCGAGCGCAGCGTGTCGGCGTCGATGCGCTCGAGCGTCTCACTCGACGTGCGCACGTAAACCACGAACCAACGGCTATTCAAGCCGCCCGCGAGCCGTGCGCCATGGCGCAACAAGTGCCGCGTAGCGCTCGGCCGCGACGACATCGACACCATCACTCGTTCTGCGTCGACCGGGTGCGCGCGCTGACCGCGTTGCGCGTCGCCCTCCAAATGCGGGTCACGACGCCCGCGTTTTTCGACTGCGTTGGCGACTTCGCGCAGCGCGAGCTGGCGCAGCGCCGCGAGGTTCTTGCTCGTGAAGAAGCGCCGCAGTGCGTGCTCCACTTTTTCCGGGGGATAGACCTTGCCTTCGCGCAGCCGGTCCTGCAATTCGGCCGGAGGTAGATCAATCACCAACACCTCGTCTGCGCTGGACACGATGCGATCCGGAATGCGCTCGCGCACGTCGACCCCCGTTTCGCGCAGCACGATCTCGTGCAAGCTTTCTAGGTGTTGAACGTTGAGCGTTGCCATCACGCTGATGCCCGCGTCGAGCAGCTCTTCCACGTCTTGCCAGCGCTTTTCGTGCTTGGAACCGGCCACGTTCGTGTGCGCGAGTTCGTCCACCAGAGCCAGCGCGGGCTTTCGCGAAAGGACTGCTTCGAGGTCCATCTCCTCCAGGGGAACTCCGCGGTAGATCAGCGTCTTTCGCGGAGTCAGCTCGATGCCCACCGACTCCGCGAGCGTGGCCTCGCGGCCATGGGTCTCGAGCACGGCGCACACGACGTCCACACCCTCGGCGAGCAACCGCTTGCCGTCTCTCAGCATGGCGACGGTTTTGCCGACACCCGCCGCCATGCCCAAGTAGATCTTGAGTGGTGCACGGCGGTGCGCTTTGAGAACTGCTAGGAAATCGTCGGCCAACGCTGACTCACTGGGGCGGCGCTATCTTGCCGTCGTGGTTCCGGTCACCGCTGGATGAGCATACGGCGCCTGCTGATCGAGGTCGAGGTTCAGGAGCAGCACGTTGACCCGCGGTTCACCCACGAAACCGAACGAGCTTTGCTCGGTGTGCGCGCCAACTAAGTCGCGTACTTTTGTCTCCGGGACTCTGCGAATCGCAGCGATGCGCCGTACTTGGAGCTCTGCAGCGGCGGGTGAGAGGTGCGGATCCAGGCCACTCGCGCTCTTGGTCACCAGATCAGCGGGAATGTTCCCGGTTACGCCCGAAGCGCGCAGCACGGCAACACGCGACTTCACCTCTTCCAGCAATGCGGCGTTCAACGGCCCGTAGTTGCTGCCCGAAGAATACGTGATGCCTGTCGCCGCGTCGTTGCTGGCGGCTGAAGGGCGACCCCAAAAATACTCGGGGTGTGCAGACCAATCAGCGATCGATTGGCCGATGAGCGTCGAGCCGACGACTTTGCCGTCACGCTCGATCAAGCTGCCGTTTGCGGCCTCGGGAAACAACACCTGAGCACCAGCAGTGACGACACCTGGATACACCAGACAACACAGCGCCAACAAGGACGCGGTGACGACGAGACAGGGACGGAATGGATTCATGACAACCTCACGCTAGGTGCAGCACATTGACGACCACATCGATCAACTTGATGGCAACGAACGGCAACACCACGCCGCCACCGCCGTACACCAGCAAGTTGCGACGCAAGATGCGCTCGACGCCCATCGGGCGATACTTCACGCCGCGCAACGCGAGCGGGATCAGCGCAATGATGATCAGCGCATTGAAGATCACGGCGCTCAAGATGGCACTCGCCGGACTACCGAGCTGCATCAGGTTGAGCGACCAAAACGCCGACGAATGCGCGTCACCCCGCACCGTCTGAAAGGCGGCTATGCCCGTGAGCATGGCTGGTAAGATTGTGAAATATTTGGCTAAATCATTGGCGACCGAAAAGGTGGTCAGCGCTCCGCGAGTCATCAACAGCTGTTTGCCAATTTCGACGATCTCGATCAGCTTGGTTGGGTCGGAATCGAGATCGACCATGTTGCCGGCCTCTTTGGCGGCTTGAGTGCCCGTGTTCATTGCTACGCCGACATCTGCACGCGCCAGGGCAGGGGCGTCGTTGGTGCCGTCGCCGGTCATGGCCACGAGCCGTCCTCCCTCTTGCATGCGCTGGATGTATTCCATTTTGGTTTCGGGTGTGGCCTCTGCCAGAAAATCATCGACGCCCGCTTCTTCGGCGATCTTCTTGGCGGTGAGCGGATTGTCACCGGTGATCATCACCGTCTTGATGCCCATCGCTCGCAAGCGCTCGAAGCGATCACGCATGCCGGGCTTCACGGTGTCCTTGAGGTAGATCACGCCGAGTGCTCGTGGACCCTCAGCCACTACCAAGGGCGTGCCACCTTCATTGGCGATGCGTTTGACTTCGAGCATTAGCTGCTCGGGAACTGTGCCGCCGAGCGACGTGACGTACTTGTTCACGGCATCGGTCGCGCCTTTGCGTAGTGAACGCGCTCCGAGGTCGAGCCCACTCATGCGCGTCTGCGCGGTAAATGGGACGGCCGCTCCTCCGAGTGAATCCAGACGTTGACCGAGCGTCTTTTCAGCCAAAACGACGATGCTTTTGCCCTCGGGAGTCTCATCCGCCAGGGACGAGAGCATGGCTACCTCGGCTAGTGTCTTGGGGTCGACTCCTGTTGCGGGCACGAGTTCGAAGGCTTGTCGCGAGCCGTAGGTGATGGTGCCGGTCTTGTCCAACATCAACACGTCAATGTCGCCGGCGGCTTCCACGGCGCGCCCCGAGGTAGCAATCACGTTGTATTGCACCAATCGATCCATGCCCGCGATGCCGATCGCGGAGAGCAGCGCACCGATAGTCGTCGGAATCAGACACACCAACAGCGAAACGAGCAGCAAGATGCTGATGTCGCCCGCGAAGAAGCGCGCGCTCGGGATGAGCCCCGCGGTGGCCGCCAAGAAGATGATGGTCAGCCCGGCCAGCAAGATGGTGAGCGCGATCTCGTTCGGAGTTTTCTGCCGTGCGGCGCCCTCGACGAGCGCAATCATGCGATCGATGAAACCGCTGCCGGGGTCCTGACGCACCTCGATCACGAGCCAATCCGAGAGCACTCGTGTGCCGCCCGTGACCGCGCTGCGATCGCCGCCCGCTTCACGTACGACGGGCGCGCTTTCGCCGGTGATTGCGCTCTCGTCGACCGAGGCCACGCCCTCCACGATTTCCCCGTCGGCCGGGATCAGATCGCCGGCTTTGACGTAGATGTAGTCGCCCTTTTTCAGGTCAGTCGCGGGCACTACGTCTCCGTGCGCGCGCTCGTGCCCGAGGGCCACCCCCACATCGGCCGCCTTTCGGGTGCGGAGCGCGGTTGTCGTCGTGCGCATTTTACGCAAGGTGGCGGCTTGCGCCTTACCGCGGCCCTCGGCCACCGCTTCGGCGAAGTTCGCGAAGAGCACTGTGAACCACAGCCAAAGAATCAATTGCAGGGTGAGCTTCGAGTCCACCGTGTGCCCGCGCAGCAGATCTGCGACGTAAAGCACGCTGACCAGCGCCGTACCGACTTCGACCACGAACATCACCGGGTTCTTCATCATCTCGCGCGGGTTCAACTTCTTGAACGAAGCGCCGAGTGCCGGCTTGATGATGGCCGGATCGAACAAGGAGCGAGAATTCTCTGCTTTGGACTTTGCCATGACAAACTCGATCGAACTCAATGAGCAACGGGGGGAACCGACGTGGTCGCAGCCGCGAGCTGGAAGTGCTCAACGACCGGGCCGAACGAGAGCATTGGGAAGAACGTCAACGCGCCGACCAACAGGATGGTGCCGGTGAGCAGGGCTACGAACAGCCCACCTCCGACCGGAAAGCTCGATGGCCCCGGCGGAATGCGCTTCTTTTTGGCCATATTGCCTGCGATCGCGAGCACCGCGACGATCGGCAAGAAGCGCCCGAACAGCATGCTGACGGCGAGCGTCAACGAATAGAAGATCGGATGATCTGCGGAGTATGCGGTGAGCCCCGCAAATGGGCTGCCGTTGTTGGCCGCCGCAGAACTGAACGCATACAAGACCTCGGAAAATCCGTGCGGATGTGGCTTCCACGGCGCGCCAGCCACTTCGCTCGCAGCAGTGTTGAGAATCCCTGCGCGACCGGCCTCAGTCATCAAGCCGACCGAGGTCATGCCCAAGATCAAGATCGCGGTGACGAGGATGTAGAACGCGGCGAAGCGCACATCGCGACTGTCGATCTTCTTGCCCAAATACTCGGGAGTTCGCCCGATCATCAGGCCCGACAAGAAGATCGCCAAGATGACGTACACGAGCATGCCGTACATGCCCGTGCCGACACCGCCGAACACGATTTCACCGAGCTGCATGTTCAAGAGCGGTACGAGTCCGCCGATCGGCGTCAAGCTATCGTGCATGGTGTTCACCGCTCCGCATGAGGCATCCGTGGTCACGACGGTGAACAAGGAAGAATCTGGGATCCCAAAGCGGAGCTCCTTGCCCTCCATGTTGCCGCCCGGTGAGAACGCACTCGCGCTTTGATCGACACCCACTTGCGCGAGCAGCGGATTGCCGGCGGATTCGAAGTGCCCCAGCACGAGGACTGCCGCCACCGAGAGCAGCGTCATGGTCGCGAATACGGCCCAGCCATGACGCCGATTGCCCAGCATCTCACCGAGGGTGATGCACAGCGCGCCGCCGATCGCGAAGATCGACAACATTTGCACCAGGTTCGAGAGCGGCGTCGGGTTCTCGAACGGATGCGCGCTATTGGCGTTGAAATACCCGCCGCCGTTGGTGCCGAGCATTTTGATCGCTTCTTGTGAAGCAACCGGACCCTGCACGATCGTCTGGGTCGCGCCGTCGAGGGTGGTCCAAGTACTTGCCGGCGCGAAGTTTTGGATCACGCCCTGCGACACCAAAAACAGCGAATAAAATAGGCACAGAGGCACGAGCACGTAGAGGTGCACGCGCACCAGATCGACCCAGAAGTTGCCGACCTTGTCGGTCTCGCTACGGGCGATCCCGCGAATCAACGCGATGGCGACCACGACGCCAACTCCAGCCGAAAAGAAGTTGTGCGAGGTGAGCGCTACCGCTTGCGACAGGTAGCTCATCGTCGTCTCACCGCCGTACGATTGCCAATTGGTATTCGTGGTGAAGCTAGTCGCCGTGTTGAACGCGAGCCAAGGCGCGACCGCGCCGAGCTTGGCGGGGTTGAGCGGCAGTGCGTGCTGAAGCCGCAAGAGCACGTAGGTAATCAGCTGCGTGAGCAGCGAGAAGGCGAGCACGCTCGTCGCGTAGCTTTTCCAAGTCTGTTCACGCTGCGAGTCGATCCCGGCGAGGCGATACACGGCGCGCTCGATCGGTGAGCCCAGCTTGCGGCTCAGTCGATTGCTGCCGGCAAAGACTCGCGCGAGGTAACGCCCCAGCGGCCACGAGATCAGCGCTAGCAGCGCGAAGAACGCGAACAGCAACAGGTAGTAGCGCGTGGACATGGTTAGAAGCGCTCCGGTCGCGCGAGGACATAGAAGAGGTAGACGGTGAGGCCGAGCGCGCTCGCGACCGTCAGGACAAAATCGAAGGTCATGGGCTCAAATCCGATCGCAAACGCGCACGAACAGCGCGCACAGCCCGAATAGGGCGAACGTGATTCCGACGATGACTAGTTCCGTTGCCATGGTTTCGTCCCGGCACTGGTGCATCGGTCGTGCCGAGTGAGAATTCGGCTGATTTTTGGCCGCGCTGGCGCGCGTTCGTGCACGCTCGCACGAGCGCCGAAACACGCATCGTGCAGCGCTGCACGCTCCACTCTCCCGACTACTGAGCTACAAAACGAAAAAAGCCCCGGGCGTTTGCCCGAGGCTCCTTTCAATCTCTAAAACGTAAAGCTCAGCGGAAGTGGCGGCCGTCGAAGCGGAGCTTCGTGCGATCGAAGCTTTCGTTGTTCTTGTGCATGATCAGCTGATAGGTGAACGCGGAGCCTTGCTCGCCGATCAGCGCGGACCAATGCAAGAAGAACTTCCACAAGCGGAACCAGCGCTGTCCATAGGCGGCGATCACCGCCTTCTCGTTGGAGATCCAGATGTCACGCCAAGCCCGCAACGTGACGATGTAATGCGGGCTCATGTTCTCGACATCGATCACTTCGAAGCCGCCGTCCTCGGCCGCACGGATCATGCCGGACAAGGTGAGGCTCGCGTCGGCGCCCGGGAAGATGTAGCGAGCCATGAACAAGGCCCAGATCAAATCTTCCGGCCGCAGCGTCATCGCGGTCAGCGGGTTCTGCGGACTGTACAGGTTGCGAATGCCCGTCCACTGCAGCACGAACAGGCCGTCATCCTTCAAGAGCTCGTTCACCTTCTTGAAGTAACTGACGATGTTCTTGACGCCAACGTGCTCACACATCTCCAAGCTGACGATCTTGTCGAACTGGCCTTTGACGTTCCGGTAGTCGCAGACCTCGACCTTGGCGCGATCGCTGACACCGTACTTGTTGATGCGATCGGTGCCGAAGTTCACCTGCTCTTGAGCCAGGGTCACACCGTAGGTGTTCGCGCCGAACTCTTTGGCCGCGCGCGCGACGAAAGTGCCCCAACCGCAGCCGATGTCGAGCAGCGTCTCTCCGGGCTGCAGACGCAACTTTTTACACGCGCGATCGATCTTCGCGTATTGGGCTTGCTCGAGCGGGACACTCGGGTTTTCGAACCAAGCGGCGGTGTACACCATCGCCTCGCCCAGGCACCATTCGAAGAAGTCGTTGCCGCGGTTGTAGTGTTCACCGACGATCCGGCTGTCTTGATTCTTCGAATGAATCGCCACTTCCGGCAAAAAGTTGGTGAACGCCCACTTGAAGTGAGTGTCCGTCAGGCTGAACGTCGACGTCTCATGTCGCGAGTTGAACAACGGCTCCCATTGGTCGTCGGCGATGTCGATCTGGCCTTCCATGTAGGCCTCGTACACGCGCGAGAACGGCACTTTCTTACCGTTCCACTTGCTCGCCAGGCTGGCGTCTTGGAACTTTACGAAGTCGTTGATAATTTTTCTCATGAGGGTCTTCGGGGAGTCCAGGGCCGCCAAATGGGCGGTTTCCATGCAGGCCGGGGTGCCCCCCAGCGTTTCGCCGCCGCACGCCTACCGTGGGGTCCGTTGCCCCGTCAAGTCCCCACTCCCGTGGGCCGGTTCTTGGGCCAGTGTCTGCCTCGGAACCCGTCATGAATTCGCCTCCAAAGCTTCGACGACCCGAGGCTCCGGTCTCCTTCCTGGCGGCGGGGAGCGGTGCCTTGCTGGCGACGGCGATCTCGTGGACCGTGTTCGGCCCTCAGCAGCTCGCCGACGTGGTGATGATCTACTTGCTGGGAATCGTGCTGGTGTCGCTGCGCTTCGGCTATGGGCCGTCGTTGCTGGCAGCCGTGCTCAGCGTGCTTTGTTTCGACTTCTTTTTCATCCCACCGTTCTACACCTTTGCCATCCATGACCTGAGTCACATCGTCACGTTCGGGGTGATGTGTTTGGTAGCGCTGGTCATCAGCGGACTGACCGAGCGAGTGCGCGCACAGGCGGCCGCCGCGGATCAGCGCGAGCAGCGCACGGCAGCCTTGTACGCACTGAGTCGCGAGCTCGCGGCCGTGAAGCGCGTGCAGGACATTGCCGAGATTGCGGCTCGGCATTTGTTCGACGCGCTCGCATTGCGCGTCAGCCTGTACGTGCCGGGTTCGGACCGTTCCCGCGTGAACGCGCTGAGCACGGAGGCTGAGTCAGTCGAAGACAAGAGCGGGCTGACGGCGGCGCAGTGGGTTTGGGAGCACGAGCGTCCGGCGGGTGCCGGTAGCGAGGTCTTTCCAACGTCGCGCAATCGCTATCTGCTGCTCTCGGCTTCACGCGGGCGAGTGGCCGTGCTCAGCGTGCTCGCAGAAGATCCAATTCTTCTGAACGACTCTGAAAATAGCGACTATTTGGCTGCTTTTGCCAATCAAATTGCGAGCGCTATCGAGCGGACCGAGCTGGCAAGTGAGGCGCAAACGTCGCAGCTTCGCATGGAGACCGAGCAAATGCGTAGTTCACTCCTCAGTTCGGTATCGCACGATCTGCGTACGCCATTGGCGGTGGTCACTGGCGCGGCGAGCAGTCTGTTGGAGGACGCCATTGACGTCACCACGCGGCGCGAGCTGACAGAGACTATTTTGCAAGAAGCGCAGCGGCTCAATCGATTGGTGCGGAATCTTCTCGACATGACTCGGCTCGAAGCCGGTGCTCTGCACATCAAGAAGGAGTGGCTGCCGCTGGAGGAAGTGGTGGGTGCAGCGCTCAACCGCATGGATGAGGCGCTTGCTGGACGCACCGTGTTGACGGAGCTACCCGCGGATTTGCCGCTGGTGCCCTTGGATGCAGTACTGATTCAACAGCTCCTCGTGAACTTGCTGGAGAATGCGCTCAAGTACACGCCCGCGGCGAGTCCAATCGAGATCCGTGCGCGCGTGGAACCAGAGGGGGTCGAACTCGTCGTTGCCGACCGCGGACCAGGCATTCCGGCTGCTGAAGAAGCACGTGTCTTCGACAAATTCTACCGAGTGAGCGGCGCCGAAGGTGGGGGAGTCGGGCTTGGTTTGGCCATTTGCAAGGGGATCGCCATGGCCCATGGCGGGCAGATTTTCGTTTCGAACAGGGCCGGCGGGGGTGCTGAGTTTCACATCCATCTACCGGTGGACGGTGAGCCGCCGCCGCCGGAGGCCCCCGACCCAGTTGAGGAAAGATGAGCATGGCGGGTGCCCAGCGCACTAGGATTGAACCGTGACCGAAGTCATGCCGCTCTTGCTCGTGGTCGAAGACGACCCGCAGATGAGGAAGTTCTTGCGCGCGTCGCTGTCGAGCCACGGCTACCGTTTGGTTGAAGCGGTGAACGGCGCGGAGGGGCTAACCCAAGCAGCGTCCTATAACCCGGACTTGATCTTGCTCGATCTGGGCTTGCCCGACATCGACGGGCTGGTCGTGACTCAGCGGTTGCGTCAGTGGGCTTCGGCGCCGATCATCGTCATCAGTGCGCGTGGCCAAGAGGATGACAAGATCCACGCGCTCGACTCCGGAGCGGACGACTACCTGACCAAGCCGTTCGGCACGGGTGAGTTGTTGGCCCGCATTCGCGTCGCGCTTCGGCACGCAGCGCGCACCCGGCAAGAGCGCAGTGAGCCGATCATCACAGTAGGCGAACTCAGTGTGGACCTCGACAAGCGCAGCGTTCACGTCGCGGGCCAGGAGGTCCACCTCACGCCAATTGAATACAAATTGCTGTCCGTTTTGCTCAAAAACGCCGGAAAAGTACTGACCCATCGTCAGCTCCTCAAGGAGGTGTGGGGTCCGGGTTACGCGAATAATACCCAGTACCTGCGCGTGTACATGGTGCAGCTCCGGCACAAGCTCGAGCGCGACGCGACCCGGCCTCGCTACTTGATGACCGAGCCCGGCGTCGGGTATCGCCTGAAAAGCGACACGTAGTCCGGAGTCAGGTGCGCGCCTTGATCAAATCTTGATCGCCTGGGCGCCAGTGTTGACGGTTTCTTGATCCGTCACGACGCAAGTTCTCGGACATGGCACCGGTCATTCAAATAACGCGCTATCGCGCGATTGCGCGGCGCGACATTCCACTCGACTTCGCGAAGGGCGATTCCGATCTGTTCCCGATCGCCGTGTTCCTTTGGATCTGCAGCGTGGCTCGCGTGGTGGTGACGTTAGTACATCACCAAGCCTTCGACGTGGAAGCCACGCTGGCGCTACTGTGCGTGTTCGGGTTCCCTTGGTACGCCCTGCGTGCTCGACATGCGCGCGATACCCGTCGGAAATAGTCGCGCCAGAACCGCATAAGGGAACTATAAAAACGAGCCTCAGCGAGGCGGGTTTGCTTGCTGGGGCGTCGCGCGTACGGCTTGATCGGTGCGCAATGTCGATCGCCATCAAGCGCCTCATCTTCGGCGCGCCCAAAGACGTCAAAGATCCGCACGCATTTCACAAGCTTTCGCTAGTAGCGCTGCTGGCCTGGGTAGGGTTGGGTGCGGACGGCCTGTCGTCTTCCGCGTACGGCCCGGACGAGGCGTATCGCGCCCTCGGCGAGCACACGGGATTGGCTTTTTTCCTGGCGCTCGCGACGGGCGCGACGGTGTTCATCATCAGCTACGGCTATAGCCGGATCATCGAGCAGTTTCCGTCTGGCGGCGGTGGGTACGTCGTCGCTTCCAAATTGCTCGACCCGCGTATTGGTGTCGTCTCAGGAGCCGCGCTGCTGGTCGACTATGTCCTGACCATCACCATCTCGATTGCGAGCGGGGCCGACGCAATCTTCAGTTTTCTGCCTGCGGGCGCGCTCTCCTACAAGATGGTGCTCGCCTTTAGCGGGCTCGTGGTGCTCACGGTGATGAACATTCGCGGCGTCAAGGAATCCGTCAGCGCGCTCGTGCCGGTATTCGTACTGTTCTTGGTGACCCATGCGATCTTGATAGCGCTAGCCCTGTTCGGCAACGCCGCGCAGGCCGGGCATGTCGCGAGCGAAGTCCACGCGAGTATCGGCCGTACCGGCGTCGCGCTCGGCACGTTTGGCGTGCTCAAATTGTTCGTGCACGCCTATTCCATGGGCGGTGGCACCTATACCGGTATCGAAGCCGTCTCCAACGGCGTTGGCATGATGCGCGAGCCGCGAGTCCGCACCGCGAAGCGCACCATGAGCTTGATGGCAGCCTCGCTGGCGATCACCGCGGGCGGCATCCTGCTCGCCTATCTGCTGGTCCATGCACACCCGGAGCCCGGCAAAACCATGAACGCCGTACTGTTCGAGCGCGTCGCTGGCGCTTGGCAGCTCGGCGGCATCAGGTTCGGGCGCGGGTTCGTCATCGCCGCCTTGCTCAGTGAGGGCGCGCTGTTGTTCGTGGCCGCTCAGGCCGGATTCCTCGATGGACCGCGCGTCATGGCCAACATGGCCACCGACTCGTGGCTTCCGCATCGCTTCGCGGCGCTCTCCGATCGGCTATCCATGCGCAACGGTGTGATGATCATGGCTGCTGCAGCCCTGGGCGCGTTGCTTTACACCGATGGCGACGTCGCGAAGTTGGTCGTGATGTACTCGATCAACGTCTTCCTCACGTTCAGCTTGTCCAACTTGGCCATGGCCCGGTTTTGGATTCGTCACCGCGCCGAGCACGCGGATTGGCGGCGACATTTGTTCGCGCACATCGTGGCGCTCGCCCTGTGCGCGACGATCTTGGTCATCACCGTACTCGAGAAGTTCGTCGAAGGTGGTTGGCTCACGTTGCTCGTCACCGCGGCGTTGGTCGTGGCTTGTTTCGCGATCAAGCGCCACTACGGCTTGGTCGTGCGTGCGCTGCGCAAGCTCGATTCGGACTTGCCTTCGCCGCCCGAGGTGGAAGACGCCCTCGCCCTCGCCGCCGAACCGGGGGATGCCAACGTGCCGTTCGAAATCCATCACGGATTGATGGAGCATCATGGCTCGCGCGATCCCGACCCAGAGAAGCCGGTCGCGATTCTGCTGGTTGGCGGTTACAGTGGGCTCGGTCGGCATTCCCTTTTGACGTTGCTGCGGATGTTCCCGCACCACTTCGCTGGCGTCGTGTTTCTGAGCGTTGCGGTCGTAGATTCCGAATCATTCAAGGGCGCCGATCAGCTGGCCGCGCTCGAAGCGCGAACGCGCCAAAACTTGCTCTGTTACGAGCACTACGCCCGTTCTCTCGGGTTGCCCGCGGCGAGCATGTTCTCGGTCGGAACCGAGGTGGCCGTGGAGGTCGAAAAATCTGCAGAAGAGCTGTCTTCGCGGTATCCGCGCGCGCTGTTCGTGGCAGGTCAATTGATCTTCGAGGAAGACACGTTTTGGAATCGCGTACTGCACAACGAAACCGCGTTCATGGTGCAAAAACGGCTGCAACGCCGCGGCATGCCCATGATCGTCGTTCCGGTGCGGATCGATCTACGGGCTCGTCGCCCGCTGCGCGTCGCGGCGATGGCCGCGTGATCCGGCGAGTCGCGCCGAAAGCACGACTCCAATCCACAGCGGCAGTGCAGCCAAGAGCTCTTGCAAGTTGCCCTGCGCGTTTCGACTCACGCCGTGAATCGCGAGCGCAAGCACGCTCGTGCCCAGCGCGCCCAACGCGGTCCAGCGTGCCACTCGAAATGCGCGAGCCTTGCCGCGCACGACTCCAACGCCAGCGACAGAAAGCGCGAGCACCCAGGGCGGCAAGAGCAGCACGTTGTAGTTCGAGGCTGCAGCCGAATGCGCGGAGAAGAACGTCAGGTAGCAGATCGCACAACCGAGCACGCCGAGCATCACCCCGAGCACGAAGTACAGCGCGCCCAGCGCGACTCTGAACGCGCGTCCGCGTGCAGCGGCGAACGAGCCAAGCAGCGCGACACAGCCACCGAGCGCGAGTCCCGCGAGCGCGTAATACAACGCCCACGCCGGCGGTTTCGGGCGTGGCTCCGGAAATCGGGACTGGAGGAGTACGTGCTCCCTGCGGATCAAGGGCAGCGTTTTTCCGTCACGGGTCACCGTTGCCCGCGCGAATAGAGCGTGCAGCCGTTCTGGGAGCCACGCTTCGTCCCAGAACGTTACGGGCGTGTCGGTTTCGCGGCCCACGGCCAAATCGAGCACTGCGTACAGCCCTTTTGCGTCGGCCACGAGTCGCTGGGTGTGCGCGCGATAGGTCATGCTCGCCGGCTCGCCGATCCCATGCCAAATCTGTCGACCCAATACGCGGTCGAAGATGTCACGAACGCGCGTGGCGCAGTTGTCGCGATAGTAGTCGTAGCGGTAGTAGCGGTGCTCGGGGCGCTCGTTCTCGATCAGCGCGGCGTGCAGCTTCAGTCGTTCGGCGGGCGTGAGCTCCAGCTCGGAGGCGACCAATGATCTGCCCTGCGTGCGATACAAGCGCAGCGTGCCGCGCATACTCTGAACCGATAGCCAATACGGCAGTTTGCCGGCGACCGAATCGAGCACGAGCGTCGGTGAGTCGAAGGCGAATGTGCCGTAGTTGTACACTTCGTCGCGGTGGGCGAGGTCATCGTGTACCCAGATCGCGCTGTGCCCGAACTTGGTGAATGGGTGTTCGCCGGGACCCATCGTGAGCAGGGAGATGCTGAGTTCCGCGCCAGGTTCCGCATGCAGCGTGGGACTCACGAACAACGCAGCCAAAACCAGAAGCAACAGAGAGAGTCTGCGCATCGACACTCTCAATGTAGCTCGTTCGCTTTGAACGTGGGCGAGACCCGTCAAATCCCCTCGCGCACGAGTTTGACCAGAATTTGGACAGGATGCACGCAGGGTCGCTAGGATTTCTGTTCACCCTGGAGAAAGCCATGCGTCGCTCAGCCAAGACACCCCGAGGTTCTTCTCGTCATACCGTCAAAATTGACTGTCAGGTCGTGCGTGAGCGTGATTTTCGCCTGATCGCCGACCGAATGATGGATCTCTCGGCCACCGGGGCGCTGGTTGGACCGGCCGATCCGGCGCTGACCGGCGAGCGGATATTGGTATCGTTTCGCATTCCGCGGAGCTCGGTTTGGGTCGACGCAGAAGCCACGGTGACGCGCGTCGTACATGGGCGCCGTCCCGGCGAATTCAGTCGCTCACTGGCACTCGAATTCGACGACCTCGAGGCGTTGCCTTGCTCCACCTTGAAGGAAGCGTTCCGGCGCGTGCCTCCCGCGCCACCGAAGTCGGCTCCGGGGCGAAGGAGTAGTCAGTCGTTGGTGCGCGGATTACTTCAGTAACGAATCACCCTACGCGGTTGCGCTAAAGCCTATTGGGATAGGCTCTTAGTCGCTGGCGACGCAGCTGCAGCCGCTCGTCGCGACGTTGGCTGGCCAGGTGACGCGGAGCTTGGGCACCGCATTGCACAACGACCCCTGAGCGACGAAGCTCAGTTCACCGCTTCCGCTACAGGCACCGTCGGTCGATGAGTTGCCGGTGACTTCGAGCTCGATGTAGCTGTCAGGCGCAACGTCTTGCCCGCTCACTGGGGCGGTAGTGCCGCCGAGGTGCGCAGGGAACGTGGGCCCGAACAGCGTGAACGCGAGGTTGCCTGAGTTGTGAACTCGGTAGCGCACGCGATCTGGGCAGGCATCCGAGCTCAAGTAGGTCAGCGGTAGCGCACCCTTTAGTGGCTCGTCGTTCACGTTCGTGAACTCGAGAAGGCCACCAAACAGCGTCGTGTCGAGCTGAATTTCGTGGCTCGGCGAGTCCGCCTCGTTGGTCTCGAAGATCAACGTCCCGGTCGACGTATCGCCCACCGAAGCGGTCGCCGGCCGTGCGGCGGCGGATACATTCAAGATTGCGCTGGCCGCCGGCGGGATCTGCAAAGGGAGCTCGGCGTCCACCTTGTAGCCGGCGCTTCCCTTCGCGCTCGTAATGACCAGCGGCAGTGACCCGCCATTGTGAATCAGCAGAGCGGTTGAACTCGTGCTCGCCCCGCATCCGACATCGACTTGGAGTTGCTTGGGGAAGATAGCTAGCGGTCCAGGCGACGTATTTGCTTCGCCAGCCGCACCTGCCGCGTCTTCGCCGTCAGATCCTCCGTCCCCTTGGGTTTGGCCGGCGCTGCCAGGGGCTGGACTGGTGCCGCCGTGTCCGCCGAAGCCGTCCCCGTGTCCTGGGTCGCCCGGGGAGCTAACCAGTGAGCTCGGGCGGCCGTCACCATTGCTGCAGGCGCTCAGGGAAGCCGCCACCAGGCCGAACGTGAGCAATGGGAACACAAGCCAACGAGCCTTGGACATGAGGAGCGTGATGCCGACCATAGCAGAATCGGGTTTATCCAGTGGCTCTAGAAACTTGCTGGCCGGTCGCAAACCGAGGCGTCTAGGAGCGTTCACCAGCGGGAAGTTGGGGTGACGTTGCTACGTACTCTTGCTGGCACGTGCCGTGCTTCAGGACGTGTCCATAGTGCCCCAGGATCAATGTTGCCCTCACCAGCCTCTGTTCTGATTCGTCCCCAATCGCCGGTTTTCGTCGCTGCTTTCTGCGTTCTGCTGGGTCGATCCGCCTGGGCTGAGCAGCCGGTCGCCGCTCCACCGACAATACCCCCGTCGCAGCCGTCCCCAACCGCGGCGGGCCCGGCGGCGCCTATTGCTACGTTGCTCGCTGACCCTCAAGCGTTGGTCGACTGGCTGAAGCGAATGAACCCAGAAGTTCACGCTGCCGGCGCGCGCGTGGCTCAGGCAAATGACCAGGTGGGCGCGAGTCGCCTGTGGCAAAATCCGACAGTGGGGTTGGCGCTGAACAACATCTCGGTCGGCCGATTCAATCAGGTGGCGCCGAACGTCTCGCGCTCGGACACCTTGTCGTACTCGGTCGGCCTGGCTCAGACCATCGAGCTGGGCAAGCGCGGTCCGCGCAGCGAAGCGGCCAAGCTTCACCGAGATGCCTCAGCAGAGGAATACCGTGGGACCGTGCTGGGCCTTCTCACTGACGCGCGTGCGGCGATGACTCGCGTGGCCTACGTCGAGGCGCGCCAACAAATTTTGGACGAAAGTCTGCTCTCCGCAAAGTCGATGGCCGACCTGACCAAGATCCGAATGGATCGCGGTGACGTCAGCGGAGTCGATCACGCGCGGCTGATGTTGGACTCCGATCGCGTTGGTCGCGACGTAGCCGACAATCGCTCGGACCTGCAAGACGCGCTGGCGGATTGCGAGGCACTGCTCTTTGCGCCCTGCCAAGCGGACGGGGCCACGCTGGCCACCGCCGAGAAGTCAGCGGGCGGCGAATTGGCGACCGACGACTTGAATCGCGCCATCGAGGCACGGCCTGACCTGCGCGCGTTGCGCTTCGAACAACGCGCCGCGATGGCGGAGCGAACCATGTTCCGCCGCAACGCGATTCCCGATCCGACCGTCAGCGTCACGTATACGCGCGACTACTACGAGGTCGCTGGGAATCAGCCGTACACGATCGGGGTTTCTGCTTCGATCCCATTGCCCTTATTCGATCACGGTCAGTACCAGGCGCACGCGGCCGAGCATCGCGCCGAAGAGCTCGAGGCGATCGTCCAGTCGACTCAGCGGCACGCGGCGTCGGACGCGCGTTCACTCGTGATTCGGCGACGGCTGCTCCAGGGCAAGCTCGAAAACATTCAGAAGACGGCCCTGCCTCGCTCGAACGAGGTCGTCCGTTCCACGACCACTGCTTATGAACGTGGTCAGATCAGCCTGACCGATTTGCTGATCGCGCGCCGAGAACACGCCGCTCTCGAACTCGAAGAGGCGGATACGCGCTTCGCGCTCTTTAGTGTCGAAAACGAGTTGCGTCGCGCGCTCGGTATCGATCAAAATTTGGTCGGCCAAAAGCCGCGAGAGGATAGTTGATGCTACACGCTCACGCCGAAAACCAGATCCCCCCGTCACAAGGTCAGGGGCTGCCCCCGCCGAGTGACCCGGCATTCCGCTTTCGGCCAACGACGCGGCTCGGTGTTGTCTTGGCGTTGCTGGTCAGCGCAGCGACGGTCTGGGCGTCTTCGCGCTTCGTGCGCAAGGCGGTGCCTCCAGCACAGACGCAGACGGGGCTGACCATCGAGCACGGGACCGTGGCCATCGCCTCTGGTGCACCGCAGTGGCAGGTGCTCGCGCTCGAAACCGCGAAGCCCATCGCCAGCACCTGGACCGACCCGGTACCGGCCTTCGTCAAAGTCGACGAAACCAAGGCTGCGCGCATCGGCGTGCCGCTCTCAGGTCGCGTGACTCAGGTTTTTGCCGAACTCGGGCAGCCCGTCGAAAAGGGCGCGCCGCTATTCGCGGTGGCGAGCGCAGACCTGGCGGCCCTGCACGTCGAACAAAGCAAAGCCAAGGTCGACGTCGAATCGGCCAAAAACGTGCTGGATCGCACGCGCGCCATCGTCGAGGCGCGCGCCTTGCCGGAGAAAGAAGCGGTCGCTGCCGCACAGCAACTCCGCCAAGCCGAGCTGTCCTTCGGCGTCGCTTCTTCGAAGCTGGCATCGCTCGACATCACTTCCAAGTCCGAGAACGAGTTCATCGTTCACGCTCCGCGCGCCGGTCGCGTCGTCGAGAAGAATGTCCTGCCGGGTCAAGAGCTGACGCCAGGCGCGGAGACCGCGTTGATGTTGGTCGCCGATCTGTCGACGGTGTGGGTGGTCGCTGACTTGTTCGAATCCGACTCGGACGGTGTCGTGCCCGGAGTTCCGGCGCGCGTCACGATCACTTCGCTTCCGGGCGTAGTGATCGAGGGCAAGGTCGACATGGTTTCCGCAGTGGTCGACCCCGAGCGCCACACCGTGCCGGTGCGTGTCCGGCTCGACAACGCAGATGGTCGTCTCAAGCCGAACACCTACGCGAAGATGCAATTCCACGCATCGACGCCCGAAGGCAGCGTCGAGGTCGCCGCGGGCGCTCTGGTGTCCGACGGTTCTAAGCAATACGCATATGTGAAGAACCCCGCCGGGCGTTTCGTGCGCCGAGACGTGATCGCGGGCGCCGTTCGCGACCAGCGCGTGGTGGTGTTCAAGGGCATCGCGCCGGGCGAAACCGTGGTTTCGAAGGGCGCGATCCTGCTCGACAACCAGATCGACCTCGCGGAGTAGGCTCACATTGAGCTGGGAAAAGCGCTCGCCCGGCTGACTCGGGCTCGGTGAGCGCTAACCGGTGAAAAAGCGCGGGCGCGCCCGTCGCCCGAATGCGCGGCCGGGACCCGCGTGTTAAGCTTCACTGGATCGATGTCGGGACGGAAATTTGCTCGTCGCCTCGGAGATTCTCCGGGAAACGCGCCGAGCCAGCGGCGGGGCGTAGTGGTGGGTGGCGCGGCGGCATTCGTGCTGGTCGTGGGCGTCAACAACTGCACGTTCCCGGACTACAACTTCTCCGGACCCGCGGCGGGTTCGGCTGGCGCGGGCGACGTTGGCGGTACGACGAGCTCCGGCTCGGGTAGCGGTGGTACGGCCGGCGGTGGCAATAGCGGAGGCACTGACATCGATGACGCCGGCGCTGCGGGCATGAACGGTGGCAGCGCGGGTGACGGTGCTGCGGGTGAGGCCGGCTCTGCTGGTTCTGCGGGTAGTGCGGGCGAGCCCTGCGTGTTCCCCGCACCCGTGAACTATCCCGCGCACTGTTTCAACAAGAACATGGACGAGGATGAGTCGGGCATGAATTGCGGAGGTAGCACCTGCGCGCCTTGCTCGAGCAATCAGACCTGTACGAAAGCGTCGGACTGCTTGAGCCAGCAATGCTCGAGCAACAAAACCTGCGTCCCGTCGCTCATTCTGAATTACCTGCCGATAGACACCAGCGACCTGACGGCAACGCCGAAATTCAAGCTGGAAATCACCTACCCGGACACCTCGAAGTCAATGACGCTCTCCGACTTCAGGATTCGCTACTACTACAATCACAAGAAGGTGACCGAACCGATCATCGGTCTAGACGCGCAAACCACGATCAATAATCAGGACATCAGCACGGCAATGATGACGGCTGTGCATCGTTTCCCGCCGGGGCCGATGGACAGCAACAAGGGGCTGATCACCGATAGCTACCTCGAGATTTCGTACAACGACACGAGGACCGTCCTCGGCGGAACCAAGTTCGTGATCACCCAGGATCTCGTTCCCGGCAATAACGAGGAACTGTTCGACCAAAACAGCCACTACTCGTTCAGCAAGACCGCCGGCGCCAACACCTCGCTCACCGTCTATCGCGGCTCCGAGCGGATTTGGGGCGTCGAGCCGCCGATGGCATTCTTTCCCGAATGTGCTTTCTCGCAAGGCGCGAACATCAACGGTCCGGCGTTGACGATCAGCGGTGAATCGCTGCTGGCGGAGAGTGAAGCCGGTTTTACTTTCAACGGCGCACCGACCTATTCCAGCACGAATGCCTTGGCGCCCGCCGTCGACAAGCCGACGACTACGTTGCTCGGGACCGGGCGCACGTTGAGCGCGGGCGAATCAATTGTGTGGCCTGTGCCGAATGGCAAATACTGGGCGTATGCTTGGTTGACGTCGATTGCCTCGGACAGCGGCACGCTCTCGTTCAACACCCAAGCCGCGGACAAGTTCGTCGGCAAGACGACTACGAGTGCGCCAATAACGGCTCGATGGGCATTGATCGGACCTTATGCAGTCCAGGTAACCGACAAATCACTGCAGCTCACCGTCGACGACACCGTGCACCTCGGCGGAGTAAAACTGTACGAAGCGGCGCGCTAGGCAACCGAGCATTGCCTTGAATTATTGCGAAATATGCGGGCATCGAGCTGCGCACTTTGCGTGATTTGGCGTTGCCGCGCGCCGCGCATTCCGGCAAAGGGGAAGGGCATGCTTCGCTGGATTTTGAGTTCGCTCCTGCTCGTCGGCTGCGCTTCGTCCACCATCCAGGCGCCGGTGAAAAAGCCGGACGGCTCCTGGCACCTCAAGTGTGGCGCGACGCTCGACAACTGCGTGAAGCAGAGCGAGGACTTGTGCAAGGGCCGCGGCTACGTGGTGATTTCGGGTATGAGCAAGCGAACGCTCTATGGCGCCGAACTCGGCGTCAGTCGCTACGAGGTTCGCGAGTGCGAACTCGACATCGCTTGTGCCGACAATCGCGGCAATCTGCCGACGGTGCAATACGCTCCACCAGCGCCGCCACCTGGTCCAACCGTAATCTCCGGACCGACGATCGCTGCGCCGCAGCCTACCTTTTCGACCGCGCCTGCTCCGGCACCAGTTCCGGTCGCACCAGCGCCAGTTCCGGTCGCACCAGCACCAGTTCCGGTCGCACCAGCACCTGTCGTCGCGCCCGCACCTGCCGTTGCCCCCGCTCCCGCTGTTGTTCCAGCGCCGGCACCCGCGCCGGCGAAGGCGCACTGAGCCGCACTGCGCTCAACTGTCGCACCCCCACTTTAACGGTTCCGGATCTGGAGTCCGGGGCCTATGTTGCAGTGCGGAGTTGATGAGCGTGGACGATCCGAGCTTTTGGCACCGCCTCCAGTTCGCATTCACCATCGTCTATCACTACTTGTTTCCCCAGCTCACGATGGGCCTCGCCTTCATCATCGTGCTCTGGAAATGGCGCGCGCTTTCCGCGGCGGATGACCGCTACGACCGCGCTGCTCGTTTTTGGAGCAAGATCTTCGGCGTCAACTTCGTGCTCGGCGTGGTCACGGGCGTGCCGATGGAGTTCCAGTTCGGCACCAACTGGGCACGCTTCTCGCGCTATTCCGCGGGGGTGATTGGCCAGACGTTGGCCATGGAAGGCATGTTCGCCTTCTTTCTGGAGAGCGCGTTCGTTGCTGCGTTGGTGTTCGGCGAGCGCAGGCTGAGTCGCCGCAAGCACTTTGCTGCCGCGTGCGCGGTTTGGGCCGGCAGTTGGCTTTCGGGCTACTTCATCGTCGCGACCAACGCGTTCATGCAGCACCCGGTTGGGCATACCTTGCTCGAAGGCGTGCTCGTGCTCGAGCGCCCCTTCGAGTTCCTGTTCAATCCCTGGGCGATCATCGAATACCTGCACACGATGATGGCAAGCGTCGTCACCGCCGCCTTCGTCGTTAGCGCGGTGGGTGCGTTCTACTTTCTGCGCGGTCAGCATCAGGAGCAAGCGCGCTTGTTCTTGAAGTGGGGCACGCGCGTCGGGCTCGCTGCGAGCCTATTAGTCGCGTTTCCGACGGGGGATCGTCAAGCGAAGCTCGTGGCCGAGTCACAACCGATCACCCTGGCCGCAATGGAAGGCCGCTTCGAGAGCGGCGAAAATGCCGAACTCACGTTCATCGGTCAGCCGAACGTGCGTGAGCGGCGGATCGACAACGCCATTCGCGCGCCGATGGTGCTGAGCATTTTGGCGTACGGCACACCGCAACGCAGCGTGCTCGGTTTGAACGAGTTTCCCGTCGACAGCTGGCCGACCAACATCGAACTTTTGTACTACTCGTTCCACGTCATGGCGGGCCTGGGAACGATGTTCATTCTGCTCATGGGCATCAGCACGTACTTCGGATTTCGTGGCGTGCTCGAACAGAAGCGTCCCATCCTTTGGATCCTGATGCTCGCCTTCCCATTCCCGTACATCGCCACGACGGCGGGGTGGATGACCGCCGAGCTCGGTCGCCAACCGTGGCTCGTCTACGGTCTTTTCCGCACGGTTGACGGCTACAGCAAGAGCGTCAGCTCGGGCAACACGCTCTTTACGTTGATTGGCTTCACCGGTCTGTACTTTGTACTCGGGCTAATTTTCTTGTTTTTGGTCGGGCGGGAGCTCGCTCACGGTCCGGATCAGGAGGCCCATGGCTGAGCTTTGGTTTGCTTTGCTCGGCCTGATGCTCACGGCTTACGTCGTGCTCGACGGCTTCGACTTCGGCGCGGGGCTCTTGCATTT
>Ga0164309_10000201_pt1 | contig 36686 bp, 32 predicted proteins | sample Whisoiple_247_MG_FD_109984 | JGI IMG/M metagenome (GOLD analysis project Ga0164309, IMG submission 109984) | Soil microbial communities amended with fresh organic matter from upstate New York, USA - Whitman soil sample_247_MG | ecosystem: Environmental > Terrestrial > Soil > Unclassified >... | reverse complement strand
TCGAGAAGTTCTTTCGCGGCAGCGGCTCCAAGCGCGACGGCGGCGCGGGGCTCGGCTTGACGATCTGTCGCGCAGCGGTCGTCGCACACCGCGGCCGTATTCGCGCGCTGGAGACCCCAGGCGGCGGCGCAACCATCGAATTTTCGCTACCCCGAGCTTCGCTCACGCGCGAACTGGAAGACGACGGATGAACTTGCAACCACTGATACTGACGATCGAAGACGAGAGCGCGATGCGCCGCACCCTATGCGTCGCCCTTCGCGATCAAGGGTACGCGACGCTCGAGGCCGCGACGGCCGAGGATGGCTTGTACCAAGCCTCGCTCCGCGCGCCAAACCTGGTGCTGCTGGATCTCGGGCTGCCAGATCTCGACGGCGTGGAGGTGACGCGTATCTTGCGGCGCACCCAGCAGGTGCCGATCATCGTCATTTCTGCGCGCGAGGCCGAAGCACAGCAGGTCGAGGCGCTCGACGCGGGCGCCAATGACTACGTGACCAAGCCCTTCCGAGAAGCCGAGCTGATGGCACGGGTGCGCGCAGCGTTGCGCTACGCGCCGCACATCGCCAAACCCTCCGAATCGTTCTTCAATGGGCGCTTACGCGTCGACTTCATGACGCATGAAGTATCCCTCGACGGCCAGAAGGTGGTGCTCACCTCCAAGCAGTACAAGCTGCTCGCCGTGCTCGTGCGCCAACCAGGTCGAGTGATCAGCTACCGCACTTTGCTGCGGGAAGTTTGGGGGCCTTCGCGGGTGAGTGAGGTGCACTACTTGCGGGTGTTCATGAAGCAGCTACGGGACAAATTGGAAAGGGATCCAACCCGTCCCGAAATGCTGCTGACCGCACAGCGGGTCGGCTATCGCTTCAAGCCGAACGACTGACGATCGCTCACCCTTTGGGATAATCTCGATCGAGCACTGCAGCCAATCCAAAGACCAACTCGTCGATCTCCGCTTCGCTCACGCGCAGCGAGGGCATCAGACGCAGGAGGTTCGGCCGCGGCGCGTTCAGCAACAAGCCGTTGGCAAAGCAACGAGCCACGATCGCCTCGGCGGTGGGCTCGGGCAACACCAGCGCCCACAGCAGACCCCGGCCACGCAAACCGATCCCGCGCGCCGCGCCTAGCGACGCGAGCCGCCGCTCCAAGTAGCGCCCGCGAGCGCGCACCGTGGCCAAGAACTCGGGGCGGGAGACGACCTCGAACACGCTGCGGGCCACCGCGACCATCAACGGGTTGCCGTTGTACGTTCCGCCCTGGTCCCCCGGGACGAAGCAACTCGCTCGTTCGTTGGCAAGCACTGCAGAGATCGGAACTCCGCCTCCGAGTCCCTTGCCCAGCGTCAGAATGTCGGGCTTCACGTCTTCGTGCTCGAACGCGAACAGCGCGCCTGTACGGCCCATCCCGGTTTGCACTTCGTCGCAGATCAAGAGCATGCCGTGCTCGTCACACAGGCGGCGCAACTCGCGCAAGTAGCCTTCAGGAGGGACGATCACGCCGGCCTCTCCTTGGATCGGTTCCACCATGACCGCCACGGTTTCAGGCCCGATCTGCGCGGCGATGGCCGCAACGTCACCGTACGGTACCTTCGAGAAACCTGGCATGATGGGCGGGAAAAGCGCGTCCCAACCCGGCTTGCCACTGGCTGCCATCAACGCCAGCGTGCGCCCATGAAAGCTACCGTGAGTGGTGATGATCCGATGCGCTCCGCCGCGGTTCAGCCGCCCCCATTTGCGCGCTAGTTTGAGCGCCGCTTCGTTGGCCTCCGCGCCGCTGTTCGTGAAGTGAACTTGAGCGAGGCCGGTGGCACGGGTTAGTTCCAGTGCGAAGCTCAGCTGAGGCGCGTTGTGAAATGCCGGACTCGCGGTGATCAGCAGTTGTGACTGCGCCTGAAGGGCGGCGGCGATTTCCGGCGGCGCGTGGCCCAGGGCGTTCACTGCCCACCCTTGAACGAAGTCGAGGTAGCGCGTGCCTTCGTGATCCCAAAGGTACGAGCCGCTGCCGCGCACCATGATGCGTTGGGGACGCACGGCCACCTTCATCAGTTGAGCCTGCGCGACGAGCAGTGGCGTGTCCGAAGAAGAAGAATTGGACGAGAAATGAACGGGATTCGAGTTTGGAGTCACGGCGGCTATCCTTTCGGGTGGCCCGCCGTGTCAGGCGCGACGTAACCACCCAGTTGCGGGCGGTTACGCGAAAGCCGATGTCGAAGACTGCTACGGCATTCCGCGTCCGCCGCAAATAGCGGCGCGACGAGCGAAACGACGGGTAGCGCGGAACGACATCGGAGCCCGCAGTATGTCAGCTCCGCGTTCTACGTCAAGAAAGCTCTCCTCTCGGAGCTGGACTCCGCGCGCCTCGCACCCTTCAAAGGACGGTTGGCGTGAGGGACTCGCTGAACGTATGCGCGCTGCCTCTCAGCTCCAGCTCGAACGTCGCGCTGGCTGAAAGATCCGTCACCGGAAATTGTACGGTGCAGCTACTCGACAGCACGCGATCCAGCAGGATGTCCAACAGCCCAGTGTCGGTCGCCCGTACCAACAAATCCAAGTCGATGAGCGAATACCCCGCTACGCGATCTTCACCGACTCCCCCGGTATTCATCGCCCAATAGTCGGCGTCGACCGAGACTTCGCTGCTGGCACCGGTGGGGGAAGTGGTCTGATCGACCCAGCTGGGATCGGACACGTGCACGGTGGTCCTCGAGCGCTGCAACGTCTGCAGAATGTCCGCCATTTTTCGAGGCTTGAACGGCGCCAACAACGACGAGTTGCGCGCGTCGCGGCTATCGGCGTGAAAAGGAGCATCGGTAAAGGCGACGAAGACTCGACGCGAATTGGAGAGTTTGGGAAAGGGAGCGACGTCCTTGGGGTCGTTCACGCCGTCGCCGATCACGTTCGCGGTGCCGTTGCTGTTCACGCCAATCACGTTGTTTGCCGCAAAATCGAGCGCGCCGGCGAGGTTTTCAGGCGTGTCTTTCCCGGAGTTCGCCTCGAGTCGGGAGATGAAACGCTGCAAGCGAGCGATCGCCGCGCTGTCGTCGATGGGAACGGGAGGAAAGAACGGGCTGCGCTCGTAACCGCTCTTGGGTGCCGGCGATTGAAACTCTACGTTGACCCCAACCGAGTCCTGAAAGGTCACCACGCTCAGGGTGCCGTTGATCTTCTTTTCGGTGATCGCGTCGACGAAGACGCCCAGCGAGCGCCGCAACGCCCCGATGATCGGCGACATGCTGCCGGTAATGTCGACTAAAAATACCAAGTCGACCGGGCCGCTCGGCGCACACTCGACCGAAACCTGCTGCTCTTCGCCCGCGATTTTGAGCGTGACCTCTGCCGCGCCGAGCTCGACACTCTCATGGTCTTCGAATACGCCGCTCAGCTCGATGCGCCCTTGCTTTTGCACAGGGTCGTAGAATGCACGCCGGCCGAGCGGCTCGAGTTCGGTCGGGTAGCCGTCATTTCGCATGTCCAGATCGGTCTGTCTTTCGGCGCTGGCCGCGTCCGCAAGGGCGGACAGCTCCTTGCTGAGCCCATCTGCAACATCTCGAATGTCGGCGAGCTCGGCTTCGAGCGCGAGCGCGGCCTTCAGGTCGAGCTGAGCGGAGTATTCGCTCAGCTCTGCGTCGGTTAGATTTGGAAATATCGTGCGTAAGATCTGTTTCACTTGCTCTGCGTCGACGCTGATCTCCACTGCATCCGACTTCGGCAGTGGTACGCCGCAGGCCGGACCGAGCAGCAGCGATGCGCCCAAGACGCACCCCCACGGAAAACGCACAAAGCTCCGCCGACGCTCACCCATGACGTTCACCCTTTCCTGAGGGCTCCAGAGAGAGCAAGTGACGTACCAGTAAGCGCACACGAGTCTTTGCTCGTGGGTTCCACTCTCGCACAACGACATACCCTGACATTCGAGTCATATGGCGATCCGCCGACCCCGAGAGGCGCTTGGCTCTATCTGAGAAAGTGCACCGATAGCCGAAGTTTTCCGACATTCGAGTACCGAAGCCGTTCGCTCGCGAACATCCGTGATAGCCTCACGGCTCGGAGGAAATGTCGGCTACTTTGTCGGTCCGGACGCCAGATACTGCACCGTACCGCGCGGGGAACGTGATAGCCGGCAAGTATCGGCTCGACGCCCTGCTCGGTGAAGGCGGAATGGGCACCGTCTGGCGTGCGTTCAACTTGCAGCTCGAGGCGCCGGTCGCGTTGAAGCTGATTCGCGGCGAGCTCGATCAAGTCTCGCTTGGGCAACGACTGAAGCAGGAGGCGCGAGCTGCGGCCAAGCTCGGGCACCCCGCCATCGTGCGCGTGTTCGACGTCGGGGACTCCGAGCTGGGCGACCCATACATCGTGATGGAGTTGCTGAACGGGCGGACGCTCGGGCGTCTACTCTCCACCGAACAGCGCTTGTCTGCCGTGCAGGGCGTACAACTCTTGCTACCCGTTGCAGACGCGCTGATGGCCGCTCATGCCAAGGGCATCGTTCATCGCGATTTGAAGCCCGACAACATCTTCCTGGCGAATGAAGGTGAGCAGCTTCAGCCCAAACTCCTCGACTTCGGCATCGCGAAGCTCTCCGACGAAGGCGGGCAGAATCAGCACCTGACTCAAGCAGGAGCCGTACTCGGTAGCCCCGAATATATGTCTCCCGAGCAAGCACGCGGTCAGGACAACGTCGATTACCGCACGGACATTTGGTCTTTTTGCGTGGTTTTGTACGAAACCTTGAGCGGCACGTCGCCCTTCAAAGGTGCCAACTACAACGCCCTGCTGCGCTCGATCGTAGAGGACGAGCCACAATCGCTGATCGAGCTGTTGGCAGCGGATCAACCGCTCTGGGATATCATCCGACGCGGCTTGTCCAAAAACGTCGAGCAGCGTTTCGCAACGATGGGCGAGCTGGGACAGGCACTCGCGTCGTGGTTGATGAATCAAGGGATTTTCGAGGACATCTCGGGCGGCTCGCTGGACGCCAAATGGATGGCGCGAAACAGCACGCCGTCCGCCCAGCGTGCCTCGCGAGCGTCCTTTGCCTCGCTCACCGGGATCCCGCCGGAATCCGGTGTGCGAACCGCTCAGACCTTGCTCGGAGGCGCTCCCACCGTGAATCTGGAAGTCGCCGCTGCGGTAGCGCCAGTCGCGCTCGTTCCTGAACCCCCGGTTCCAAAGCTGCTTCAGCAGCGTCGAGTTTGGATCGGCCTCGGAATAGCGCTCGCGGTAGCCGCTCTCGGCACGGTGGTGCTGGCTTCGAAGCGTGAGCACCCACTCGCTCGAGCAGCCGAAGTGCCGTTGCCCGCACCCCCGATCGTCGTCTCTCAACCAAAGAACATCGCGCCCGCGCTCGTTGCTCCAACGGCAAGCCCAATCGCTAGCTCTGCCCCGTCGCCGAGTGCGCAGGCCAAAGTGATTGCGCCAAAGAATGTTTCGTCACGTAAGGCGACAGCGCAATCGAGCAAAGTGCAACCACAAGCAACGACTCACTCTGCGAGCGACGCGCAGCGCGACTTGCTCGCACCCTACTGAGGCTCACATGAGCAATATCCCTCCACGCCCGATCACCTGGCTCTGCGCGCTCTCGCTCGCAGCCGTGTCGCTGATGCATTCGTCAGAGGCTCGCGCCGATGCGCCGAGCGACGAAGCGGCGATGGAGCAGAAGCGCGCAGAGGCCAAGTCCAAGTATCAGCAGGGGGCGGAAGCCTATTCGGCCGGTCGCTTCAAAGATGCCGTCGATCTGTTTTTGGCCGCCGACCAATTGGCGCCGAGCGCTCCGCTGTCGTTCAACATTGCGCGCGCCTACGAGAAGCTCGCGGACGACGCGGGCGCGCTGCGCTGGTACCGGGACTACTTACGCAGAAATCCCGACGCCACGAACGCCGCGACGGTTCGCCCGCTGATCGCGCAGCTCGCCGAATCGCTCCGCAAGAAAGGCGTTCAACAAATGACCGTCCTTACCAGCCCAGCTGGTGCGACGGTAACCCTGGATGATCGCCCGGTCGGGGTGACTCCCTGGACCGGCGAACTGCCCCCGGGCGAGCATCACTTGTTGCTCAGCCTCCGCGGTTATACGGATGTTGAACAAAACGTATCCCTGGCGGCGGATCAACCGCTCGATACCAACGTACGCTTGGAACAGCAGCAGTCACCCACGAGCGTCCAAGTCGTCGCGCCTGCAGCGGCCGGGCCAGCACCCGCAGCACCGGTCAACGAAGCGACTTCGCAGGGGAAGAAACTCGGCATCGTCCCGTGGGTGACACTCGCGGCCGGCGGCGTCGCTTTGGGCGGTGCCTTGACCTTCGAGATCTTGCGACGCAGCGCGGAAAGCGACGCAAAGGCCGCCGACAATCAGAAAGACTATTACGAGCACCTGCAGACGGAGCAGAGCCGACAGACGACTGCTCGCATCTTTCTGGGTACGGGCGGCGCGTTGCTGCTCACCGGCGGATTGATGCTGCTCCTCGACAAAGGCTCGCCCTCACGCCCCGTGAGCGCGGGGCTGATGTGCCTTCCGAGCGGCTGCGGCGCGACGGCACGAGGAAATTTTTGATGTTCAGGCAGTCGTGGCCGAGCTGGGCGCTGCTGCTGTTCGGCGTGTTCCTGACGTTGTCGTGCAAGAGCAGTCTGTCCACGAACTTGGACGGGTTGCCGTGTGACGCACACCAGCAGTGCGTCGATGGCTACACTTGCGACACTTCGACCAACGAGTGCCACGCAACACTCACGTGCCGTAATGGCGAGACGGTGTGCGGCGCGAGCTGCGTGGTACTCAAAGACGACGCGAAAAATTGCGGAGGCTGTGGCGCGACTTGCACGGCCCCCGAGCACGGGCAGCCAGTGTGCGCGAGCAGCCGGTGCAGTTTCGCTTGCGATGACGGGTTTTCACCGTGCGGAACGGTGTGCGTCAACTTGGCGGAGGATGCGACCAACTGCGGCGGCTGCGGGCAAAAATGCAGCCAATCCGGAGGCACACCGTCGTGCGTCAAGGGCGCTTGTGAGCTCAGCTGCGAAGCGCCGCTACAAGAATGCGACGGGGCGTGCGTGGACGTGTCGAGCGATCCGGACCGCTGCGGCTCATGCACCAACAAATGTGCTGCCGGTGCGGTTTGCGACGACGGACATTGCTCCGATACGTGCGGCAAGGGAACGATGAACTGTGGCGGCGCGTGCGTCAACACGGACTCGACCACCATGCATTGCGGAGTCTGCGGCATGGCCTGTCCGACTCCCGAGCACGGCACCCCGACGTGCAGCTCGGCGAAGTGCGGGTTCACATGCGATGAAACCTACGACGCTTGCGGTGCTAGCTGCATCGACAAAGCCGTCGATCCCTTGAATTGTGGCGACTGCGGATTGGTGTGCGACGCCCCCGCCAACGGGATGGCGCAATGTACGGGTGGCGCGTGCGGCGCCACCTGTGATGAGGGCTTCGTCAAGTGCGGGACGCTGTGCGTCGATCCGAAGAAGGACGCGGGCAACTGCGGCTCCTGCGGCCACGTGTGCGACGCCGGCCAAGCGTGTTCTGCGGGCGCGTGCGTCGCGCAATGCCCCCAGGGCGAGAAGAATTGCGCTGGCTCCTGCGTCAGTGTGAGCACCGACCCTCAAAACTGCGGGGACTGCGGCGTGGCCTGCCCCACGCCCGCCAATGGCGCACCGCAGTGCGGGCCGAACGGTTGCGAGGTGAAGTGCTCGTCGGGCTACACCGCTTGCGGCAATGCGTGCGTCAAGCTGGACGCTGACACGTCGAACTGCGGGGCGTGCGGCAAAGTTTGTGTCACCCCAGACAACGGTTTCGCCACCTGCACCGCGACGGGCTGCGAACCGCATTGCAACACCGGCTACACGGACTGCAGCGGCATATGCGTCGATTTGAGCTCGGCCTCTGACCACTGCGGTAATTGCACCAACGAGTGCGCCGACGGCATGGTCTGCAAGTCGGGCAGCTGCGGGACTGATTGCGGCACGCTCACCAATTGCGACGGCTCGTGCGTCGACACCAAGAGTGCAACATCCAACTGCGGAGCATGCGGCACCGTCTGCGCTGCGCCCAATAACGGCAAGTCGGTGTGCAATGACGGAAGCTGTGACTTTCAGTGCACCGCTCCTTTCATCCGCTGCGGAAGCGCTTGCGTCGACACCAACACCGATCTGAACAACTGCGGCAGCTGCGGAACGGTCTGCGCCGGCATCCCCAACGGCACCGCGACCTGTTCTGGTAGCGGATGTGGGACCGTGTGCGATTCCGGCTATTCGCGCTGCTCCGGCGCATGCGTCAAGACTGCAACCGATCCCGCCAACTGCGGCGGGTGTGGGATCGCGTGTCACGGCAACAAGCAGTGCATCGCGGGAAAGTGCGAGAAATAGCGCGACATCGTGGGTGTGCGCTGGGTTTAAGTCGGACGGACCTGTGGCCGTTTGGGCTACTACTAGCGTGTCTTCCGATCCCCCTATCCTGCGCGCCGGACAATCACTCGGACGCTATGAGCTGCTCGCTCCCGTCGCCAAGGGAGGCATGGGGCAGGTTTGGGTCGGGCGTCTGCTGGGAGCGCGTGGTTTCCAGAAGCTAGTCGCCATCAAGACGCTCCTCGGTGTCGGTGAGGACAGCGAGCGCATGGAGCGGATGCTGTTCGAAGAGGCGCGCATCGCCGGCCTCATCCAGCACCCCAACGTCGTGCAAACCATCGAACTGGGCGAAGACCAGGGCACACTCTACATGGTCATGGAGTGGGTCGATGGCGAGCCACTCAGCTACCTATTGTCTCACCTCGAAGCAGCCGACGGGATTCCGCTGTTGGTTGCGGTCAACTTGATCGGCCAGATGTTGCGGGGCTTGCAGGCGGCGCATGACCTCAATGACGCCGCTGGTGCATCGTTGGGCGTGGTGCATCGCGACGTGTCGCCGCACAACGTCTTGGTGAGCTACAGCGGAGTGGCCAAGCTGGTCGACTTCGGTATCGCCAAAGCGATGAATCAACAGGTGAACTCGACCAGCACCGGCGAGATCAAAGGCAAGTTCGCGTACATGGCGCCGGAGCAAATCCTGGGCAACCCGGTCGACCGACGAGCAGACGTCTTCTCCGCTGGGATCATGTTGCACCTGATGACCAGCGGGCATCACCCGTTCAAGAACCACAAGTCGATCGGGGTGCTGCACAGCATCACGAGCAACGATCCCGCAGCCCGACCTTCTCTGCTCAAACCCGGCTACTCACGCACGCTCGAGGCTGTGGTGATGCGTGCCTTGGAGAAGAACCGCGAACGTCGTTGGGCTTCAGCCGACGAAATGCGCCTCGCGCTGCAACGCGCCGTCCCTGAGGCCTTCGCCGTAGGTATCGACGCCGAAGTCGAAGCCTTCATGACCGCTACCTGCGCTGAACGCGCGCTCGCCAAGCGCGAGGCGCTGCGTCGCGTCGAGCAGGAGAGCGACACGCGCATGGCGGCCGCTCGCTCATTGGCGAGAGTCGGTGCGACGGCCCAAAGTGCGAGCTCGCTGCGCGCGGTTTCGGTCGATACGAGCGCTAGCGACGACGAGCCGCTCGTCGAGCGCGTGAGTTACATCCCCACGCTGCGACCACCGGACGAGCCTGCCGCTCCGCCAGCGAAACGGGTGCAACCCTGGATGGCCGCTGCGTTCGTCGGAATCGCGTTGATCGGCGCGCTGTTCATGTTCCAGAGCTCGCGCGGACCAAGCCAAGCCAGGCAAGCAGCCGGTACGGACCTCGCGCAACTCGCGCCGCCTTCGACCGCACACGTTCGCTTGGAAGCGTCGACACCCGCGCCTGCAGAGCCGGCTCATTCTTCCTCCGCAGCCAGCGTTCCAGCTCCCTCAGCAGTGACTCAACCGTCGAGCAGCGCAGTCGTGAGTCCGGCCGTGAAGAACAAGCCGGCCAAGGCTCGAGCCAAGGCCCACGCGCCGAACGCGCCCAACGACCTGATCGCGCCCGACTACGCCCGTTAGGGCCCTCGAATGACCCTGTCGGTCGATGATCGCGTTGTTTCGATCCGCGCTAAGGGAGCAAGCCGCCCGCGAGATCGAGACCAATGTGACACATGATTCCTGGTAACAAGCTCCCGCGTTGGCGCGCAAGTAAGCCCAGGAGCAATCCGTAAACCCCGATTCGTAGCGCAGCTCCGCCGCCCTGCTCGAGGTGCGCGAGGCCGAAGAGCAACGCTTGCAGCGCGAGGCCCCACGCTGGACTCCGCGCGAAGGCGCTCAGCTGCGCTTGCAGATAGCCGCGATACACGACCTCTTCGCAGAAACCGACGAGCGAAGCGACGAGCAACCAGGTGAGGCGCTCCGCCTCCGTGCTCGGCAACAAATTGGAGATCGCGGCGTTCCGCCCCGCAAATAGCGGGCGCGTCACCGCTTCGAGTCCGACGATCAAGACGAACGTCAGGAGCGCATAAAGCACGTCGACGAGGGCGTGCGTGGGCGTACGCCACGACCGGCCCAACAGTTCAGGCAAAACGTTGCGCGGTCGAAACAGCCGCGCGACGTATAGCAAGAGCAGCGCGTTCACGGACAAAAGCGGCAAATACTGCTGCCAAATGCGCGCGGCCAGCAGCCCCGTGTGAGCTGGAGGCGGCCCGGGATGCGCGCCTGTCTGTGTCAGTATCGTCCCAGTGACAGCGACGGCGAGCATCACGCCCACGAGTGCGCTCGTGTGGCCGAGCGACGCGAGCGGTGGCGCTAAGCGCGAGTCGGGTTGGGGTTCGGATTCGATAGGCAGAAGGTTGGCAGGCTCCTTGCTTTGGTCAACGTCACGCGCGCACGCATCGTACACGCGCTCGAATTTAACCGACTACCAGGAGTCCGTTCGCCATGATGACAGAAGCTCTCGTTGCCGCCCCGCCCGTACTCGCTGCTGGTTGGTCGCTGCTCTACCTGCTATTCGGCGGCGGTTTGGGCGGCGCGTTGCTGATTTTCTTTGGACTCAAGCTGATCGGTCGTTGATTCGTAGGCATCGCACTTGCGGTCGCGCGGTCTTAACCGCAGGCATAGTCGCATGCCAGTAGCAGTCGTTACGGGAGCCAACCGCGGGCTCGGCCTCGAGACCGTACGTATCCTCGCGCGTCGCGGCTATCGCGTTTGGCTCACGGGGCGTGACGGGGACAGCATGAATCAAGCCGCCAAAGAGCTCCTGGCCGAAGGCTTGGAGGTCCAGGCGGCAGTCCTCGACATCACGGACGGATCCACCATTCAAGGGTTCGCCCAACGCATGGAGACCGAGCCGGAAATCTCCGCGCTGGTGAACAATGCGGGCGCCAGTCTGCGCGGTTTCGACGCGGAGGTTGCGGCAAAGACGCTCGACAACAACTACCGCGGCTCGGTACGCCTAACGGACGCTCTCTTTGGTCGACTCGCTCGCGATGCAAACATCGTGATGGTCTCGAGCGGGATGGGCGAGCTTTCGAGCTTCTCGGCGGCGCTCAAGGAGCGTCTCCTTTCAGACCAGCTCACTCGCGCTCAAATCGAGGAATTGGCGAATGAGTTCGTGAACGCCGTTGCCCGCGGTACCCACGCGACCGCGGGGTTTCCGAGCAATGCTTATAGCGTCTCGAAGGCGTTGCTGAATGCGTTCACCCGTGTGCTCGCCCGGGAGCTTTCAGGGAGCTCGCGCCGGGTGAACGCGGTCTGTCCGGGTTGGGTGAAAACGCGCATGGGCGGCAGCTCCGCTCCCCGTAGCCTAACAGAAGGGGCGAGCGGCATCGCCTGGGCCGCCACGCTGAGCGGCTCGGCGCCGAATGGCGGCTTCTTTCGCGATGGAAAAGCGATCGCTTGGTAGTGCTCGTGCATTGAAGTGTTGCGGCGAATGCGGATGAACTGATCGGCGGTAGCCGTCATCAAGCGCGCCACGATGCTAGGCTCGGCCACATGAGCTTTGATCCGGGCAGTCGTTCCAAGCTGACGCACCGTGATTTGGGGCGATTCGCCGATGATACCCTGTTTCACCGCGTGGCGCGGGCGGTTTGCGAGAGCGAGTGTCTCGCGCGCAAAGAGTTGTACGAGGCGTGGGAGGTTGCACGCCGCACCCGTCGGCGTTTTCGCGGCGGTCGCGTGATCGATCTTGCGTGCGGGCATGGCTTGTTGGCCCAAATTCTGCTCTTGCTCGATGACACGTCGCCCGCGGCGTTGGCCGTCGATACGCGACTCCCACAGAGCGCGTATCGGCTGCGCGAGTGCCTCACGCTGACTTGGCCGCGGCTCGCCGGTCGCGTCGACCTCGTGCAAGGAACGCTCACGAGTGTCGAGCTGAGAGCGAGCGATCTCCTGGTCTCTTGTCACGCCTGCGGCTCGCTGACGGATGCCGTGTTGAGTCGCGCAATCGCGGCAGGGGCACGGGTAGCGGTGCTGCCTTGTTGCCATGAAACGGTCAGCGGTGATTTGGGCGGGCTCGGGGGGTGGCTCGATCCCGGTCTAGCTATCGACGTGACGCGCGCGGCCAGGCTGCGCGCGCACGGCTTCAGCGTGCACACGCAGACCATTCCACCAACGATCACCCCCAAAAATAGGCTGCTCTTGGCCGAACCGGGCGATGCGGGCGAGGGCCGACACGGAAATAACTGAGGCGAGCCCGCCGAAGCCACCCGTCACAGCGAGGGCATCGGCGAGCATAGGATGAACATTTTCGCGCGTGTATTATCGCCGACGCTGCTTTTCCTCCGCCCTCTGTGAACGAGTGCGAACGCGGTGAAGCGCGCGCGCTTCGCGCTGCCGAAGCGGATCGTAGCGGCGCTGTTGCCAGGAGAGTTCGCGCTCGAACTTGTGGGCCTGCTCCAGGCGTTCGCTAGCGATGTTCCCCTGCTCGAGTGCGGCCAAGACTGCACACCCAGGCTCATTTCGATGACGGCAATCGCGAAAGCGACATTCGGGAGCTAGGGCATCAATCTCCGAAAATCCGCTACTGTCGAGCTCCGTGCCCTGATCTGCGAACAAGGCGAATTCGCGCATCCCGGGCGTGTCGAGCAAGAGTGCTCCCCCCGGAAGCGAGAAGAGCTGGCGAGCAGTGGTCGTGTGCCTCCCGCGAGTGTCTGCCGCGCGGACAGCGCTCACCGCCTGCACGTGAGATCGCAGCAGCCGATTGGTCAGGCTAGATTTGCCGACGCCCGATGACCCAACCAGCACTGCGGTGGACCCAGGCACGAGTTCGCCCTCTAGCTCGGCCAGGCCCGCCCCGTCTTCGGCGCTGGCGAGCAACACGCGAACTCCGCGAAGTTCGGCGCGCAAGCGCTGCGCATGGCGCATCGCCAAGGGCGATAAATCAGCCTTGTTCAAGAGTACCAAGGCCCGCGCCGGCGCATCGCGGATAGCTCGCAAATAGCGCTCGATGCGACGCGGATTGAGGCCATGGCCCTGGGCGTGAGGGTCTGCATCATCGGGAGCCAGCGCGCACACGACCACCGCTAAGTCCACATTGGCCGCAATCAGCTGTGCCGCCGACGTGCCGCCGGGAAGCCGGCGCTGGAACAGACTGCTTCGCGTAAACACGTGTGCGATGCGCGCCAGTGTGTGTTGCTCGTTCTCGAGCAACACGAAGTCGCCCACGCAGACTCGAACATCGGCGTGGGCGAGCCGCCCAGCAACGATCGCACGTCGAGAGTGCTGGCCGTCCGAGATCCAATATTGCCCGCGCTCCTCCGACAACACCCTGGCCACCGACGCTTCGGGCGAAGCTTCGCCCGCAGCCGAGAGCGCCTGAAACTGAGACTGAAAAAACGCACTGAATCCTAGCCGCCGGAGCGGCTCATTTCGCTCGAAATCCATGATGATTTCCCCAAACAGCAAACGTGCTGGCCCGTGCGAGGAGCGCGCACCGGCGCATCCCCGCGCAGAGTCGAGACCGCTCAGCGGTCGAACGACGAGTGTGCAGACGTCACCGAGCCGAGCGCTGGCCGTTCGACGAGTCGAAGGCTAGCCAAGCTCGAGCACGTGAGTGCACGCGCAGACCTCGCGCGCGCCGTTACTGACGGCGCTCGGCACGCGAGTGAACACGAACATCGGCAGTATTTTTGCGATCGTCCATGGCATCCTCCTCGCGTGAGCCCACTTCGGGCGTGCGGAGGAGTATGGCGAATGACGGGGGCACGCGCAACTGCCCGAGCTCGCGAAGATGCGCCTTCCTCACGGTTCAGTCGCGGGCACGAACTGGCGGCTGCGCGCGAAATAGCCCTTTTTCCCCGCCGAAATACAGCTCGTCATCGCTGCGGCCTCGCACGACCTGCAAGGCTCCGGCGATTGCTACCGGGCGAAAGCCCTGACCGTCGAAATGCGCAGCCCCGGTACTGCCGACTACCCAAACCGAGTCGGAGCGAACACCCCAGAACGATGTCGCGACTCCAACCGGCGAGGGCACGGTTTGCCATTTGCCGTCCCGATAGTGGAAAAGTTCGTTGGCGGTGCTCACCCAGGCTTCGCCGCGGGTCGCCCAAAAAGCCCGAGGCTCGGACCACTTTGGAGCTGGGATCGCGAGCGCCCAACCATGTGCATCGATGCCCGAAATGCCGCCCACTTCCAAACCCCACAGCACTCCGTCTTGGAGCGTCACGGTTCGTTTTACGGATCCTGCGGGCGCGCTCGTCCAGCCTGAATTGCGCTTGATGATGCACGTCGCCCCGACGCGACACACGAGTTCCGGATCCGCAGCACCCAATACACCCCATAATCCCCCGGGCACGGAGCCTCCGAGCTGACCGATTTCTTCGCGGCCATCGCGCCAGCCGCTCGGTAAGTGGCGAAGGTACACGGCTCGTTCGCCTCGCTCAGTGCGTCGACTGCCCATGATGCGAGGTTCGTTGTCGCGACCGAAGAAGATGCCGAGATCGTCGCTCTCGGAGGCCTTGGGCCGCAACATCGTGGGCAGTGGCAGCGGGCGCAAGCCGCGGGCATCGCCGACGTAGGGGGTGTCGGCAAGCACGGCGATCCGACTCCCCTCACCCAATGCGATCGCGGCGACCGGTACCGAGAGCAGCTGAGACAGAGCAAGCTCGAGCGGAGCGGCGTTCACAGACGCCGTGGGGCTCGCGCTGGCCGAGGCATGCTGGGCAGCCGACGCGTTCGAAGGCGCTGGTTCGTCGCGCACAGGGGCGGGTGGTGTTGCAGCCGAGGGTGCTGGCGCAGGACTCGCGACGGGTGGCACGCGCTCGCCGACAGATGCTTGCGGCGCCGCCGCGCAGCCCACGATCCCAAAACACGCAACCGCAATCTCGCTAGGCTTCATCGCTAGCGCCAAGCTAGCGCAGATCGAGGCAAGCCTCGCGCGTCAGGCCTCGACCCACTTCACCGCTCGGCAAATACCGCGTCGCAAACCGCCCGGGTCTTTTCGGCGGTCGCCGACCACGAGTATTGGGCGGCGCGGGCGATCCCTTTCGTCGTCAACTCCTCGCGCAGACTCGGTTCGGCCAGGATGCGCCCGATGCTGCTTGCCAGCTCTTCCGCGTCCCCGGGTGTCACGAGCAGCCCAGCGTCGGAGACGAATTCTGGCGCATCGAGCGTTCTTGCTACGATCACCGGTGTCCCGCAGGCCATTGCTTCCAACGAGGAAAGGCCGAAGCCATAGCGTGACGGAAAGACCATCACCGCGGCCGAAGCGTACAGCTCTGGAAGATCCGCCTCGGGAACGAAGCCCAAGAACTGCGCGCTGAGCCCGAGCGATTCACTCAAAGACTCCAGCTGCGCGCGATCACGACCCTTACCGCCGATGACCAGTTCGGCGTCCGGGATCGCCTTCCTCACGCGCGCGAACGCGTTGATCAAGACGTCGACTCCCTTCGCGCAGCTCACTTCACCCACGTACAGAACGCGCCGGGTGCTGCGTTGCACGGCAGGTCGCGGATAGTAAGTGGCGTGGTCCACCCCGTAGTTCACGACGTGGATCTTGGAGGCGAGCGCCCCGTGCGACGCGACTAGCTCGTCCTTCGTTACCCGAAAGGGCACGATCAGCGCGGCGGCCCGAGCAACGCTAATCTGCGTGCATTTTCGGGCGAACGCGCTCTTCAACGAGGGGTTGTAGCTCGTGACTTGAAACGGCAAAAGATCGTGAATCGTGACCACGACTGGGCCTCGCCCGAGCAAGATCGCCGTTGCACCGGCCATGGTGGTGACCGCGTGATACACACCGGACCTGACCGAGAGTAGGTCGGCGACCAAGCGGCACAGCTTCTGGCCTGCCGCCCAGGCACCGACCGATGAGCCTTGTTCGAGCACGCGCAGGTTCGTACGCAGCCCGCGCAGATTTTCGATCAGCTCGTAGAGGTAGCGATCGACGCCCCTGCCAGAATCCTTCGTGGGAAAAAAGGGGTAGCATACGAGGCAGAGCTCGTAGCTGGGTCGTTCACCGTCGCTTGGCATCTCGTTTTTTCGGAGTTTGGGCTGAAGGCCGAGCAGGTTCAAGGGGTCAGGCATCGAGATCGACCGCTACTTTACGAACCTTCGCAGCAGCTTTAGGCCGATCAGACCGAGCAGGACGTCGACGACCATGGTCACGGCCCGCACTGCCAGAGGCAGAATCAACGCCAGCGCCGCGGTGGAAGCGCCCGCCAGCATCGCGTACATGATTCCTTCGCGAACGCCGAGCCCGCCCGGCGAGAGCACGGCCAAGATTCCGCCGACCTCGGAGAGCAGCAGCGATGCCATGATCAGCAGAGCATCGCGGAACGAGAGCGCGTAGCCCAACCCCAGACTCAGCAGATAGGCGCCGATCCCGAACGCGAAGCAGGACGCGAACTGAATCACGTGCAAGTGCCACATGAGCTTCTTCGGCACGTCCCAACGCGGCAATTCGCGCTTCAACACGCGATTGAACAGCGCGCCGAGAAGGTTGAAAATCTGCGATTGAAAGACAATCACGCAGGCGTCGAGCACGAGCAGGGCTGCGAGCAGCGACAGCGAGGTCGAAAGCGGGATCTTGTCGGACGAGAGGAGCAGATAACCGAGCCCCAGGATCACCTCGGTGACAATGCCGACGAACAGGTTGATCAGATTGACGTAAACGACCAGGGGCTTCGATATGCCCAATTGCGTCAACCAATACATTTGCAGCGCCAGGTTCCAAACCTTCCCCGGCACGTACCGGGTCAACCCGCTGGTATTTACCGTCGCGAAGCTCTGCGCAAAGGTGACCTTGTTCACGGGCGACAGCGAGTTGACCGCAACGTGCCACCCATAAGTCGCCGGCACGTAGCTCGCCGCGATGGCCACGACCGAGAGCACCAACAACGGATAGTTCAACTCGAAATGATGAGCGCGGATCTCAGCCCAGTTGTGACTGAACGCCTTCCAGAAGAAGAGCGCGATACAGACCAGGATCAGCGTGGAAGCGATCGGCTTGATGGCGCTACGCAGGCGAGACATCTGATCCGGGCGTTTCGAGAGTGAAAGGCGCTGGTGATGACGATTCAGGGGCGCGCACGGGTCACCAGGAAGATACCCCGCCGATCGATCGAGGCAATGGTCAGCCGCTTGCGCCGCAGTGCGCGCTCCAACGCCCGCAAGCGCGCGCGCGGAAATCGCGGTTCGAATAGGTAGACCTGGAGATTGGCGTCAATCGCGCGCCGCATCGAACTCGCGGTCGGCTCGGGCTCCGTCATGGTTCCAACGCGGAAGTACGGCCAGAGCACTTTGTCGTGCGTGCCGCTGTAGACCATCGCCTCGCGCGGGATCTTGTCCGAGAGCGCCGGTACGATCTGCCCCCATCGCTGTGCAAACTGGTACAGCTTGACCAGCGACGAGCCCTCTCGCCGAGCGATTTCGTAGCCGCTCGCCAGCACGAGCACGCTCACGAGCGCAACCCCCGCCAGGAACACGCCGCGTTTCTGACAGCGGCCCAAAAACAAGATCGGCGGCAGCGCTGCGAGCAAGTACACCGGAGACCAATAGCGCGGCATGCTGTGATGAACTGCGCCCAAGCGCTCCGATGCGCCGTTCAGGTTCTCATCCATGTGTGAGAGCACGAAGCAGAGCATGACGACTAGGCCGAGCCCGTACAGTACTCGCACCAAGCGAGGGCGAGAGCTCAAGACCGGTACGAGGGCGAGTTGCGCCAAAGTCAGCCCCGCGATCGGGCCCATCTCCAGCCAATATTTGCGAAGGAAGCCCAGTGCCATCAGCGGTTTCGGCACGCCCATCGGCACTAGGAGTTGGCGCAATAGACCGAGCGGCCCGCCCGGACCATCCGTGCCTTCGTCACGCGCTGCGACGATCTGGTATGCCGCGAGCATCGGGTGTCCGGTGATCACCCAGTTGAGGAACAGATTGATGGCAACTGCGCTTGCCCCCGCAGCAATCACCAAAACGACGATGCGCTTGTACTGCGCCGGGCTTGCAGCCAACGCGAAGAGCAACGTGACGAGCAGTAGATAGGCCGCGTAGTCGGGCCGAACCGCCGCCGCGGCGCCCAAACCGAAGACAGCGATCGTGAGGTGACGCGACTTACCCGTGACTTGCCAGGAGGTCCAAAAGAAGAACGACCAGCACACGCAGGTCAACAAAGCAGAGAGATTCATCCAAGGGCGCATCAGCCAATAGAGCGCCGGGAAGCCGAGCATGGGCACGAAGGCGGACAACCATTTGCGCTCGTCCGGGAGCAGCCTTGCCGTGCCCAGGACGAGACCCGCGACGGCGCTGGCCGGCAGGGCGGCGACCAACAGGTGTCCCAAGAGCCGCAAGCGCAGCAAGAACCCGTACACGTAGATCGCGAGGGGGGCATACGACGGAATCGCGCGGTCGCCGACCGAAACCCAATGACGCGGATGCGCGATGTCCTCGGGATCCGGAAACGGCAGAGTGAGGAAAGGACGCCATTGTTTGGCGATGATCCCGGCCGAGAAGCGATTCAGTGCCTCATCCGGAGAAATCAAGACGCGGGCGTTCACACCCCAGACCCAGAGGATGGTGGTGAACACGAGCAAGGACCAGGCACAAGCGATCAACACCGGGGCGACCGGGCGTGGCAAAGCAACCCCGCTTTCGCGCCCCCAGCGCCGAACCGCGCTGCCCGCAGCTTTGGCCAACGTCAAAATTGTCATGGAGAACGAATAAAGCGCCGTCGAAGCCGGGCAAGCTTCCACGGGGTGCGCGAATCGTCAACGGCTAGTTACGAGACCTGCCTTCACGTGCTATCGAGCCGGTGCTGTGTCGCTCCTGCTATCGTTCTGACTGTCGTCGTAGCGGCTCGGGGCGGTGCAAGCGTCTTTTCGAGCTATGCGCGTTTTGTTCGTCACTCGTAAATATCCGCCAAAAGTCGGCGGGATGGAAAGCCTCAGCTACAGCCTTTTGACGGGCTTTCCGGAACCCAAGACCACCATCACGTTGGGGCGTTCGCAGAAGCACTTGGTCTGGTTTCTGCCGTACGTATTTTGGAGGGTCGCGCTCACGGCTCATCGTTACGATGTGATTCACCTGGGAGACGCGATGCTGAGCGCGGCTGGGTTCCTGCCGCGCCTGTTCGGCAAACGGGTGGCGGTTTCGGTGCACGGACTCGACATGACGTTCTCGCCCTGGATTTATCAGGTGTACCTGCGGTTGTTCTTGCGCGCGGACGCGATCATCGCGAACAGCGCTTCGACGAAGCAGATCGCAGAAGCGCGAGGCTTTGCGCGAGTGTGTGCGATCCCGATTGGGGTTCCCGAGCGATATTTCGCGGTCTCGCGTAGCGCCAATCGCGACTCGGAGCTGGAGCAGAAGCGCGCCGGGCGCGTCGCGTTGGTCACGGTCGGGCGACTCGTGCCGCGCAAGGGCGCCGCTTGGTTCGTGCGCCATGTGCTGCCGAAGTTACCCAACGTGCTCTATGTCATCGTCGGCGTCGGCTCCGAACACGACGAGATCCTGCGTGCTGCTTCAGAAGTCGGGCAAACCGAGCGCGTCTGGTTGGTGGGCAGCGTGAGCGACAAGCGCTTGCTGGATATCCTCGGCACGAGCGACGTGTTCGTCATGCCGAACGTCCGCGTTCCGGGCAACGTCGAAGGCTTCGGCATCGTCGCGATCGAGGCCTCCGCCAGTGGCTTACCCGTGGTCGCCTCACGCTTGGAAGGAATCCCGGACGCGATCGTCGATGGACAAAATGGCACGCTCGTGACGCCGGAAGACGCCGACGCATTCGTAGCCGCGCTGCGCGAGCTCGTTGCCGATGCGGCTCTGCGGTCGAAGCTCGGTGAACGCGGTCGCGCTTTCACCGAGAAAAACTACTCCTGGCCGCAGATCATTCGCCAATATGCGGCGCTGTTCGCCCAGCTCGTATCTCGCTCGGGTCGGCTCAGCGCGTGACGAGCGCCTTGCGCAACAACACCTGGCCGTGATCCCGCGAGAGCTCGAGGTAGCCAGCGCGGAGATAGAACTCGTGCGCACGGCGATTCGATAGCTCGGTATCGACGAAGCTCGCGCTGCAGCCTTGCTTGCCAAACCAGGCCTCCATGTCAGCCAAAATATCGCGGCCACGCCGCGTGCGAACCGAAGGCACGACGGCGCTTGCCACGCCCAGAGTCAGCACGTACCCGATGCCCTCGTGTGGAATCAGCGATTCCCAACGCCGACGCGCGAGCAGGTGTTTGGGCATCAATGCCGCACGAACTGCCAAGCGCGCAAAGGCGGCCGCGGGCAAGGAGCGGCGGGTATGCGCCTCGGTCTCACGGAACCGCACGGTCCCCGCGGCGAAGGCGCCGTGCTCGGGCGCGCCCGCCAGCCCGGGTTCCCAGATCACGTGCGCCGCGAGATCTCGCATCAGCGCCGCGTACAGGGCCTCGAGCACGTCCAGGCCCGCACGCGACGACGCAGTCTCGGGCAGGCAAAGGCGATGACACAGCGCTAGTGCGCGGAGCTCGAGTTGCCGGGGAGCATCAGGCGGCCCACTAGCCATAGGTATTTCACTCCGCGGCGCATCAGAGGCAAAAGGCTTGCGCCGGTCTTCGACTCACCGGAATGTCGCGGCGGCGACTCATAGTAGATCTCGCGTAGATCGACGCCCCGGCGAGTCAGGTAAAACATCAACTCGATGAAGTATTCGCCATAGTCGCCAGTCAGTTGGTGATTGTCGAGCAAGTCACGCCGGCACACGATGAAGCCGCTGGTGTAGTCGGTGATCTTCAAGCGCAACACGTACTTTACGGAGAAATTCAAGACCGCGGACAGGCCGGCGGCGAGCATTTCTCCTTTGGGTAAGCGGCTGGCAAACGACTCGTCCGCATCCGCATAGCGCGTCCCGATACAGCAACCAGAAACGAGAGCGACGTCGTACAGCTTGCGCAGCACTGCCGGTGGATGCGAGTGATCCGCGTCCATCCAAGCCACGAAGCGCGTGCTGGCAGCGTCGATCCCGGCCTGAATGGAGTCCGTCAGGCAGGGCGTCACGCGACGCGCGATGAGCCGCACTGAGCCGTTGCTGGCCGCGATTTTGCGAACCAAATCTGGCGTTCCGTCGGAAGAATTGTCGTCGACCACGATCACGCGGCAGCCGGGCAACTCGCGGCCCAGGCCTTCGATCAACGACTCGAGGTTTCCCACTTCGTTGAGCGTCGGCAAAATCACGGTCAAATCGGAAAATTGATCGCCAACCATCGAACACTATCCTCGTCGCAATTCAGACTGCGGGCTCGGTCACCGGAAGCTCTTGGTGACCTCGACGGTCCGTGAGCCAGCACAGGCCGGCAATCGTCCCCAAGAGCGAAAGCCCCGAGGCGATGAGCCAGAAGACGGAAACCGGCAGGCGCGCCCGGAGCACCACGCGCTGAATCGGCTCGTCCGTCGGGTTGTCCACCACGAGCAAGTTCCCTTGCGGATACACCTTCACGCCGGCGTTCGGCGGAACGGTGCTGATCGCGAGCCCGAACGCCGGCTCCTGCAAACGCAATATCGTGTGACTGCGAGGGGGTACGTCGCGGATCTTCACCCGGAAATGCTCGGTGGTGATTTGATTCTCCTTCAGACCACCGATGTTCCAGTTCTTGTGCCCGTCATACAGAATGGGCAGCGCGCGTTGCGCGACCCACAGCATCGGATCATCGTCGTTGCCGACGACCAAAAAGCCATCCGTGTAGCCCGTTCCCTCCAGGATATCCCGCCGTCCCCGATAGCGGCGAATTCGATCGAAGGAGTGCACTTTGGAGGCGGCCTCACGCTCGACCCGCTCTTGCTCGATCGGATTCATCCAGGTTGGCAAGACGATGCCGTCTTTCGTGAGACCCGCGGCGTGCGTCCACCACAGCGCCGAGGCGCACATCACCGCTACCGCGGCGAGCGACAACGGCAAAGCGGCACGCTGCAAGCGCTCGAACACGAAATCAGCTCCCAGCGCGGCGAAGACCGAGAGCGCAAACGAGGCCATGCCGAGGCAACGAGGTGCGACGCGAAAGTTGCCGCCATTCAACGCGCGAAAGGCTTCCCAAGCTGGCGACCAAGTGGTGAGGGTAATGCCGAGCAACAGCACGATTGCGGCGAAGAGCCCGAGCCGTCGCTTGGGTCTCGAGAACCCAGCCGCGAACATGCCGAGGAACGCGAGTAGCGTGCCGAGCGGGGGTAGCGCGGTGGCCGTCTCTTCAATCCCCCAAGCCCGCCTGCCGACGCGCACTGCCCTGCCCAAGTACCTGGCGGTGACGACGGGCACCCGGTCGATCAGCGAATAGTCGAACAGCTGCTGCAGGGTGGTCGACAGCGTGAGCACGCCATAATCACTGACCAGCCGCTGCATCGGGAACTTGAGCCAGGCAACCAGCTTGAAGCTGATCATCAGCACACCGAGCGTGCACGAGAGCGCAAACAGTCCGACGATCTTGCGAAAATCCTTGGCCTTCGGGCGGTCGAAGAGCAGCTCCAGGAGCACGTACACCGGCACGACCGGCAAGAACAAATACGTGAAGGAGTGAAACGTCGGTCCGAGCATGAGCAGACCGAGCACCAGCGCAAACCAGAGCGAGCTCTGCAAAGTGCGCTGACGCAGCACACCGTCTGCAGTCCACAGCAAGAACGGCAGACCGAGGTGCCACATGAACATGTCGTTACCAATGGCGACACGCCAAAGCACACCCAAGCCCGTGGCACTGGCGACGGCACCGACGAGAGCCGCCTCGACGCTCACGCGCCTTCGCAGCCAAGCGACGAAGGCGTACACGCCCACGACGCCCCACAGCGCCTCCATCAAACGCAGACCGATGCTCGGTCCAGCGAGCAAGATCAGCGGCACTGCCGGCGAAAACAAGTTGCTCTGCGGGTCTTGCAGGAAGTAGGTCCCGCCGCCGAACACGAAGGAGAAATACGGGAATTCGCGGAACTGGCGCAGCCCCGTATAGATGATGTCAGCGTGAGTCTCGGAAATGAACCAGTCCGACGCCTGGCAATGCAGCGAGAGCCAGAACAGAACCAGGCCAGTCGCGATTGCGGAAAACGCGACCCCGACGCGCCGCCAATCTATCCTATCCACCATTCGTGGCGCTGCGATAGCACGAGCATTCTCGACGAGCATTGGGTTTTGTGGCGCGCTACGCGCTCGCGGCCGCGACGAAGACAGCCGTCCACGTGTCCAAACCGAGCGGCTTGTTGGTCATGAACTCTGCCGAACCTTTCAATTCGAGGCCGGCACCTGCCAAGAGCAGTTCGACTTCGGGCGAAAAAAGGTACCTCATGCTGTGCGTCTCGCGCAGCTCTTGAACGTCGCCGCTCTGCTTGTCCGTGATCTGCACGCGGTAGTTCACGTCCACACAGTTCTGAGTCGGGTGAAGCACCGGTTGCGCCTCGCGCTCCACGGCGATTCGTTCGTTCTCCAAGTGGCGCGAGCGTGCGGTGGCGCGTTCGGTCAAGACCGTGGGGCCATACCAGCAATCGAAGATCACCACGCCTCCCGGCGCCAGGTGCTCCTTGATGGTGCGCAACGCAGCTCTCAGATCGTCATTGCTGGTCTGATAGCTCATCACGTGGAAGAGCGAGACGACGACATCGAATTTTTGACCGATGCGCACGGTACGCACGTCGCCTTGCAGGAATGTTGGCGCAGCACCAGAAGACGCGAGGCGCTGAGCGCGCTCAGCGGTTGCCGCAGCCAGCTGCGCGTTCGCCTCCCGAAGCATGTCCGGCGAGCGGTCGACACCGGTCATGCGATAGCCGCTTTCGGCCAGAAGTAAGGCGTGACGCCCCGTGCCACACCCCAAATCCAGCACCGAACGAGCGCTCGGGTGATAGCGCTCGATCAGTGAGCGTACGTAGGCCGCTTCCCCGGCGTAGTCCTTGTCCTTGTACAGGAGGTCGTAATACTGCGAGTAGGCGCCGAAGACGGACATCTGGGATTTTCTAGAGTTTCTGGCGTTCTTTTGCCACCGTGTGCGCTAGCAAAGCCGCGCCATCGGGCCGAAACCGTAGCATAGGTTCAGGTCTGCTCAGGCGTGAAAGCAGGCGTGAACCGCGCCCGAACCCGTGTTTGACGTGCACCAGGTCGCGTGATATCCGCTCGCCCAATGTCTGCATCAGGCGTCAAACGCGCGCTAATCACGGGGATCACGGGTCAAGACGGCTCCTACCTGCTGGAGCTCCTGCTCGGAAAGGGATACGAGGTCCACGGCGTGGTGCGTCGCTCGAGCTCGTTCAACCGCGGGCGCATCGATGCAGTGCACTCCGACCCGGCGTACGCCGATCGCTTCCACTTGCACTACGGCGACATGCTGGACACCAACAACCTGAACCGCTTGGTGGCCAAGGTCGAACCGACCGAAATCTACAATTTGGCTGCGCAAAGCCACGTCAAGGTCTCGTTCGAGATGCCCGAGTACACGGCTCAAGTGGACGCCGTGGGCACGCTGCGTCTGCTCGATGCCTTGCGCGAAACTGGCGTGAAGGCACGCTACTATCAAGCTTCGACCAGCGAACTTTTCGGCAAAGTGCAGGCGGTGCCGCAGAGCGAGACCACGCCCTTCTACCCGCGCAGCCCGTACGGCGTCGCCAAGCTCTATTCGTACTGGCTGACGGTGAACTACCGTGAAGCGTACGACGTGTACGCGGTGAACGGCATCCTGTTCAACCACGAGTCACCGCGACGCGGCGAGAGCTTCGTCACCCGCAAAATTACGCTCGGCGCCGCCAAGATCAAACTCGGGAAGCTCGATACACTGCGGCTCGGCAATCTGAGCGCACAGCGTGATTGGGGCTACGCGCCGGAATACGTCGAGGGCATGTGGCTCGCTTTGCAACAGCCCAAGCCGGATGACTACGTACTGGCCACCGGTGAGTGCCACACGGTGCGTGAGTTCTGCGATCACACCTTCCAAGCGCTGGACATGCAGCTGCGCTGGGAGGGCGAAGGCGAGAACGAACGAGGCATCGACGCCAAGACGGGCGCAGTGCGAATCGCTGTCGATCCGAGCTACTACCGCCCGACCGAGGTCGATTTGCTCTTGGGTGACGCCAGCAAGGCCAAGCGAGTCCTCGGCTGGTCACCGAAGACCACCTTCAAGGACCTCGTGACCCTGATGGCCACCGCTGATTTCGAGGCTCTGCGCGACGACGCGAAGACGCCGAAGATGTTCTACTGAGCGCGAGGGCTAACCCGCGCGCAGCGCCAGCAGCGAGCTGCTGATGCGTCCGATTTGCGCATCGGTCAGCCCGGAGCTCGACGGCAGGTACAGCCCTCGCCGCGCTAGGTCGTCGGTCACGGGGTACTCACCCGACACGTCGCAGCCGTACTTCTGCAGCGCGGGCTGGCGGTGCATCGACACGAAGAACGAGCGCGTCTCGATGCCCGCGGCTTTGAGCCCGGCCATCACTTGATCGCGGCTGATGCCGAAATCATCGCCGATCAGGATCGAGTACATCCAATAGGAGTTCGTCGTCCAAGGCAGCTCCGGCGGAGTGGTAATGCCGCGCTGCCCGGCGAGCAGTGCGTTGTAGCGGACCGCGTTGGAACGTCGACATTCTAGGTAGTGTTCCGCGCGCTCCAGCTGCGCGAGTCCGATCGCCGCCAACACGTTGGGCATGCGGTAGTTGAAGCCGATGTCTTCGTGCACGTATCGCCGCGAGCCGTCGAGCGGGAAGCACAAATTCTTGAAATAGCGCAAGCGCTCGATGAAGCGCTCGTCTCGCACCACCACCATACCGCCCTCGCCCGTGGTGATCAGCTTGTTCGCGAAAAAGCTGAAGCAACTGATGTCGCCGATGCTTCCGCAGCGACGACCCTTGTAGCGAGACCCAATGGCCTCGGCCGCGTCTTCGATCACGAGCAAGCCGTGTTCGTCGGCGATGCGCTGCACGGCGTCCATGTCGCAGCTGTGCCCGTACACGTGGACGGGCATGATTGCGCGGGTTTTTGGCGTAATTTTCGCCTCGATCAGACTCGGATCGATGTTCCAACTGGACGCATCAGCGTCGACGAAGACCGGCTTGGCGCCGGTGTAGCAAACGGCGATCGCCGAGGCCATCATGGTGAAAGCGGGGATGATCACTTCATCCCCCGCACCGATGCCGGCAGCGACCAAGGCGAGATGCAAGGCGGTGGTGCCGGAGGTCGTGGTGACGGCATGGGGCACGCCCAAGTACTTCGCGAACTCTTGCTCGAACTGGGCAACGTAGCTGCCGCTCGACGAAATCCACCCGCCCGAGACGGCTTTGGTGACGTACTCGAGCTCGCGCCCGCCAAGCAACGGTTCGCACACCGGAATGAAGTCGTTCGCAGTCATACTCCGAATACCACCTTGTCTTTGACTTTTCCGTCGTACGGCCCGAGCTTCAGCTCGACGATCTTCGTGTCTGCCTGGATATCCAAACCGTGCCCGCCGGCGAGCAGCAGCACCATGTCGCCAGCGTCGAGCCGACGCGAAGCAAACTCGCTTTGATCGTGGGCGTCATACAGGCGCAAGAGGGCTTGCCCCGCGGCGATTAGCAAGAACTCGTGAACTACCGCGTCGGTCTGCACGTGCTTCTTCAAGTGATAGTGCGCCTTGATCACTTCCCCCGCTCGATAGAAATTCATGCCCAGCTGAAGCGGGCTCTGCGAGTCGGTGAGGAAGTTGTACTTGGCGTCGCTCGTCGCCTGCGACGAAATGATCAGTGCATAGGGGACGCCTTCGCGCTCGATCGTCTCGATTCCTGTAGTGGTCATGAGCAGTTCCCGGAATGGGTCAGCGGCGCTGCTAAGAGGAGCATGTTCTGACCGCGCTATTACCACCGTCCCGGGCCTCGCGCCTCGACAAATCTTTGGTCCACGGGAGGCCCGGGCAACTGCGCGCAGAGCGGCTCTGGAGCACGCCGAGTCGTGAAGCTACAGCAGGGCTATCCGAGCGCCTTCAGCGCCTCGATCAGTTCGAGTGCGTGGCCGTCTGGGTTCACGTTCGGGAACACTTTGGCCACCTTTCCGGACGCATCGATCACGAACGTGACGCGCTTGGCCTTGCCCGCAGAGAGCGGCACGCCAAACGCAGTCGCGAGCGCATGATTCGTATCGTCCAGCAATTGGAACGGGAGCTCGTATTTCGCGGCGAAGGCCTGGTGTGAATCCAGCGAGTCCTCGGAAACTCCGAGCACGACCGCTCGACGGCTCAACTCCGCGTACTGATCGCGGATGCCTTTGGCCTCGATGGTGCAACCCGTCGTGTCGTCCTTGGGATAGAAATAGACGATCACCGGCTTCCCTTTCAGCGCTCGCAGGTTCACGAGCTTGCCGTCCTGCGCGGGTGCGGCTACGTCCGGCACCTCCGCGCCAACCGTGAGCAAAGCCCCCGGCGCTGCGACGCTCGACGCCGATGGGAGTGCTGCTGCGGCCACGGCTGAAGTGGACGGCGAGGCCACTCGTGACGTCGGAGCGGGCGGCGGCGATTCGCGATTGCAGCCGGCGAGCAGCAACGAGCAGCAAGTCAGAATTCGGAACGCGATCGGGTTCGGGCTGGACACGCGCCCAAGTTAGCACGGCCGGAGCTGCGAGCGGGCCCGGTGACATCCGGCAAAATGGCGGAAAACTCGGGCTAATTCACGCGACGTTGCGCCTCGTCCCCACGCGGCTCGTTGTGCGAGGGCCGGTAGCCGAACAGCCCGCGCTTGCGGATCACTTCTGCGATTTCCGGCGGCACCATCTCTTGCCACGAAGGATCGCCGGCTTTGATGAGCTTGAGCGCATCGCGAGAAAAGATGTGCAATATGGAGTGATCGTAGTTGTCGAGTTGTTGAATGCACCCACGGTCGACCAGGTGCCCGAACAACTTCACCAAGTCGGACGAGACCTTGAGATTCTCGACCGTGGTAAGCTCGTTCGTCTCTAGGTCGAGCAACGGGTACACGTACAGCTTCAGGTCATTCTTGAACAAGCGCCCGAAGGACTCGAGAATTCCGCCCTCCAGGTGCGCGTAGTACTTTTCGTCGAACAGCTCGAGCAGGCTGCCGGCCCCCATGGCAATGCCGATGCGCTGACTCGTGTAACGGCGAAGGTAAGTCGCCAAGCGATAGTACTCGAAATAGTCGGAGATCAGCACGATCTTGCCGGTCGCAGACATCATGTCGGCGCGCGCCAAAAAATCACGATAGTCGATTTCACCGCTGGCCATCAGATTCCGCATCGTGATTTCCAGCAGCTGAACCGGCTCGGCCTGACTTCCGCTCTCGACCAATGACTTGCTGAACGCGGCATTCGCCGAGTTCAACATGTCCATGTTCACGCGCGTGACCGGCCGAAAACTCCCGCGTTCGACCAATACCGGATGCCGATACAGCACCTCCGAAGGCTGCAAAACCTGTCCGTGCGCGCCGAACATGGCCGCGCCCGACAACCCGAGCTGCACCAACTTCAGACTCATCATACGATTGTCGACGCTGCGAAACTCGATACCCGAGAATTCGATCATGTCGATCTCGATGCGATCGGTGCTGAGGTTGTGCAGCAACGACTCGAGCAACCGCTCTGGATCGTGGTGCAAGAAGAACGCGCCGTACAACAAGTTGACCCCGACGATCCCGAGCGCTTCTTGCTGCAGCTGGTTTTCAGTGTCCAGCATGCGAACGTGGATGATGATCTGACTGTCTTGGTCACGCGGGTGCGCTTGAAATTTCACGCCGATCCAACCGTGGCACTCGTTGGTCCCCGCGAAATTGCGCGCCGACACGGTATCGGAAAATGCGAAGAACGCGGTCGTGTCACCGCGCGCGTCGCGCAAGCGCTGTAGATTCAGATCGTGCTCGTAGTCGAGCATCGCCTGCAGGCGTTTGCGCGCGACGTAGCGCTCGGTGTGCCCATAAATCGCGTCGCTCACCGCCATGTCGTAGGCGGAGATGCTCTTGGCGATGGTGCCGGCCGCGCCGCCCACGCGAAAGAACCAGCGGACGACCTCCTGACCTGCGCCGATTTCCGCGAACGTACCGTAGCGTCGCGGGTCCAAGTTGATCGCCAGAGCCTTGCGGTGTGTATCGAGGTGGCCGTCTTGAACGAGCGAAGTGCGGGATGCCATGTGCGAGCATTCTGTCGGCGGGATATTTCGACAGCGTGTCGAACCAGCCAGCAGCCACGATTGTATGTCCGAGCCCCGAGCATGTCAGGTGCGATCCCCGCCAAACCGTGAAAGCCGCTCGGTTTCTAGCGTAAGCGCGTGACGAGTCCGCGCCGAAGGTGGCGAGCGAGATCCAGCCACGCGGCAAGGCCGGCTGAGCGACAGGCTCGGTCCTGATGTCCCACCGCTGTCACGTGTGAGCGAAAGCCGCGTGGAACTCGGCGAATGGCCCGAGGAGCCTTTGGGTTGGGTCCCATGCGGGCCGGCGATGGCGAACCAGCTCCTGTCCCGCTCGACGCGCGGGAAGTTTCCGCACGGGGTTCGGGTAGATGGCCCATGATGAAAAGGGGCGCTTTGAGCGTGCTCGGCTTTAGTCTGTTTTCGGTCCTCGCCTGTGGTAGCGCCAGCGACGCGGACGGGGGTGTCACGAATGCCGGCTCGTTCGAAGGCATCTATCGACTGACCGCGGCGAGCGAGAACCTCGCCGGCTGCGCTACGCCAGGTGACTCGAAGCTCAGCCAACTGCACGAGCAGTTCTTCGTGATCACGGCGTCGGAGATCTTCGGCCAAAAATTCGTGACGTTGAATTCATGCAGCAGCGTCGTTGATTGCCAAGCCAAGCGAGCTGCGCAACAGGCCAACCAACCGTATACGCTCGAATACACTTTCACCCTCAGCAGCACGACGAACGCCACGACGCTGACTGGCTTCGAGGCCACTACTGGCTTTGGCCAAGGCACGCAATGCGTCGAACGCACGTACGCGGACCATGTACTGACCGTGGCCGAAAACCACGACGTGCACTTGGAATCACGCACCAAGAAGCTGGCAGACCAGCCGCAACACGACGGGTTTTGTGAGGTGGAGCCCGCAAAATCGAAGCAAGAAGCCGAAAGTAAACCGTGCAGCAGCCTCGAAACGCTGGACGGCAGCTTCGTGCAAGCGAACTGACCGAGTCAATCACACAAGGCGCGGACGAGCCGAGTCAGCGGGCCTTTGAGGCGCGGCTCGGCCTCGATCGAGTCGAGCGGCTCCGCGGACAGCACACTGCGGACATTTCGACGATGGCCGTGCATGGTCAAAAACAAACGCGTCGTGTCTTCACGGAATTCGGGGTCCATCACCATCAGATCGCTCAGCGCCCGGCATAGTCGCAGGCGATCTCGGCGTGGGATGCCGTTTGCATTGCCCATCGGATAGAGCTCGAGCGCGCGCTCGAGCGTCTTCATCGGCAAGCGCTCCACGAAGAAATTGTTCTCCAAGAAGGCGATCAGCACGAGCCAAACGATCAGCGGAGATCCGTATCGGGTCAAAAGCTCGCCCACCGCTTTTTTTGCCGGCGTCCGATGGCGGTAGGAGTTGATCGAAAAGAACCAGGCGTGAATTGGTCCAGACACCGCGCAGGCCGCGAAATACTCTGCCGCCATCGCGTAGGCCTCACCGAGCTCGATGTGCAGCAGTTTGCTCGGGTCGGAGAGCGCAGCGTGGACGTCCCGAGGCCGACCGAACAACTCGTGGAACGCGACGGCGTGCGCCGACTCGTGCAGAACATAGTTGGGCAGAGGGCGATTTTTTTGCAGATCGGCGAGCGTGAAGAAGCCGGGGCGCGTTCGCTCGAAGGCAACCAGAGCCGCGTAGTTCGCGCGGTACGGCACCTTGCGCGTCTGCAGCACGGTATCGAGCGCGACCAGCGGAAACGCGAAGTAATTTCCGGGATCCTCGAGCGTGAAACCAAAACCCCGCGCACGCGCCGCGTCGCGCACGCGCCGGTAAAATGGGTTCGTTCGATACAAGAACCCATCGCCGAGATTCTGCAATAGGCAAGCCGAGCCGTGGCACTGCCGTTGCAGGCTCACGAGCTCGGCCAGCGAAATGTCGCCGCTACGCGTGGTCATCGCTCGAGCGAGCGGCGACAGCAACCGATCACGTGCTTCCGGAGTTGCTGTCCTCCGAAACCGGCGACCAACGCAGCCGCGGCTTGCGGGCAGCCCGCGCTTCATCCAGTCGGCCGAGGCGCGTCAAATGCGGCGCGCCTTTGACCAGCTCGGGTGACTCTTCGGCCTCTTTCACGATCGCCTTCACGGCGGCCACGAACGAGTCGATGGTCTGCTTGGTTTCGGTCTCGGTCGGCTCGACCATCAATGCGCCGCGCACCACCAGCGGGAAGTACACGGTCGGTGAGTGAAAGCCGTAGTCGATCAAGCGCTTGGCAAGATCGAGCGTCTTTACGCCGGTTTTTGCTTCCAAAGCTTTGTCGGTGAAGACCGCTTCGTGCAGCATCGGCGTGTCGTACGCCAAGGGCAGCACGTCGCGCAGCAACGCAGCGATGTAATTGGCGTTGAGCACCGCCAGATCGCTCACGCTGTGCAAGCCTTCGGCACCCAGCTCGCGAATGTACGTGTACGCGCGCACCATCATGCCGAAGTTGCCCAAGAACGAACGCACGCGGCCGACCGTGTGCGGCCGATCGTGATCGATGATGAACGTGCCGTCGGCATTGCGCACGACCGGCGCTGGTTGAAACGCATCCAAATGCCGCTTGAACGCAACCGGACCCGAACCCGGACCGCCACCGCCGTGTGGCGTAGTGAACGTCTTGTGCAGGTTGTACTGCATCACGTCCACACCGGCATCGCCCGGGCGCGCGCGGCCGAGCACGGCGTTCATGTTGGCGCCATCGCCGTACACCTGACCGCCCTTTTCGTGCACGAGCTGCGCGAGTTTGGGCATCGCACTTTCGTACAGCCCGATCGTGTTCGGGTTGGTCATCATCAACGCCGCGACGTCCCCACCGGCGCCTTCTAGGGCGCGAGCGAGTGTCTCGGGTTCGACGATGCCCTGCGGACCGGAAGCGAAGGGCACCGCTTCGAAGCCGTTCAGCGCGCAGCTCGCGGGATTGGTGCCGTGCGCGCTATCCGGGATCAGCACCTTGCGCGGTGAGCGGCCCTGACTGCGATGATAGGCGCGGATCATCATCAGACCCGTGAGCTCACCTTGCGCGCCAGCCGCGGGCTGCAAACTGACGCCGTCCATCCCCACGATTTCCGCGAGCAGCGCTTGCAGCCGGACCATCAACTCGAGCGCGCCCTGCGCCAAGTGCGGCGGAGTCAGCGGGTGCAAGTTGGCAAAGCCGTCCAAGCGCGCGGCCCACTCATTGACCTTCGGGTTGTGCTTCATGGTGCACGAACCGAGGGGGTAGAACTGCGTGTCGATGCTGAAGTTCCACTGACTCAAGCGAACGAAGTGACGGATCGCTTCCGGTTCGCTCACTTCGGGCAGGCAGGCGGGGGACTTTCGCTCGAGCCCTGGTAGCGCCTGCTTCAAGTCGACGGCGGGCACGTCCAGCTCGGTCAGCGATGCGCCGCTGCGGCCTGGCGAGCCGCGCTCGAAGATCGGGGATTCTTTGAATTGCAGCCCTTTTGCTGCGTCGCCAGGCACGGGATTACTTCTCCTCGGGTGCGTCGCCGTCGGACTTCTTCGAGCCCTTGTCGCCGCCCTCGTCGTCCCAGCCGCCCGCGTTCACCTTGCCCTCGATCTCGTCCGGCTTCACCGACGCGGGATTGGGCTGCATGTTGGTCTGCTTGACGGCCTTCCACGGATTGCCCGCGTCACTCTCACCGAGGCCCCACTCACCGGCGATTTGGTGAGCTTCACCCTCTTTGGGAATGCTGTAGACGAAGTAACCTTTGCCGTGGCTGTTGGCTTCGGCGCCAATCTGGCCGATTTTGTGCTGCGTCCAGCTGTAACGGAGCACGTTGCCGTCGATCTCGCCCTGCATCTCGCCGTAGGCATCGCCACCGCCGGTGCGCCACGCGCCCTGCGCGCTCTTACCGTCGACCAACAGGTGCAAGTAGCCGTAGGTCCGGTCGTAATAGACGCCTTGCCACTCACCCTTTTCCGGCATCTCGCCGGCTTTGATCTGCGCGTGCTTCACTTCATCCCCGCCTTTGCAGGCGCTGAGTGAGAGCGCGCTCGGGATGACGAGCGCAGTCAATAACGAGAGTTTGACGAGGTTCCGAAAGGGCATGGCGCGGACCATATCATGGGGTTTGGGGGAGAAAACAGGGGAGAGCGGGCACATCCAAGGGCACGTTCACGTTCATGTGCGAGAGGAAAGGCGCAATGTGCGGCCCAGAGTTTCGCCCAGAGCGGTCGCCTCGGCGTCCGAAACTGGCCAAGGGGCGCGCACGGCGTTTTTGCGCAGATTCGAGCCGTCGGGTTCGGCGAGAAGGGCGCGCAGCCAGATTTCGGAGCCTTCACGAACGGCATAAGCGGCGACCGGAGTTTGGCAGTTGCCTTCGACGGCACGCATCACGCCGCGCTCGGCTAGGACGGCAATTTTCGTTTCCGGGTGCGATGCCGGGGCGAGTAGCGCCGCAACGTCCGCGTCACCGACACGTTGTTCGACAGCCAACGCGCCTTGGCCCACTGCCGGCAGTGAGTGATCCGCGGACAGCACCTCACTGGCTTCGTTCTCGATGCCCAGCCGAACCATGCCAGCACGCGCAAGCACGATCGCTTCCACTTCACCGGCGCGGCACTTGCGAATGCGGGTGTCGACGTTGCCGCGTAGCACCGAAAAGTGCAGATCCGGACGCAGCGTGCCGAGTTGAATGCGACGACGCAACGACGAAGTGCCGATGGTCGCGCCCTGGGGCAACGCGTCGAAGCTCACACCGGAACGGGTGACGAGCACGTCGCGCGCGTCCTCGCGTTCCGGAAAGCATTCGACGATCAGCGACGGCGCGAGCTCCGGCGGCACGTCTTTCGACGAATGCACGGCGAAGTCCGCGCGACCATCGAGCAGGGCCTCTTCGATCTCTTTGATGAACAGGCCCTTGCCGCCGATCTCGCTGAGCGCGCGATCTTGAATGCGATCCCCGGTGGTCACGACCTGCAATTCTTCGAACGTGAACGTCGGGTGCAACCTCTGCAACACCGCGACCAGCGCTCGACATTGCGCGAGCGCGAGCGCGCTCTTGCGAGTCGCGTAAGTGAAGTGAGTACGTGCCATGCTTCCTCGGAGCGAGCGCGCTCAGGTGTACTCGTAGCTTTGTCCGCCACAGGCGATCGACACGCGGTTCGTTTCGGAGCCGTGATTGGCTTCGATTCGACCCACGATTTTGGCTTCGACTCCGAAGCGCGCTGCGGCATCGATCACGCCGGTCGCCGCGCTTGGGCGAACATACAATTCCAAGCGATGTCCCATGTTGAACACCTGGTACATCTGCTTCGGTTCGATACCGGAGTCTTGGATGGTCTGAAAAAGCGGCGGGATCGGGAACAACGAGTCCTTCACGTAGTGCAGAGAGCGGCCAAAGCCCCGGCACTTGGTCTGCCCGCCGCCGCTGCAGTGCAGGATTCCCGTCACCTGCGAAGCGAGGTTCGAAGCCAAGATCGCGCGCACGATCGGTAGATACGTTCGCGTCGGCGACAGCAGCCCCCAAGCCACGTCGTGGGCGCTGCCCGGCAACGAATCCTTGAGCTGAAATCGGCCGCAGTAAACCTTGTCGGCGGGGATCGTCTCCGAATAGCTCTCCGGAAAGCGCTCGGCATAGGAGTGCGCGAGTAGCGCGTGGCGCGCCAGGGTGAGGCCATTCGAGCCAATGCCCGAGTTCTCTTGGCGCTCGTAGCTCGCCTTCCCTGTCGATGATAGCGCGACGATCAAGTCGCCCGGCGCGACGCGCGAAAAGTCGCCCACGGACGTTCGCGGGACCCGAGCGAACACGGTCGAATCAGCGATCACGGTGCGCACCAAGTCACCCACGTCCGCGGTTTCGCCGCCGGTCAGTGTGATCTCGATGCCATGCTCGCGGAGCATGGCCGCACACGATTCGTAGCCGTCAATCAATGCGGAAATGACGTCGCCACGCACGCGATGCGCGTTGCGCCCGATGGTGTTGCTGACGAGGAAACCGCTGGTCGCGCCCACGCACAACAGGTCGTCCGTATTCATCACCAGAGAATCCTGCGCGATGCCGGCAAATGCGCTCGGGTCGCCAGTCTCCGCGTAGAGCAGGTAGGCGACCGATGATTTGGTGCCCGCGCCATCCGCGTGCATCACCGCGACCATGTTCGGGTCGCCCGCAGGGTCGGCAATCACCTTGCAAAACGCACCCGGAACTTCACCGGCGGAATGCTTGGCGATGGCGCGGTGCACGTCTTCCTTCGTGGGCGAAACACCGCGGTCGAGGTATTCGTTGCTCATGGGGTCTTTCGAGGCTGACCCCACCTAGATCGAGTGCCGGGCTCCCGCAAGGCGGCTTGGCAGAATTCCCCAATTTCACGATCCCCTTGTTGTACACAGCCCAAAAGCTAGCCCTTCCCGCGCCACATCCCGCCCTCCCCGGCTCATTCGAACAATGAATCGAGTGTGGCCGCCGTGGCAGCTCGACGGCTCCAACGCGCAAGCAACTCAGGGTCGGCGCAACCAAGGATTCGCTCACGAACAGGACCGGAAACGACGAACCCGCGGGCATCGAGCACCTCGAGCAGGGTCATCGCTCTACCGCGCAGGAGGCCCTGCTCAATCCCTTTCGAGAGGCCCTGCTCGATCCCTTTCGAGAGGCCCTGTTCGATCCCTTTCGAGAGGCCCTGCTCGATCCCTTTCGAGAGGCCCTGCTCGATCCCTTTTCGAAAAGACTCGCGACCGATCGGACTCTGGAATTCGTAGCCTTCAGGGAGCATGAGAAACGCCTTTCTTGCGGCTTCGCTCAGGGCCGCTACGATGAGGTCCGAATATAGCACCACCTGGTCCTCCGGGAGAGTCGTGACGCCTGCGGCGGCAGCCAGGGCAACCTTTACAGCCGTGTCGACGTCCCCCTGTCCCTGAGCCATGACGGAAAGCACCGCGAGCTCAGGCGCCCGAGTGGCGCGCTCCACGTCAGTGACGATTGGAACCCCGCCTGGCCCGACTACTAACGGAGCGACGACCGAGTTGAAGCCGATCGCGATGGGCTCAGCTGCCCAACGCGCAACGTCAATCGTGGGCGCGATCACCAGCACACACGTGTCACATTCGAGCTTGGCGCGAAGAGCGGTGAGGTACAGCGGCCAAGTGAACCGCTTACGCGGCTTCGGCGTGAGTTGAACCTCGACTACGATGCCGAGCACGGGGGCGTCGTTGACGTCATCGCCCAAGAGCACGACGAGATCGGCGTGGTATCCGGTCGGCGCGAGCTGTGAGAAGTCTGCGGACTCAATGCGTGCCTCCGTGTACATCGGGAGCTCGAGCCGAAGCGCTTCGCGCAATAGCTC
>Ga0164309_10000200_pt1 | contig 36939 bp, 44 predicted proteins | sample Whisoiple_247_MG_FD_109984 | JGI IMG/M metagenome (GOLD analysis project Ga0164309, IMG submission 109984) | Soil microbial communities amended with fresh organic matter from upstate New York, USA - Whitman soil sample_247_MG | ecosystem: Environmental > Terrestrial > Soil > Unclassified >... | reverse complement strand
GAGGCTAGGTCGTGGCCGAATCCACGAACTCCTGCCGGCGGGGGCAACCACCGGCTACGCACGTGAACGAAGGTTGTCTCGATGCCTCGCGGACCCGGGTTCAATTCCCGGCGCCTCCACTGAATTCTGCGGCATTTCCTGCTACTTTTCGCCCGACCGTGCCCCAATCGTGTCCTGAACGATTGGCGGCGCGGTCGGTGGACCATCGAGCAGGCGCACCGCGTCCCGACGCACGTCGGGTGAGAGATGCGCGTAGCGCATGGTCATCTCCATCGTGCTGTGCCCGAGCAGCTCCTGGATGGCCTTGAGGGCCACCCCTCGCATCGCCAGGTGCGATGCGAACGTGTGCCGCAGCACATGCCAGCCCACCTGACGCAGCCCCGCCTTGCGGCAGGCCCGCCAGAGCGGGTGCTTGCAGTCCCCCTTCGTCAGCATGCGCGCGTCTTCATGGCAGAAGACGAGCCTGCCTGGAAAGCGCGACGAAAGCGGGCGCAGGATTGCGATCGCATCGTCGCTCAAGGGGATTTCCCGTGACTTGCCGTTTTTCGGGGTTCCGACCACGCCCCGCACCGCCGACCGGCGCACCATCAATCGACCCGCGACCAGGTCGATATCGTCCCACTTGAGCCCGAGCAGCTCTCCCTGACGGAGCCCTGTACGAAGCGCGAGCAGGATCATCGCTCGCCATGCTGCATCGGCACCTGCAACCAGGCGCGCGGCTTCCTCGAAGGTGAGGAAGTCGAACTCCGGCGCGGGGACGCGCAGCCAGCGAACGTGCGGCACGTAGGCGAGCTTCTTCCACTCGCAGGCCACTGCGAGCATGCGCCGCAGGACCGTCAGGTGGTTGTTGATCGTCTTCGGGTTTAGGCCTTTGACGATTTGCTTCGCCTTGAAGCGCTCGATCTCGAGCGGTCCGATTTCATGGAGACGGAACCCGCCGAACTCGGGGTTGAGATGCAGGCGCATGGTGGTGCGCTTGGTCTCGACCTCGCTCGGCTTGTTGTTGGTCACGGCGTATGTGTCCAAGAATTCTTTCGCAAAATGGCGAAACAAGGGGATCGCGGACTCAAGCGGCGCACCCGCTTCGAGCTTAGCGCGCTCCTCACGCTCTCTTTCGAGCGCCTCCGATCGGTTTCTGGCGTAAGCGGCCCTGCGGATGCGTATCCGCTCCTTGCCGCGCCACACGACGATATCGATTTGCCATCGTCCATCCTTTCTTCGTCTCACGCTCACGGTGTCCTCCGTGGTCGCAAGCCGCTCGTTTGACCGGAAGGCAACGATAGCACGGTGGCGTCGCTCACTTTCCGGCGCAAAGCGCTTCCAGCGCGCCGCGCGGGATGCGCACGGCGCGGCCCAGGCGGATGACGCGGATGCGTCCCGCCGCGATTTCGCTGTAGATAGTCTTCGGATTGACGCGCAGGTATTTGGCGGCCTCGGCAACGGTGCAGACTGCTGGCAGCGCCCCCTTGCCCTCCTCCGCCGCTGACGGCGTCTCAGGAGGCACACTCGCCTCGTGCGTCGGCCCGAGCCCCGTCATCGTGCTTCGGCTTCCACCGTTAGCCGCCATTGCGGTTCTTTTCTGTGCGGAAGTGAGCAAGGGCAGCGCACGGATCGGACAGAAAAGCGTCCAGCTCATCCCGGCGGAACCGGCGCACGCGCGGCTTGCCATGGACGGGAATCTGCCCGGCGCTCACGAGGTTGCGCAGATAGACGACAGTCCATCCCGTGTACGCGGCAGCCTCGGCGTAAGTCAGCCAGGGCGACACGACTGCGGCGCGAACCTCGCGCGCCGCAGTCGGATGCGCTTCGGCCGATGACGGTGCTTCGAACTCCTTGCCCGGAGCGCTCGATGCGTTGGCCATCATGGTGGCTCAGGCGTTACGCCTTTGTGTCCGGGTCAGGGATGCGCAGCTCGTCCTTGCTGCCTCCGGCCGCGATGTGATCCGAGAGCCATTTGGGCGCGCCGCCGCGACCCGACCAGGTGCTGCCTGTCTTCGGATCGCGATATTTAGGTCTGACAGCGCTCCGTTTGTCTTCGTGCGACGTCACGCGCTTGCCCGAGGTAGTCCCGCCAGGAACGCGCTTCCGCAGTCGGTCCCACGAGATGCCGAGCACGGCCATTCGTGCGCGCGTTTCCTCGAAGAACTCCTGCTCAGCCTTGGACTTGCGCTGCGCAATCTCGCGCGGCACTTCGACCGCGAGCGATGCAAGTGCCTCATCGGAAAGGTTTGTAAGGTCAATCGACGTGGGTGCTGACGTTTGCTTGGCAGGATTCATTGCTCGCTCGCCTTTCCGGGCGCGTAGGCAAGTAGCGCCCTGCAGTAGTCGGGAAGCAGTTCACGAACGTGACGCGATGGAGTCGCCTCCGGCATCGGCAGGCAACAGGTGACGATGGCATTGCCGTCGGAGTCGAGGGCGCTATCAGGCGCGTTCTTTGCGGTCATACCCTTCGCAGATACGTCCGCGCGCGATGGCGCGAACAACCAGCGCGCGCCGTTGCGTAGCGCGACGAACATGCCCCAGAGCGTGAGCGCGAAGAAGGCCAGGCCTCCAAGCCCCAGCGCAGGCGTTGACGCTTCGCCTTGATGCGCCCTGAGCACGAGCACCAGAACGAGCCATCCCGCAATGAATGCACTGCGCGGCATGCGCAAGCTACGCCGCGCCGCAGGCTCAGGTGCAACGGGCAGGGGCTTCGATACTGCACCCTCGGGAGTGGTGCGCGAAGGCGATGCCGGCGGAGTCGGATTCGCTATCTCGTCCCACGCTCCGCGCCATTGCCGCCAGACGAGCACCCTGCGCTTTGCCGCAAAGCAGGCTTTGCAGAAGAGCAGGGTGAGGCCTGCGGTGAACCATGAGACGCCGTGCGCGAGCCACGACAGCGACGCAAGCACGGCGATCGTGCTCGATGCCGCCACCGTGGCGCGGTGCCCGAGCACGAAGTCCCGCGATGCAGGGCGGTTCATTGGCGAAATGCCACCTTGCACCAATTGGTGCCCGATGCTCCGAAGCGCGCTCCCGCGCGGAACCAAATCGCGGTCACGATGTTATTGTGCTGCGGGCCGCCAGGTTTCAGCTCACTGGCAAAAAAGCGCGGCTCCAGCAGGTTATCCATGGTTTCGGCATGCGAATAACTCTCGCTCTCGTTCGTGCCGCTGCCCACATTCATCCCGTAACCGGAGCCGTTGCCGTAATTGGTCCCCGAGCTGCTGTTCCAGCCGGTACTCGCGCCGCCATACGAGGAACCATGGCTTGTATTGGAGCCAAAGTTCTCGCTCGCGTTCTCGTTCAGGCCCTTGGATGTGCTTGATCCAGAGGTCTGCCCGCGCGTCGCGCGTAGCTGAATGTCCTTGCCAATCAATTGGGAAGCGTAACTGTTCGTGCGATTGCACGTGTTCAGATGGAATATCTGGGTGCCGAATTTGCCGACGAAGCCGTCGACCGCATCCGTCTTATCTTTGGGGACGCGAGAGTACAGCGTCGCGAGGCTCTGTGAGAGGCACACCACCGCCGTTTTCGAGGAACGGGACGTTGAGACAAACGTGTCGTCGTAGGAGTTGAAGAAATATTGGTACTCGTCTCCGAATATGAACAATGGGCGTTCTCGCTGCCGCTCATCGAGGCCCATACGGCTTTCGATCGCTTTTTGAACGCAGTACTTGAAGATTTGCTGCGCGATGCATCCGTCGTCGTGATGCGTAAGAACAGGGCAACCCATCACCACGACAGCGCCGTGAAAAATCATTTCTGGGCAAATGGTAGTCGAGCCGCAAAACATGTGACTTAGCGCGCCGTGGCGAAACCGGTCCAGCTTCGCAGCTAACGTCACATCGATGTTGCCCTTCGTGCGATCGGGGATCTGTGTGTGTTGGTGAAACCAATAGTGAAGCAATCGCTTGAGTTCATCTTCTTCGATGCGCACGGCGGGGTTGTCGACCGCCTTGCGCATCGTCTGCCCAGCAAAGCTGTTGGCGATGAATGTCGGGTCGGTGTACTGCTCCGGCTTCGTGGCAACGCTCACCACGAAGGAAATTATGTCGGCGACATTGATCCTGCCGTTGGCTGAGTACAGCAGCGGCACGATGTGATTGAGTGCCAATCGCGCCGCCTGGTCCCAGAAGGGCTCTGAGGACTTGCCCCCTCCTGATCCGACGGCGTTATCGATGAACTCCAGAATATGCATCAGCGATTCAATGACATTGCCGATTCCCCTCACGCCATTTCTGGCCAACTCCCAATCGAGGACGTTAAATCCGCTCGTGTTCGGATCGAAAAGCACAAGCCACTTTTCGCGCCCGTTTGCGCGCGCGTAGTCTTTCCAGAGCTGGATTTCCTCATTTTTCGCGGTGAGTACGAGTCCTCCGGCACCCGTACGCAGAAGCGCGCTGGCGATGGCCTTGCCGGAGCCGCTCGTCTTGCCTCCACCGGGCCCGCCAAGAATCAATGTATTTTCGAATGCCATCCTCAGGGTCTGCAGGCAGCTGTGACCGTGGAGAAGCAGCTCAGTGTCAAGGTCAGTGACAAACGGGAAGCGACGGCTCATCGGTCGATTCCTTTCTCGAGCTCGCGCGCCTGTTCCAGGTGCTGGTCGCTTGGAGCCGGGCTGCTCGTCTCGCCGTGCAGAAAACGGCCGACGAAGTCGCCCAGCGTGTCCTTCACGCGCGCGCCGACCCAATCCGTTGAGCGATCGGCGACGTCCTTGAGGCCCGCCGTGATGCGCTCCCACGCACCGCCCTCCTGGCTTTGCGCGGGCGCTTGCGCCTGCTGCTTGAGCGCTTTCGTGATGTCCTCGACCTCGGCGTCCTTCCTGGGTGTTGCCATGGCTCAGCGCTCCTCGCCGTCGGTGTCGATGGTTTCGCCCTTCGGCGAACCGGGCTTGCCGGACACAAGCGTAGTGATCGCCCAAATGCCGTTGAGATACGCGCCGATAGGCGTCGGAATGGCCGTCAAAATTCCGGCGATGATGCCGACGCTGGCAGCGACGTCCCAGGATTGGGCGTACTCGCGGTGTTGAATCAGCGCGATGGGCACGACGAGCAGGCACCCCACGAACGCGGAAATCAGCGCGAACAGGCCGAGCGATGAAATTTCAAGTGCGCCAAGCCCGTGGTCTACGGTGAATAAGGTGAGAGCGACCAGCGGATGCAGCCGGTAACGAGCGGCCGTCGCAATGAAGCCGTACGGCTCGGAAGGGGGTGTCGGGGCGGAACGATGGTCGTTGAACATGGGTGCTCCTTGCGTGGGTTGTGGAGCCCGTTCGCAAGGCAAAGCGCTTCCGCAGTGCTGCCGTCTGGCAGACCTCGGGAGACGCCCGTCCTACGCGCGGGTCTCGCGTCACCGCAGCGGTTTTCTTGCGGTGACAAGCCCCAACATGGCGGGAGGTGGGGCGCTAAGAAAGTCAGAAAATGTAAAACGGGTACGAGGTCCCGATCTACGCTGGCCGCCCACGCGACGATTTGGAAGGATGCCCCCATGAGCGCGGAAGGCGGCACCCCGACCCGGCAGGACGTCGAAGAAGAGCTGGAGCACATCCTCGTGAGCGATGCGTTTGCGACACACCCGGTCCCGCGCGCACTGCTAGCTCGCCTCGTGAGAGGCACGCTTAATGGCGAGGCTGGGGGCAAGGAATACGAACACGCGCTGGGTGTCGACGTATTCAAGAAGCCCCACGGCTGGACCCGTCGAGAAGACAACGTGGTGCGACAGGGTCTAAGCGACTTACGGAAGCACCTGCGCGTCTATTACACCGCCGAGGGCGGCGACGATAAGGTAGAGATCAGCTTTCCGAAACGCTCGGGCTTCGCCGCGCGATTTTCATATAGGCCAATCGAAAACGCGAAAGAAAACGTTCAGCGCTTTCAAGTTACATTCTGGCAAGCATTTCCTGACGTTAGACAGTGTGACAGCGCCCTTGAGAAACTAAAGGCATGCATAGAAAGACATCCATCCTACGCGCCCGCTTACGGCATCCTCGCGGAGGCCACCCTGGCTTGCTCCATCTTCGACGAAACCCGAATCCCTCTGGCGTTGCTACAGGCCCAAGAGGCAGTCAAGACAGGCTTGGAACTAAACAGCCAATTGTGGCTACTACACGTGGTCGCAGGTGCTCTTCATTCATGCCGGTTCGAGTGGGAAAAAGCTGACATTGCTTTCAAGAGGGCATTCCGCCTCGCACCAGACCAAGCTGGTGCGCACGTCGCGTATGCGGCCTTTCTTCTCGCGGTGGGTAGAAAGGACGAAGCCGAGCAATGCATTCTGCGCCGCTACGCCCAGCCACACACTCGACTTACCCCGTATCTGAAGCCGCTATTTTTCTATGCGACCCGACGCATAGACGAAGCGTACTTTTCATTCCCAGAAATTGAGCGCAATCCGCCACAAATCAACGGGTTTCTTAAAATGGGAATTCGGCCAAAGAAGGGCTTCTTCGATTTCAACGATCGAATGTACGGAGTCGTGCCAATAGAGGAATGGGCTGGCCAGCATCTCATGGCATGCGTGACGTTGCGCACAGACTACCGCAGTGAAGCACCACAGTACGCGAAACAAGGGGTACTAAACTCAAGAATCGACGCCTTATGTGGGTTGCGAATATGCGCCTGCGCGGAATACATCAACGGAACGAGTGGCGACCCGCCTTATCATCCAATCAAGTCAGTCGTCGGTAGCAGGTGCGAGGAAGAAAAACGGGAGCTGAAGGTTCTCTGGCGGGAATTTCGGTACGACCCTGGCCCTACCAGGGGTGAAACTCCCGTATCTTTTGCACTTGGCCACATGGGAATCGGAGACAAAGGACTGGCTGTGAAGTACTTGGAGCAGGCTTGCGATTGGGGCCATCCTCTTATGGTTTGGCTGCATCTCTGGCAGGTATTTGACCCACTGCGCGAGGACGAGGACTTCAAGGCGCTGATCCAAAGGATGAACCTGCCCCGGCGGGATGCGCGGGAAGGCTAACGCGGTGGCGTGCCTGAACCCGGCCCTGAAGTCTCCCGACTCAGACGCCAGCGGGCAACGTCGTCTACGTGTCTAAGAATCTGCTCGTCGGTCTTGCTCTCAAGATTGTAAACTCCCTCGAGCGCGTCCGGCCAGCGCTCGTCGTAGCGTAGCAGGCGCTTGTTCGCCTCCTCTTGGGAAATCTGACCACGACCAAAGTCGGCCACAATTGCTGTGGCTTCACGAATCCGCAGTTCGGCTTCTTTGCTCACGGCCGCAGTTTCATGCCGCAGCCAGCCCAACATTTCGTCAAGCGTTAAGGCGTCAGAGTCAGATGGCGGCGATGCGGACTTACCTGCACCCCTCTCGCGCTTGATGCGATCGGCATGGGTCCCGCCGCCCTTCGATGGTGTCTTCTTCGTCACTCATGGTCTCGAGCTGTGGTTAATCGGCAAATCGTATAGATGCGGTCAGGCTCGTTCAAATGAAGAATTTGTTACATCTGGTAAGCGATTGTTCTGCCGAGCGCTTTCGCCGTCGCAACGCGCTCGGGCTAGCGCTGCCGAGGCGCGAGCCGCTCAGCGTTCGAGCTTTTCGGCGCGCTCGCGCGCTGGCTCTGGTGGCCTTGCCGGACGCAGCGGCTCGACCTCGATGCTCTCGACGAACGGTGCCTCGGGGTCGATGGGCTGCGGAAGCACATGATGCGCGGGATGAAAATCCTGGATGAAGCTGCAGCAATGCAGGTTCAGCGCGAGCAGTACATCGCGCAGGTTCCTGCCTTTGATGTTCACGCGGAGTCCACCGCCAGAAAACTCGAGCCTCTTGCCCGTCAGGAACTCGAACACGACGCTGCTCATATGCGCGTAGGGGATCGAATAGGACAGGCCGGTGTCGTGGCACCGCACTTCCACGTTCATCGCCCGGACCTTGTTGTCGAAGGCCTCGTAGGCTTGCCCGCCGTCGATGTGGTGATGCACCAGCGACGGCGGCAAAGTCGCTTGCGGAGCGGACCCGGTTTCGGTCCGGGGACGGTGCTTCTCGGTAAACCTGCTTAGCGGATCGTCTGACATCGCCCTTACCTTTCCAACCCTTGCTCGTCCCGCGCGGCGCTGCGCTCGCGCTTTAGCTTGTCGACGAAGCTTTGCAGCGTATCCTTCGCCCAGCTCGCCACGCGCTCATGCGCGGTCGCGAGCAGCGTCCGGGCACGTTGCCAGAAGCTTTGACCGTCGGAAGAGCAGGGCTCTCCGCCGTTCTCCCGCGTCGCCTGCGCCAGGTCTTCCGTGGCGCGCTCGAACGGTGTTTGCTCTCGTGTAGCCGGTGGTGCGCCTGAGCTTGGCCAGCGTATACGCTGCGCGAGCCAGTCGAACTCGGCATCCTTCATCCAGTGCTCGTCTCCGCCTGCTTCACGCCAGGCGTTGGCCATGTCCTTTGTCACCCGCTCGAACGGCGTAGCCGGTTCGGGCCGCTGGTCTTCACGCAGACGGGCAGGGGCCTCCGCCCCGCTCAGCGCTTCTTTCGCAAGGTGCTCGCCTTCGACGACGGCGGCGGCGAGGGCCAGCTCTCCGGCAAGCGGTCCTGCTTCCTTGGCGCCTTGCGCAAGGTTGCGGGCAAGCTTTTCAAAGGGCGTTGCGGTCTCGGCCGCCGATTCGGCGGCAAGCTCCGACTCCTTGCCCTGCATGCCGTTTTTCACGGCATGCACCAGCTCCTCGGCAAGCTCGCCGAACGGCGAGGGGCCGTGCTTGGCGGGCTTGGAGACCGGAGCCGCTTGCGGGTCCGGGTTAAAGCCGGTGGGTTGCTGCTCGGCCTCCTTGCGCCCTGCGATGCGCTCACGCGCCATCGCGCGCGCCTCCTCGACCGTGGGCAGGGCCGAGCGGTCCACGCTCGCCATGCGCGCATCCACGTCCTTCTTGCGCGCGCCGTCGACCCGGCGCGCGAGGCTGTGCTCCTTGCCCGCCTGGTCAACGACGCAGAGTCCCCGCCTCCCCTCGGCCAGGATATAGCCGTGCGCGTCGAGCGCGGCGGCGAATGACTGGCCCGTGTCCGACTGCTGCCAGAGGTCGGTAAGCTCCGCTCCGACGTCGTAGGGGTCGATGCCAGATCTCTTGCCCCGGAATACTTCCCAGTTCTCGGGATTGCGCTCCGCGACGTCATGAGCGCGCGGCGTCGGCCTGTGGCCGAACGCCTTCTCGAGCTCGTCGGCGGTCTTCTCGTGAATCCGGTAGTTCTTGCTGTCGGAGACGGCGGTCATCGTCTCCGGGTCGATGCGACTCCAGAACACATGCCAGTGGGTTCGTCCATTCTTCTCGTGCTCGACAATGAAGCGGGCGTGCCCGTCGAGTCCGAGGTTTTGCTCCAGCTTATCAACGGCTTCATCCCGCTGCGCCTGCGTGAGGCTCTCGTCCTCGCGTGGATTGATGTTCGCGTGGTAAAAATAGTTCTCGCAGCGCGTGCCGAAGGACACGGCTTCCATCTGCCGGAACCAGCCCGAAATATCCCAACCGGCGAGGCCTCGTGCCTCGACGATCCGTACCTGCTGTCCGGCGTCCTGGCGCATGACATGTCCGGCGAACCACTTGGCTCCGCGCCTGCTGCCGCCTTCGATAATCATCGGACCCTCTCCATGGCATCCAGGTGCACCGCGACCATTGAATCGAAGCTGCGAAGCGCAGCCCGTGCTTCGTCGGGATAGACAATGCCGCGGAAGTTCAGGTGCTTGACCAGCTGATGCAACAAGCCGCCCACGCGCATCAGTTGCGCGAGGACCTTTGCCATGACCTCCAGGTCGACCGACGCTCGGCGACGGGGGCGCGTGGTCGGGCGCTCGAGGACGCGGGACCGGATATAGCTACCGAGCGTCAAGCCAGCGCGCTCGGCGGCCACCTCAATCTGCGCCCGCTCCTCTGGCGACAGCCTCAACGGGAACGGATGAAGGGAACGCTTGCGCGTTTCGCTTCCGCTCTTCTTACGGCGAGGCTTTCCGTCGTCTGCTGGCGTGTCAGGCATTGGACTAATGTGCTGCCTTCCTGAGTGCATGCAGAATGGTCGAGATTGCCTCGCGACTTGTCTGTTGCGCCTCAGATACTCCTGGAATCGAGACAACCTCGCCCTTGTCGATTCGAGCAGCGAGCTGGCCCATCTGTACGCCGATGTCTTGAAAACCAGCAAGCGCGCGCATGAGCATCGCGTGCGCGGCATCCGGATCGCCCGCTGCGTGCTCCAGCAAGTCGGCAATGTCTGAGTCGTTCAGTGCGGGCTCTTCTCGCCCAGCTTTAGCGGGGCGGGTGCCTGGACGGCCAGAACGGGGACGTTTGGAATTGCTGGTCATGGGGTTCTCCTTTCGGGGTTTAACGTGGGTCCAGCGCCACGCAGGCGCTGGCGGCATCCAAACCGGCGGACGGTTGGTCGTGGTTGTCAGGGCGGCGAAACGCCCTGACGCGGGAGTCCAGAGGGGCAAGGCCCTTCTGCCTGACCGGCATAAGCTCCCGCTTACGGGAGCGGCGGTCATGGTCTCCGCGCTTCGACAGAAAGGGCGGAGAGTCGTGGGGTCGTCCACGGGGGCGCGAAAGCCCCCTGGAGCCAGGGGGATCGAACGGGGGACGGCAAGTCCCCCTCGCAAGGCGTGTTGGATACCGGGCGCGACTGACGCGCGCGGTAGTACAACACATGCCTTGTCCTCTGTCATTTGCGACAACGTTTGGACCATGAATCCGAGACTCCGAGTTGGCAAGTGACCACCTTCCTTTTGCGACACGAATCCATATGCCAAACAAGGCCGCTTGGCATACTGTGATATGAAGTGATGCCGGTTGCGGCAGCGACCGCATCACGATGAATTCGCCGCGCGGGACGCGGCGAATGTTGCGAAAGTTACCCACCCGCCGCCAGAGGCGGCGCATGGATAACTTTCATCCCTCCGGCATCTCGACCAGCGCTCTATGGGGGCGCGCCCGATGCCTCCTGGACTACCATAAGTAGTATAAGCCCATACCGAATAACGCAACAGGTTGCACTATTCGATTTGGACAATGCGCGGCTGCATCCAACGCATACCTGACAGATTCTGCAAGCAGATCGTCACTCGCGAAACACGCAGAGCTCACCCGCTTTAATCATTTCTTAAGCCTTCGGGGCGTAAACTGGGCACGTGAACGAAGATCTTTAGTTCATGGGGCGCGAGAACCCCGTCTTTGGCCGCATCAGTGCTGCCGTGAAACGCACTCCTCGACGCGGTCGGGGAGGCGCGGGCGAATGTTCAGGGCCTCACGGCCTAAAGGTCAGCGCGAACCTGCCCAGAGACGGTCTTCTCAGCTCCATGATCACCACCGGGCGTCGTTGCTCAAACTATTTTCGAGGGAGTAAGCTCACCATGAAATTGGTTCGCGTTGCGTGCGCGGGAGTAAGTGTGGTGTTTACCGTCGTTGGCCTGCTTCGGCTATCGCATGCTCTCCCGCTCGGCAGCGATTTGTCCGTGGGCATCCTGGGTGTCGTTTCGGGCGTCGCGCTGAGTTTCGGCCTCTATTTGTTCGATCTGCGCGGGCGCATCAGCCATCTCGAAAAGCAGCTGCGCGAGCTCGAACGATGAAACGCGCCGGGCCAGACGGCTTTACCTTGCTCGAGCTTTCCGTCGTCCTATTGATCATCGCCATTGTGACGGGAATGGCTGTGCAAAGTGGCATCAGCGTCGTCGCGACTGCTCGGCTGACCGCCACGCAAAACAAGATTAGCGCCATTGAGAGCGCGCTGATGGCCTACCGTAATATCAACGACCGGTTGCCCTGCCCTGCAAGCCTCACCATCGCGGCGAACACCGCCAACTACGGCATCGAGGCAGCAAATCCTGGCACGTGCAGCGGCGGCACGCCCACGGCAAACTTCAGCGCCGCGGGTGTCACCAACACTGGCGCGACGGGCGTAGAGGGCGCAGTGCCCACGGTGACGCTCGGTTTGCCCAACGACTTTATGTATGACGGCTGGGGCAACCGTATACGCTATGCGGTCGATATTGATATGACGACGGCAGGCGCATTCTCTGGCCAAGGCCTTGGTTGCGGCGCCCAGGGCGCCATTACGGTTAAGGACGGCAACGGCAACAGCCGCAGCACAGGGGCAATCTACGCGCTAATTAGTCAAGGACCAAATGCTCACGGAGCGTATTCGCAGACAGGCACTATCTACAACGCCGGCGTAAGCAGCGCGCATGAGCTTATCAACTGCCACTGCACGAACTCAGGCGTAGCGGGAACTTACGCGCCAACTTATGTACAGAAATTTCCTGCCTATGATTCCGGCCATTCGGCTGACGCGGCCTATTATTTTGACGACGTCGTGACGTACAAGGAGCGCTGGCAGCTAGCCTCAGACTTAGACACGCTTAACGCGGGGTGCTTGCCGCAGTACCTTGCGGTTAGCGGTTCAGCCAATTATCCGACGCTCTTCTACGTCAATCGCGGCACCGTTACCCAGCTTCCGCCGCCCGCTACACACTCCACCTGGAACTGGAACGACTCCTCCGTCGACTTTACGCCGGACAATAAGACACTGGCCTGGAGCGGGTCCATGCTGAACAGCGAATGCTGCGGCCCCGCACTCACTACGGCTGGCATACTATACAGCGTGGCGCCCACCGGGCTCACCTATTCCGCCAACAACATAGCCGCGCATGAAAGCGACACAAGACTCAGGATATCACCCGACGGCACTTATATGGCTGTCGCCGGCTGTACCGATACCGGGTCCGGCACCTGCATCAACCCATATATTCGGCTATACAACCGTGACAGCTCGCCTCAATTCAGCACAGTTACGAGCAGCCGCTCAACCAGTGGCTGGGCTTTTCACTGGATGGCATGGAGCCCGGACGGAAATACGTTATATGGCGCTGACTATGCCAACGGCGGTCAAGGCGGGAGTTGCGGCGTGGATGTCTACACTCGATCGGGGGGAACGATCACTTATTCGGCGACACTCTCCACCGCCTCAGCAATGACCAACAATGACCTTGGATGGACGACGACCGTCGCCGTACATCCAAGCGGCAACTATCTGGCCATGGGCGGAGCGGGCGGAGGCGCTTATGGGCCCTATGTCATAAAGAACCCGCTCAGCAATCCCAGCAAAATCAGTGTCGCGGGAAGCGGACTGGCCATCGGCTCAAGTCCCGGCGTGGCGTTCTCTCCCGACGGAAACTTCCTGGCCGCAACCCCAAACGGGAATAGCGTTGCCGTTTATGCCTTCAATCCTGCCAATGCACCCGCCTACTTTACGGCAAGAACGGTCTCGGGTAACTCCTGCACCGGTAGCGGGGTCGTGGCGTTTTCCCAGGACAGCCGGTATCTGGCATTCGTTGCCGGCAGTGGCACATGCGTATTCAAGCGCAACGGCAGCGGCACACTCTGGACTCAAATATTCACGTCGAACGTTGGTGGCGGCGACGTGGTGTGGTCAAAGTAAAGTTGGCTGATAGCGAGAAGCTTTTTTCTATGGGGTGAGAAGGGCCACTCGCGAACGACGCCAGGAAGCGCGACAGTGCAGAACGCGCAACCGTCCCCGCCGTTGTTAGGAGGTGTCTGAGCGCTTCGAGGGACGATCCCGGCGCGGCTCGGGCGGCGGCACCAGGTCCGTTACGGTTACGCCGAGCAGATTGGCGATCCGCACAAGTGTCTTTATCGTGACGTTCTGCCCGTATTCGATCCGCTGGTAGTTCCGCGTCGCGCACCCAAGTTTCTCGGCCATTTCGTCCTGGGTGATGCCCTTCGCCTGACGGATTTCCGCAATGCGCTTGGCGACGCGCTTCAGGGCGGCTTCGGGACGGTCTGGCACCGGCAGAGCCTGCTGCCAGTTGCACGCTGTGCAGAACGATCATACATGATCGTCTATGTGAGGCGATCATGTATGATCGCTGTAGAAAACCCAGGCCTTTCAACGTGGAGACAAAAAATGCGAACGGAAATCGCGTCGGTGACGTGGCGGGCTGCCGGGATTGCCGCCGTTTCCTGCTTGGCGGCATGTTCGGGGAAAGCGGGCGACAGCAGGGGCTCCGGCGGCGCAAGCGCCGCAGAAGTGAACGAACGCGGCGGAGGCTCGGCGACCGCCGGGTCCGCCACCGGCGCAGGGGGCGGCGCGCTGCCGGAGTGCGATACGGCGGAGAACAATCTGAGCGTCTGGGGCTTTGACGAGACGCCGTTCACAATGTCCGGCAAGGCGCCCGTGCTGAGCCTCTCAGGGCCGCTCCCCGGAGCTGACTATAACGCCCTGCTGTTTCAGACGTCGGTGGAGATGGCGGCGAGTGGCGCGGGGATTGTCTCGGTCAACCTTGTATCGCCGGCCGGGAATATCGCATCCGGGAAGGACGTGAAGCTCGGCAACGGCGCGAAGCTGCAAGTATTCGGTCAAATCACAACGGCGGAAGGCACATCCTATTTCTCGTGCACCGGGAACTCGGGCGAGGCGCGGATTAACAGCCTATCCGCGCGCCGAGGTTCCGACACTGGACCGGGAGACGTTCCCGCTCAGGAGAATGTCAGCTTCGTTGTGAATTGCACGGGACAGGACACTAAGCCCGCAAGCGTCGAGCAAGTGCGCGGTTGCTACAACCTCGCGAATGCGACCGACTGAAGCCATTGGGCGCGGTCGCGGCATTGCTGCGGCTTTGTTAACGATCATAAAGGATCGTCTATCGAACCAGAAGAAGGGAGACAACTAGATGAGGTCGGAATTGTCTATCATGCTTTGGCAAGCAGCCGGGTTGGCCGCCATCTCGATGGCGACGGCGTGTTCAGGCAGCTCAAGCGATGGCGCGAGCGCGCAGAGCGGCGAGCTGCCTGTGTGCGACACGGGGACGAACAATCTGAGCGTGTGGGGTTTCGGCAGCACGCCGGTCACGATGTCGGGCGGCATTCCGGCATTGGTGCTGAGCGATTTGGTCCCGGGAGCGGGTTACACGCAGCTGCAGTATGTGGCAAAGACGAGCGACGGCGGGTCTGTCACCACGCAGATCAGCTCCGAGGACGCAGAGATCGCTTCCGGGAAGGATCTGACGCTCGGCGGCGGCACGACGATGCGGGTGCAGGGGGCGGTCGGGACAGGCGCAGGAGCAACGCCCGTGCTGTGCAAGGGTGATTCGGGAGAAGCCCGCATTACGAAGTTCTCCGTTCGCCCGGCCTCCAATGGCGCAGGCGGTCTTCCCGATGAGGCGAATGTCAGCTTCGCGTTTCAGTGCGATCAAGCCAGCGTCAAGCCTGCCGGCGTCACGCTGGTCCGGGGCTGCTACAACCTGACAAAGGCAACCAACTGAACCAAGAAAAACCCGGCGCACCGGAGCGGCGCGCCGGGTAAACGGTCGGACGGTTAAGCAGCGGGCCGAAGGGGCTGCGGCAGCCAGCCCGTACCGGCGACCTCACGCTCAGCCTGCACGGCCAGCACGGGCTTCTTGAGCTTGTCCCAGGAGCGTCTCGCGGGCTTCGCCGTGGCCTCGGCTATCGCCGCAACGATGGATGCGCGCCGGACGCGCGAGAAGTAGTTCTCCGCGGTCGGCGTGAACCACTGGGCCATATCGAAGCGAAGCGCTGAAGCGAGCCTGTTTGCGTGCGCGAATCGTTTGCAGCCGGGACGGTCGTGCTTTGCCTGCACTGCGTTCACCGACCGCGCGGCGCAGTAGGCAAGCAGGTCGAGCAACGTGCTTTGGTCCTGCGACAGGCACCATTGCCACAGCGCATCGCTGCCGGCAGGCAGGCGGTCGGACCACTGGTCGTGAGCGCGTTCAAGTTCTTCCGATCCTTTGGACGCTTCACGCAGGCGCATGGGCCTCGCGCTTATCTGGAGGCTGTTTTCACCGCCACAGAGCGGGAAGACGCCGCCGGCAAGGGCATGCACCACCGCCGCGAGCGCCACGTCCGGGTTACCGGCCAGCATCGCGCCGATGCCTGCGGTTCGTGCCTCGGTGAGGCTTTCGACGAGCGCTGCGGAGAACTCGGGACGCGGCTTCGCCTCGCCCTGTTCGTCGAGAGGTTCGTCGTCGGGACGCACCAGCCCGCGCAGCACTGCCGGCTCGCCCCGCGGGTCGATACTGACGATCGCTCCCGCAATGCGAAGCGTTTCCGGCGAGTAGACGCAAGGCGCGCTGTCTTCAAGCTCCTGCATCCGCGTTTCGATCGCGTCGAGGCGCTCGGACGTCTCCTCGTCGGGCTCGCCCGAGCTGTCGAACAGGCGCTCGTACTCGGCGCTGAGCTGCTTCTGCTCCTGTGCAGCCTCATCGGAGAGCGGCTGCGGTTCCGCATGGCAGACGCGGTATTTGCCGCGCGTGTCGTAGTCGAGACGTACCGCCGATTCGACCCAGCTCCAGCCCTCGGCCTTGAGCGCATCGGCAAGCGCTTGAAGCTTCCCAAGTGCGAGCTGGTTCAGCAGCGCGGCATCGAGCAGGTATACGCCTTCATCGCCTTCGGCGAACAGGTCCCGCCGGACCGCGCCGCCAGCTTCCTCGTAGGCCGCGATGGTAACGAAGCGCGCACGCCGGTCGGTGCCGGGAACCGCATCCTCCGTCAGCGCCCTCCGGATGTCGTCGGGGTGCTCGCCTAGGCGGCGCAGATCCGTGAGCACGCGATGCTGTGCGGCGTAGTTGTCGGCAACGGTGAAGGCTTGCACCTGTTCGAGCGTCAGCTCGCCCTGGCGATAGGCGTTCAAGACCACCGTGCTGACATTTCCGAGCTGAAGGCGCTTCGCGACGGCTACCTCGGCAATGCCGAAGCGGGCCGCGACGTCGGCCACGCTCGCACCCGCGTTGATCAGTGCACGGAACGCCTCGAACTGGTCGGCGGGATGCATCGGTGCGCGTACGACGTTCTCGGTCAGGCTGATTTCGGTCGCGTCGGCGGAGCCAGCGACAATGCGGCACGGTACGGGAGCATCGGGCTCAATCGAACCGCCTTCGGCGAGTGCCGAGAGCGCGAGGAAGCGTCGGCGACCAGCAACGATAGCGTACTTGCCGCGGCTCGTCTTGCGCACGACAAGCGACTGCAGCACGCCGTGCGCCGCGATAGACGCGGTGAGCTCGGCCAGGCCCGCGGCAGCACCGGTCTTGCGCACGTTGCCATCCCAGGGCACCAGCTTGGAAAGCGGGATCGACGCGATTGCGTGCGCCGTGCCGGTGGAAGCGTTGTTTGCCGGGTTGAGGGTTGCGATGTTGGTCATGATTCGTCTCCTTTGGTTGATGGAGACCGCGGAGTGCGGTCTCGCTGACGGCGCAACCTGAAGCGGGCGGCACAAGCGAGCGGGTCATAGAATTTTGTGCGCGAGGAATGCGCGTCCCTCTCCGGACGCGCTGGGGAAAATTCGTCATTGACGCGCGAAGCGGCGCCCGCTCTTGTCGCCGTCTTCAAGCGAGAGCGCGCGGGGCGCGATCAAGCAGGGCGAAGTTTGAGCGCACTGGCCCGAGCGACAGCGGCGCGAGGCCTTGCGGCCCCGCGCCTGCCGGCGGTCAGCTCCCCATCGGGAGCGTGCCGCGCGAAAGCATCGAGTGCCAGCGATGCGGGTTCGAGGTCACGATGACGTGATCGAGAATCGGCAGGCCCAGCATCTCGCCCGCCGCCATGAGCTTTGCCGTCATGGCGACGTCTTCGGCGCTGGGCGCCGGATCGCCGCTCGGATGATTGTGGCCGAGGATGAGCGCCGAGGCGCAAGCGCTGATCGCGGCCCGGAACACGGTGCGGGCCTCGATGTTGATGCCGTGCTGGCCTCCGATGGCGACAACATGCGCTCCGGTCACGCGATGCGCGCCGTTGACGAAGAGAACGGCGAAGTGCTCGCGGTCGGTGAGTCCGATCATCGCGTGCAACGCGCGGCTTGCAAGCTCTGCCTCCGAGAGCGTCGCCTCGGCGAGGCGAAGGCAGCGGCGGGCGGGGACGAGACGGACTTCGTAGACGGGGACTTTCTGCAGCGGGATTTGTGAGGGCGTCGTTTGCATCGAAACACCTGCGGTTGATTTCGAGCCGGGATGTCCGGCCCGTTCGCGGGCAGCGGGACGCCGCGACGCTCCTGAGCATGACGGGCTGCATTCCCTGAGGGGCTCCCGCTTGCGGGATACGGGGAAAGCAGAAGCCAGGCACCCGCAGGGTCGGCAGATGGTCAGGCGCGGCGCTCTCGGGCGGCCCGCGCGGACGGGCAGGAATCGCGGGCGGAAGCGCTAGTGTGGGACGATGAGAACGAGGGCCCTCAGCAAGCGTGCTTGAGAGCCCTCGTCTGCGGGCGGCTAGTATTCGCTCGGCAGCAGCAGCGTCGTCACGCTGCGGTCAGCCTCGGTGATGATCCAGAGGCAGTTGTCGCCGAAGCCCTGACAGGGCTTCGCCGGATCGAGTGGATACGACGAGAGGACGCGACCGCCATGCTTCACGGCGGCATCGTTTGACGCCGCGTCTTCGGGACAGACAAGCCCCCAGTCGCCCTGCGCGTGCCGCGCGAGGCAGAGCATCTGGTGATACATGCTGCATGCGCTGAGCACGCCGGGGGTTGCAACGATGTTGCCGAGAGGGAATCGATAAGATGAAAGAATGAAAGCACTCATAAGTAGTCTCCTTGAATGAAGGTGGGTGAAAGTGCGGGACGCGGCCGTGCCGCGCCCCGTGGGCAAGCGCTAGGCCTCCTCGGATGAGTCGGATTGCGGCTTGTTCTTGCGAAGCGTCACGCGGCCGTTGACCGGGAAGGCTTCGAGCACGATGTCGAAGCCCTCGCCGTCGCCGTGCAGCCAGGCCGCGCCAATCGGCGTTCGTGCGGATTTGTGTTCGCCGTTCTTCTTGTACTTGCGGACGCTGAAGGCGGTGTGTGTCGGGCGGTTGGTGTTCGTCGTGTCGTTGCTCATGGTCGTTCTCCTTTGCTGTGGTTTCACCCCGTCCTCGGGGCTTTCGCGGGCCGAAGGAACACGGCGGGAGAGCGCGTCCGTCATAGGTTTTTGGGGGAACCGGAGCGCAAGCGAGGGGGGAGCCGAACCGCAGGGCAAACCGTCATTGACGGCAAGCGACGCCGGGTTAGGAACGCGGAGAAAAGCCACCGGGGCGCGGGAGAAACGCGAAGGAGAATGGCGGCATCGATCGACAATGCACCAGGGTCGGTTCATGCGATCTATAGTGGTCGCCGCATAGCTGAACGGTGTGAACATGCGCGTCGCCTGCACCATGCGCTCCCTTGCAGGCGACGAGGCGGCAACGAAACGTCTGCAGCCATCAATCACGGTCGCGCCCGGAGGCGCTCCCTGCAAACCGCTTAGATTGTGGCCTTCCCTGGCGCGCAGGAAGCACTACGCATGCGCAGCAGCTTCCGCACGCTTGACCTGCCCAAGGCCGACCGATACGTTGCGGCTAGCGTTTGAAGCTCAAAAGCCGCGCGGTGTTGGAGCAGGAGCAAGCAGGGATGAAGGCCAACCCTTTCCAGATAGGTGATGTGCTGAAGGACCAGCAACGCCTCATTGTCCCCATCTATCAGCGCACCTACGCGTGGACGCCGGGGCGTCAGCTGGAGAAGTTCTTCGACTCGATCGAGAGCAAGGCCCGACAGCGGCTCGCTGAAGAAGAGCCCGCATATCCGCACTATATGGGTGCGCTCTTGCTGAGTCCCCGCGGGAGATTCGCGTTCGGTGCCATTCCCGTGTTCGACGTGGTGGATGGACAGCAGCGGCTGACGACCTACCAGATTTTGCTCGCTGCCTTGCGCGATCTCGCCAGGACGATCCCGGACGCACCCCTGGCCGAGAGGATCACGCCGTTTCTCCTGAACGCGGACACCCGCTTGATGGGGGAACCGAAAGTGGAACGGTTCAAGCTGCACGCAAGCCAGTACGATCGGCCGTTGTTCCACGATTTGATCGATCTCGACCGCAACGGCCTGCGAGAAAAGTACCCGGCGGCGTTCTTCAAGAACGGCAAGCTCCGCGATGCGGAAGCGCCGCTGCCGTTGCGCGCATGGTGGTATCTTCGCGAAGAAGCCCAGACATTCATGGACGAGGCGGGCGACGCGGCACGCTCACAGCGTCTGACCGCCCTGGTGACGGCGCTATTGCAGGACTTTCGCGTGATCGTCATCACGCTCGACGAAACCGACGACGCACAGGTCATTTTCGAGACGCTCAATAGCGGCGGGGAACCGCTCGCGGCCATGGACCTTGTCCGCAACGACGTTTTCCATCGCGCGATCCGGCGCAATGAGGATGTCGACGCGCTGATGGAACGCCGGTGGAGCGTGTTCGAGGATGGCTTCTGGAAGCAGGAGGCAACGCAAGGGCGCGTCAAGAAGCCGCGCATCGACTTCTTCCTGGCCCACACGCTGACCGCCGAGACGGGAAAGGACATCCTGCTTACCGAGCTGTACGCGCACTATAAGACGTTTGTACGAGAGAGAGCGTTTGCAAGCGCTGATCTGGAACTCGAGACGTTAGTGCGCCACGCACCGACTTATCGGGCGCTGGTGACGCCAACGGGTGCCGGTCCGTTGCCGGAGCTGGCACGCCAGCTCAGCGTGTTTGACGTGAGCACCGCCTATCCGCTCGTGTTCGTAGTCGCGGCCAGCTATGCGGATGAGGCCGAAAAATCAGCCATTTACCGCCTGATTTCCAGCTACGTCGTGCGACGAGCGCTCTGCCACCTGACGCCGAAAGCGTACAACACTACGTTCGTGCGAGTCGCGGGCCAGCTCCGCCAGCACGGCGTGTCGCGCCAAGCCTTTGCAGCGGCCTTCGCTGACACGCCAGGAGAGACGGTTCGTTTTCCGACCGACGACGAGCTGCTGGCGGCAATTCTTGGCCAGGAACAATACGACAACATGCCGACGCCGCGCCTTCGCTACATCCTTGGCGAACTCGAGAAGGCTTCGCGTGACAGGTTCGACGAGACATTGGGCTTGCGCGACGACTTGACGATCGAGCACGTACTTCCAAACAAGTGGGCCGAGCATTGGCCGCTGGCGGACGGAGTGAAAGCGCCCCTCGACCATGTGGTTTCAGCCGACGATCCGCGTCACGGTAGCATTCGGAGACGCGAGGTGCTGAAGCACACGCTTGGCAACCTCACGCTGCTCACACCCTCGGGGAATCCACGGCTAGGCAATCTGCCCTTCACCATGGCGGACGATAGTGTGGGGCTGTCGAAGCAAGACGCGCTCCGAGCCTCGTTGCTGAAGATGAATCAAGAGATTGCGGCCCATGACGACTGGACCGAAGACAGGATCGAAACGCGTGGGAAGCTCCTGGCAAAACGGGTGATCGGTCTTTGGCCTTCGCCAGACGGCGCGTAAATGGCCACCGTGCGCTAGTCGTTGAACGAGCGGCGCTCTAGGCTACGCGCCAATCATCCACTGGATGCCCGACATGCGCGAGAAGATCGCGGCGACGACGTAGGCATCGGCGGCGGCACGCCCACGTTCGTCAAGACCAGGCTGGATGAAGGTGATGGCACGGCGTGCGCGCTCGATTGCGCGCTCGTACAACTCCCGGCTTCCGACGATGGTCGGGCTCGCCTCGGCGCTTGCGCGCGCGGCTTTCTTGGCGGCGCTCAGGAGTGCATTCGGCGCTTCGCCGTCAGGAGGTCCGCCGTCGCCGGGAGGCTCTGGCGGGTCCTGTGGCGGCTCGTTCAGGAAGAGCAGCGGCTTGACCTCGACGGGTTCGCTGTGAGCCTTGCCGGGGGCACGCGCAGACACATAGGTGTAGAGCGAATGCGTCGCCAGATCCATTGCGGGCGCAAAGTGCGTATTGCTTGCGAGCGTCCGGTTCTCGGTATGGGTAAACAGATCCGCTCGCTTAAAGAACGCAGGGCTTCCATATGCGACGTGGCCGTCGACGCCCAGAGATCGCGCGCACGCTTCGAGGGCACGCTGCTGATGCGGCGTGACAGCAAACCGGAAGTAAGCCGAGTTCCAGTGTCCCGCCTCTTTGCCGCGCTCGAGGTGCTCCGGGCGCTTGTATTGCAGGAAGAGATTCAGCCGAAAATGCGGCGGCGTGCGGAACATGAACAACGGCCGCAACAGGAGTGAAGGCCAACCGGGCCACCAGGACGACTGCACGGGCAATCCATGCGGCACGTGGCCGAAGCCCAGCGACGCCCAGAACGATATGTCGGTGACCATAAGGGCGGCGTCAAAGCCTACGACGGCCTCCAGCACCTGCCCGGGCGACCAGAGCAAGCCGCTGCCTCCGCACAGTTGGGCATTGAGCGGCCCCTCCAGCTCTTTCTCCTCAAACTGCGCCAGCATCACGCTGCTCCGAACAAGATGGACCAAGTCGAGATCGCGTGATGCCGCTGATGCTCCATTCACGTTTTCCCCGACGCGATAACCTCGCTGAAACGGGAGATAGTGTCAATCGGGCGCGAAAGTACCATCGGGCCAGCGGTAGCGGCCGCTGGCTGCATCCCATCGCTTTCCGCCGCCGGAAGCGAGCGCTGCCAGGCCGAAAATGGTGGCGGCTCCAGCGAGCACTCCCCAAAAGCCGCCGCTTCCGTTCTGCGCGGCAACCGGCGCCACGGCAAGGGGCCGGGGAAGAATGATTGGAGCGGCGCTAGTTGCGCGCGACAATCGGATCGCTTGGACGAGCAACGACACCGCCTCCGCCGAGGTTGGACGCTGGGTTGCATCCTGCGCGCGCAACCGCGCGATGAGGATGCGAACGTCCATCGGGACCTCTGCGGCAAGTACGCGCGAAGCAGCGCCGAGCACGCCAAGCAACAGCTCTTCGAGTATCACTCCGAGGGCATAGACATCGGACTTCGCCGAAGCGAGGCCCAGCATCTGTTCGGGGGCCGCGTAGGCGGGCGTTCCCACGAATCCGGGCGCGCGCACATGCTGCGAGAGGTCTAGCGTGGCGGCGAGCCCGAGATCGTTGAGCTTGAGGCCGCCGTCGCTGCTCAACATGACGTTGCCGGGCTTCAAATCACGATGGACGACACCTTTGTGATGCAAGTCCGCGAGCGCGACGGCTATGCGGTGCGCCGTCTTCAACGCATCGGCAAGAGGGAAGCGCCCGCGCCGCGCAATCTCGTCGGCGAGCGAGCCTTTCGGCATGTATTCCAGAATGATGAATGGCTTCGGCGCGTCGAAGTCGTGCGCGATGACCCGCACGACGTGGTCTCCGGCGACGCGGTGCTGCCGCAAGCCCTCGAGGCGAAACTGTTCGCGCGCGTAGGGGTCCCAGTCTTCGCGCAGCATCTTGCAAGCGAAGTGGCCGCCCATGAGACGCAGACGCGCGAGGTACACGTCGGCCTGGCCGCCGTGCCCGATGGAATGGATCAGGTCGAAAAACAGTTCACGTGCGCTATTGCTCATTGGGGCTTCTCCAGTGCGGTAAGGGTACGGACGACGTCGAGAGGTGCGCCGCCGACGGCGCGCAACGCGCCGATGACCGCCTTCGCTGGGTGCGAACGCAGGGCGCTTTCGAGAAGCTGGAGAAGGACCGCGCTTAAGCCGGTCGGGGTTGAGCCGCCATTCTCCCACTTGTTGACGGACACGAAGCTGAGTCCGAGCAGAGACGCGAAAGCCTGCTGGCTGAGACCGAGGCTTTGCCGGAGGGAACGGATGGATCGGGCGTCCACCACGCCTTTATACATTGCTTTATAAAGGCGTGCCACCTGAACACTTGACGGGTAGCGGGAGCGCCCGTAGCTTTGGCGTTATGGGCCTTTTCCCACCACGGAGGGGCCTGGCGGGCGGCAACCAGCGATGAATACGATCTGCGCCGAACAGAACAGCGAACGGCAGCTCCAACGACTCGCAGCCATGCGCTCGCTGTACAGCGCCGCAAAGCTCAGCTTCGCCTTGCATGCTGTACTCTCGACGATCGTCGCAGCCGGGTTGGCGTTCTGGGCACTGCTCCGCCCCGACGTGAAGCCATTCGCGATCCTCTGGGGCATCGTGCTCACTGGGCTCGATATCTTCTGGCTCTCGCCATCGCAGAAGAAGCAACGCGAGCAGGCAGCGCTCATCCAGGAAAGCTTCGATTGCGAGGTTCTCGGCATGCCGTGGCAACCCATCAAAGCGGGCAAACCGGTCGACCACGAGCTGGTCGTCGAGCACGCTGATAGGTACCGGCGCGAGGAGCCGGACTTCAAATCGCTCCGTGATTGGTATGCCGTGGAGCTAAGCAGCATGCCGCTTTATCTCGCGCGCGTCGTGTGCCAGCGCACCAATGCCTGGTGGGATGCGAAGCAGCGGCGACGTTACGGCGTGCTATTGGCAAGCGTCGTCGGCATGCTGGTGATTGGGTTGTTCGTTTTCGGGCTAGTGCGCGCCATGAGCTTGCTCGACCTGATCGTCAGCACGCTGGTTCCGCTGCTCTCAGGTATCTGGCTCGCGGCTAAGCAGTGGCGTGAAAATACCGACGCGGCCACGCGGCTCGAAAAGCTCAAAGAGCATGCCTTCGACTTCTGGAACCGCGCGCTGAAAGGCGCGTCCGAGAGCGATCTGGCTGACGACTCGCGCAAGCTGCAGGACGAAATCTTCGATAGCCGGAAGCGCAATGTGCCGGTGTTCGATTGGCTCTATTGGCTGCTGCGCAACAATCAGGAGATCCAGATGCGCACGACCGCCGCAGAGCTCGTGCGCCAGCTCGAGGCGGCGCGCGGGAGCAGCACGTGAGGCGGGCCTGCCGCCGGGGCGAGGCATTATGAAACTGGTTGAGCATTTCACGTCGTTTCTGAAGGACACGGTCAATCTCAATTCGACGCGGCTCGATCAGCTGGAGAGCAGCGTCGAGACGTTGAAGGGCGTCATCCGCGATTCCGACTGGGGGCCGAAGGGCATCACGTTTGAAGAACAGGGGTCGTGGGCACACAAGACCATCATCAAGCCGGTCAAGAACAAGGCCTTCGACGCTGACTTGCTCGTGATGATCGATCCGGTGGCGGAATGGGACGCGAGCAAGTACCTGTCCACGCTCAAAGCGGTCTTCACGAATCACGGAACCTACAAGGACAAGGCTACGCGCTCCTCGCACTGTGTGACCATCGAATACGCGGGTGAGCGCAAGGTCGATTTGGTGCCCTGTATCCGCGACCGAAACAGCGTGACCGGGCACGAAGTCTGTAACGGCAACACGAACGTTTTCCAACGCTCGGAGCCGGAAGCCTACACAGACTGGCTGAGCGAGCGTAACGGTTGGACGGGCGGCAATGGGCTGAAGAAGGTGACGCGGCTCGTGAAGTACCTGCGGGACATCAAAACCACCTTCACGTGCCCATCGGTTCTGCTCACGACGCTGCTGGGCATGCAGATCACATTCGCGGACTCGCTCGTAACCGATCCGTTCGAAGATGTCCCGACGGCGCTCAAGACCATTATGGGCCGCCTCGATGACTGGCTGCAGCTGCGCCCGAGCAAGCCCATCGTCCTCAATCCGGTGCTTGCGTCAGAGTCGTTCAGCGACCTGTGGGACGACGACCAGTACGCGAATTTTCGTGAACAGATTAACCGCTATCGTAGCTGGATCGATGACGCCTTCGGTGAAAAAGACCGCGATGAAAGCATCGGGAAGTGGCGACTCGTCTTCGGCGAGGATTTCGCTGCAAGCGTCAGCCTGGAGAAGGCTGCCAGCGTCAGCGACAACGCGCGACTAGTGGCTCTTTCCAGGGTTTCACACCTCGTTCTCGATGCGAAGGACGACCTCGTCGGGTTGTTTCGACGTTTCGGCAGCACGATACTTCCGGCTGGGTTCAACACCCTGCCGCACAAGGAGCGGCCGAAGTGGCGCGTAACGCCCAACGGGTTGTTCCCGCTGAAGGTAAGCGTATCCCTCCATCAAAACGAGAAGGGCGCTAAAATCACGGACATCAGTTCCGGGCAGGCCTTGCCCAAAAGCCGTTGGCTACGATTTTCCGTGCGCGAGGCTGGAAGCGGTGCGGCGTTCGGCGAGGACAAGTACAAGGTCCGCTGGCGCATCACCAACACCGATCGCGAGGCGTCGGCCGCCAACTCCTTGCGGGGTGAGTTTTACTCACCGAACGACGGCACGTCCCGCTGGGAGGGACTGCAGTACCGTGGTGTGCATACGGCTGAAGCATTCGTGATCAGACGCAGGGACAATATGCTTATCGGGCAAAGCGAACCGTTCTATGTCGTGATCGAATAAGGGACATTGAATAGGACGGTGTGATGCTGTATGGTTTACCGTACATAAAAGACGTTATGTTCGGTAAACCGGAGCGGGGAGGCGCGGCGGGTGGATTGGTTAACGTTTACCGTTGAGATGACGAGGGCGCTCGCCTGGCCGGTCGTGGTCGGTGGGATCGCGTTGCCCGCACGTAAACCCGTTGCGGGATTGCTCGAAGGCCTTCGGCTCCGGAAGCTCAAAGTTGCTGGTTGGGAGGCCGAGTTCGACAAGCACGAGACCGAAGTCCAGAAGCACGTCGCCGAGCTGGCCGCTCCGCAGCACGCCTCAACTGCTCTGCCAGCCCCCATCGCCGATGCGGACGCGATGGCGGTCATCGTAACCAATTGGGCCGAGCTAGAACGCCGCGTACTCGATGCCGCGCAGGAGCGCTTTGGCGAACAAGGCGGACGTCACTTCGGCAAGGCGCTGAACCGGCTCTACGAAGCTAAGGCAATCAGCGGGGCGACCGTGGACGCGCTGCGTGGCTTATATGCGATGCGCAATCTGGCTGTCGACGCCCCCGACGACAAGGCCCTCGCTCAGCGAGCGTTGCACTTCGTTAGGCTGAGCGAAGCCATGCGCTGGAATCTGGAGCACGAGCTGAAGAAAGGACCGAAGCCATGACAGACGATGCTCTCCCCCCTGCCCCGCCGAACGCGCTTACCGTCACGGTTCACGCGGCCGCTGGCGTCTCCATGGTCCTGCCCGCTATTGTGGCCGGTGCCGGGGAGCGCGCAGCGCGCAAGACCTTGGAGTTCTTCACCGCGCGCATCGCCAACAAGCACACGCGCGAGACCTATGCCCGCGCCGTCTTCGCTTTCTGCGCCTGGTGCGATGCGCATGGCGTTCAGCTGCACGCCATCGACGCACCCACCGTCGCAACCTACCTGCAGGGCTTGCAGGTGAACCACCGCAAGCGTGGCACGCCGCGCGGAGCGGCCGCTGCGAGCGTCAAGGTGACTGCCTCGGCACTGCGGCACTGGATGGATTTTCTGACCGAGAGCGGTGTGCTTACGCACAACCCTGCTCTTTCGGTACGCACGCAACGCTTGGTCGTGAGCGAAGGCAAGACTCCCGTCATGGAGCGCGAGGAAGGACGCGCGCTCTTCGAGGCGCTTGACGCCGCCATCGCGAACGACGGCGACATCCTGCTGATGCGAGACCGCGCGATGTTTGCGGTCATGCTCTTCGGCTTCGTGCGCGTCGGAGCACTCTGCAAAATGACCGTGCGCGACTTCGAAGTTGACGGCGCAACGGCGCATCTCATGCTCCACGAAAAAGGCGGCAAGGAACGGCGCATCGCGTGCCACCACAAGGCGCGCGAGTATCTGCGTGCTTACGTCCAGGCGGCTGGCTTCGACGCCCGTTCGCAGGAGCCATTATTTCAAAGCGCGCCCAAACGCAGCGCGGCGTTATCTGGCAAAGCCATCACGCGCGGCTCAGTCTGGGAGGCCGTCAAGCGTCGCTGCAAGGCCGCTGGTCTGCCCTTTTCGATCTGCAATCACTCGTTCCGCGCTACCGGTCTCACGTTGCATCAAGAGAACGGCGGCAAGCTCGAAGATGCCCAGGAAATGGCCGGGCACGCGGATGCACGGACCACACGGCTGTACGTGCGCAAGAGCCGCAAGATCGCGCAGGCGGAATTTGAGAGGGTGCAGCTATGAGCCAACGGATCACGCTCGCCGAAGCGATCAAGCGTTTTTGCCAAGGGGCTGGCGCTTCGCTTCGCTCGTACGAGTCCTACCGAAAAGACGCCTTCGAGCATGGCTACCTGCACATTGGCGGCAAAAAGGTGGCGGCCGTTAAGAGCGGCGGCAGATGGACCGTCGATGCAGAAGAGTTCGCCGCCGGGGTGGCCGCTGCGGTCGAGGAGCACCGCGTCGAACAGCTGGCGATCAAGCAGGCGGACGAGGACTACGCCGCGCGCAAGCTCCATCCCAGTGGGCACGCTAGGATGTCCTGGGGCAGCTACCGTGTGAGCGGCGCGTTTCACTTCGTATCGTCCGACTATGAGCGAATTCGGCAACGCAGTAACGGCAGCTGGCATTGCAGCACCTGCTGGCAGCCTGCGAGCACCGAAAACAACAAGCCCGAGTGCCACACGTGCAGCGACTGGAACGGATGCGGAACGGACTGCACACTCAGCCGAGTCTATTGCGAGGCATGCAACACCTCGCTCACACTGTGAGCGATTGGAACAATGCCAAAAATCAAGCCTACACTCGACAAGCACCGATGGATCGCGCAGGCCGAGTCTGAGCGAGTGCAACGATGAAACGTGCAACACGAACTCGCGCAAGAACGGAACCTACTGCGATTTTCCTAGGTGCAGGAGCATCGAAGGCCGAAGGAGCACCCCTTCAGGGTGAACTCTTCAAGGAGTATTTTTCTTCGAAAGACTTCAGGACAAGCCGCAGCGACATGGATCGAGAACTCGCAGAGTTCTTCAAGGCGATGTTCTACATCGACGTCCGCGGCGCAGGCGTGGCCAAGGTTGATTTCCCAACCTTCGAGGAGGTGCTGGGACTTACTGATCTCGCCATCATTCGGAAGGAGGCGTTCCGACACTTCGACATCGAGAATCGCGCGCCCGACAGTGGACGCTTGCGATTTCTCGCGCAGTACCTGGTCTTTCTTGTCGCCAAAGTGCTCGATGCGAAACTGCAGAGAAGGGCCGTGCTGCATCGGGAGCTGGTCTCGGCGCTACGTGATGCCAAGCAGTTGCGTGAAACCGTGTTCGTCTCCACTAACTACGACATTTTAATCGACAACGCGCTCACGGAGGAGCGCCGCCACGGCACCGACCTCGACTATGGCGTTGAGTTCCGCAACTTCGACCGTACGGACGACTGGACCAGGCCTGCTCCGGAACGCCGCGTCAAACTGTTCAAACCACATGGGTCGCTCAACTGGCTGTTCTGTCCAACTTGCAACGAGCTTGAAATTACGCCCAAGGAAAAGGGCGTCGTGACGCGCCTCATCTCGGATTTTCCCAACGCGACCTGCGGGGAGTGCGAAAGCGTGTATGCCCCATTGATTGTGCCTCCCACATTCTACAAGGACATGAACAATGTGTTCCTAAGCACGATCTGGAATCGCACCGACGTCGCGCTGCGCAAGGTCGATCACGTCATCTTCTGCGGCTACTCATTCCCCGATGCAGATGTTCACATCAAGTATTTGCTCAAGCGCGCGCAGACCAACCGCGACCGGCCACTGCGGTTCACCGTTGTTAATCACTATCCGGAAAAGAAGTCGGAGGAAGTGGACGCAGAAAAGTACCGCTACGGCCGGTTCCTGGGACGAAGCATCAAGTTCACCGATCTCTCATTCCAAGACTTCGCCGCCGACCCTATGCGGCTCATCGCAGGCTAGCGACCATGGTTGGCACTGATAGTTCGTTACGTCCGAACTGGGCCAAGCGGGCCGATGCGCGCACGCCGCGACTGTACGTACGCAAGAGCCGCAAGATCGCCCAGGCTGAGTTTGAGCACTTGCAGCTTTAGAAAGGACACAAATCCGTGACTAAGCCCTGCTATTTTCAAGGATGCCAGGAACGAGGAAGAACCAAAGAGCACATTCCTCCGCGTGCATTCTTTCCGCCTCACAGGCGCAACCAACTGCTAACGGTCCCTTCGTGCAAAGCACACAACGGCGACAAGTCCGGAGACGATCAGTACGCGCTGGCGCACATATGCATCAACGCATCACCCGCAAACGAGTCACGCGACATTTTCATGAGCCGGATCGCGCCGCAGTTGGGGTTTAACCGCGAAGCCCTCAGAGCGACGCTTCGGAAGGACGCCATCGATCTCGAAAACGGCGCTGTTGCGTATGCCGTTGACCAAGCTCGACTGGACCGCTTCTTCACAGCCCTGTCCTGCGGCATCGTTTACAACGCCTGCGCGAAACAGCTACCCAGCAACTACGGAGTTGGGCACGTCTACCACAACTTGCACACCGAGGGGTTGTCGACCGAAGAAGCGATGCTCCACGCCGAGCTGCTCGACTTTTACAGAGATGACCGTGAAGAGGATTTACTCGGAGTGCTGAACTTCGGGCAAGCCGAGACGCTGAACGAGACCGTCTATTCTGCGCGTATCTTCGGCTTGCCTGATTTCAGGTCATCCATCACCGTGGTACACCGATTTTTTGGAACGTTTCGCGTAACCTCTATGCTCACGAACAGAATGGCGATACCGAGCAACGCCCAGGATTGAAACGCCCGCTCGCGGTTGGAAGGATGCTCAACGATGCACAAGACAGTCGCAACTCTTGACGCAACAGACTTGCTGCGTGGAGCGTTCTACGCGCTCGAACAAGGCGGCCGACTTCTCCACGACGCGACCGCTCTCTGGAACCAGCAACGCTACTCGAGCGCCGTCGTCCTGGCTGTCTTTGCGCGGGAAGAGATCGGACGCTTCAAAATTCTCCTGCAGGAGCGCGAAGAAGCGCTGAAAAGCGGTCCCCGTGGCGTTGATGACGTTCGCAAGCTGGTCAATGACCATAGGGAGAAGCTGCGCACGGCACCGGCCGGTATCAGCCTGCACTTCGACGCAAGCGCTCCGGGCCTCGAAGGATTGCATGCTAATCCGCAGAGCACAGAATTTCAGAAGGCGCACGCGATCCTTGACGAACGCATGAGGCAGAAGGCGGAGCGCCAGCCCAAGACAACGCACCTCACGCGGATGTCGGCGCTCTACGTCGATATCGACGAGGGCACCAAGGCTTGGAAACGCCCCGCTGAAATTACCGCAGGGGCCGCTGGTCTGCTCCTCCAGGAGATTGCGAACGACTACTCGCACCGCTACAGCTACCTCCTGAATCCGAATGACTACTACCGGGAGCCATTCGAGGCTTTCCTTGCGTGGGATGCACGGCCCACCCTGCCCGAGCCTGTCTGGCCGGACTTGTCGCACGTAGCGCTACCAATGGAAGACTGACCCTGCTCTGCCCTGGGTCACAATGGACCCATCTTTCCATTCGGACGGGCCCGGCTTACGGGTGAACAGCTCTGGCGCTGCGCCATACGGGCGTGGTTTCCAGGGCAAAACAACGGCTTCCGAGCGTGCGGAAACACGCGCGGAAGCCTAACCACACGGAACGAGGCTCCGCATGGCTACAAGCGAACCTATTGAGACGCTCGCAGACGGGCAACTTCTCGCCGCAGATCTAAAGAACCAGGTCAAACACCGCGTGCGGAGCGCCATCGAAGCGCTCCAGAACGGTGCTGACGAACTTCAAGGGCTGGCTACCGCCCTTGAGCATCACGCGGACTTGAGCAGCGCGGCGAGCCCAGCGGAGCTGCGGCAGACGGCCGTGGGCGTGCGCGCCGTAGCGAACCAGGCATTCATCACTGCCAGCACGACGGCGGGCGTAAGTGAACGGCTCTCCGCCTGGGCCGACGTGTGCAGCATCGTCTTTCCAATCGGCGACGCCTGGCGCGAACCGGAAAGAGGCGACTGATCGCCCTCCGGGTTGCTGCGGGCCGGGATTGGGGCAATTCCCTGTAACCGGCCACTCGCGAGCAGGCGGAAGCGATGGGCGGGTCAAGGGCGGGCCTTCTGGCCCGGTGCGCCAGCACGCACCCTTGATGCGCCCAAGCGCCGCCGTATCATCCCTCGGCCGGGATTGGCCCGTCTCCATTTCCCACTGAGCACGCGGAGCCCGTCTTTGGCGAGCATGCGATTTGGGGGAAATCGGCGGCGGCTTTGCGCCGACGAATGGGGGCAACTACTCTCGGTGTTTTGGGAGGAGATGTTCGGGGAGTGGCTATTTGGGGTCGCGTTGCCGCCAACGGCGGTGAAGATGCATTGCCCCATGGAACAGGGCGCGGATTTCAACGCTTCCGTCATCGAGTATCCGATAGAGAAGCAAATGCGGAATACCGCGCTTTTTGAGTTCGAGGCGATAGACCCAGGCGGCAGGTGCAATCTCGGGCCTAGGCCGTCCCGCGCGCGCATTCTCGGCCAGGGCTTCAAGCGCGTCCTCTAGCAGCTCGTCGTACTCAGACAGCTGCAGGGGACCGAAATCGGCGAGCGTCTTCGCGCGCACCTCAAGAATGTCCGCCTCGGCGGCGGGCAGGATGCGCAGCAACGGCATGGGCTACGCAGAGCTGGCGGCTTTGGCGCGGATGCGATCCATGATTTCGCGGGGGCCACCTTCGAAGTAGTCGCCACGCGCAACGGCCGCGTCGCCCTCCGCCCAGCGCTTCTGACCGAACGCGATGAAGTCGTCATCGTCGGCGAGCGCCTCGTCCAGCAGATCGGCGAGCACGTCCTGCGGGTCACGAGACATTTTCTGAGCCAGCGCGGTAACACGTTGCTCGAGTTCGGGCGGAACGATGAGGGCCATGAGCGTGCTCGGTTTAGGTTGCGATTTCCCTGGAATTATCGCAGACGGACGAAGGCGTGTCAACGCGAGGGCTTTCGCGCAGCCCTACATATTGGGGCTGGGCACGGGAGCAACACCCACAACATCTAGGTGGCCCCGAAGCAACAACGCCCGCGACACTTCACCTGCATGCCGCCCCGAAGGGGCGAAGCACGCGAAGCGTGCGTTCGCGGAGCGTAAGCGGAGCAATGAATGGTCTATGCGGCCATGGGCCGCTCCGGGTAAGCGCTGTAGCAGAGCGGAGGCGCGTTCTTGCTTGTCCAAGTGCAAACGGTTGTCGGGGTGAATGGATGGAGGGAGGAGCGAAGGCGACGACCGAAGAGAAGGGTTGCGGCTCGTCAGAGCCGCTCGACTTTCTTTAAGATTCGATTCCTTCGGGTTATCGGGAACGCTTTGCTGTTAGATATGTTAGATCTAAAGTTAAAAGAGTTAAGGGGTACGCGGAGACTAAATTGTTCTCGCTATTCAACTGGTTGTCGAAGTGGTCTGTTCCCGATACCCCGAATATCTGTTCCCGATACCCCGAACGGGCGTTCCCAATAACCCGTGCTTCTGTTCCTGATACCCAATGAATGATCGAGTTATCCACAGGTTAGCCAAAGAAGTGACCGGGCTACAGGGGCCGTTCCCGATAACCCGATGATGCGCCGATCAAGACACTGAAATCGCTCAATACACGTCTTGGAAACCAGGGTTTTATCGGGTTATCGGGAACGGCTAGCCCACATTGGCATGATTGCGCTGATGATGCCTTCGCACAAATCCGTAAAAGGCTGCCTCATAGTCTTTCGGTTCACGAGCGGCGTCCCCGTCCAGCCATTCATTGAACTCCGCTTGCAGCGCGTAGATATCCCAGCCAGGGAATTCGGCCCGTACGCGCCGGATAGTGGACTCTGATAGCGTACGAATAAGCGGCTTAAGAAGCGGCAGCTCCTCCGGATGCACGACGTCACCCTGCGCTGGCGGACGCGGACGACTGACCGGCTTGACCGTGGGCCTCCATGCCGGCGTGTCCCCCTGGCCCGCGAATTCGCGTTTGACCATATGAACGAGCGGTTCGGCGTCGCTACCCTGGCGCACCGAAAGCGCAAAGCCAGGAAGGTCGTTGTCTCGGACGATGCGAAGAATCTCGAATTTGAAACGGCGATAGGTGCCTTCGGCACCTGACTTTTCAAAGAGGGTCGGCATCGAGATGGCGAATCCGTCCGCTCCATTGCCCCCTGCGTGCTTGCGCGCGACCCGGTACAGCCATCGCTCGCGCCCGCCTGTAATCGAGAAGTAAGCTGGGTCGATGGCAAGCAAGCCTCCGTCTTCCAGTACCCCGCGGTAGAACCAGTCAGAGACGGTAATCGAGAGCCCCCTGCTCTCTTTGGTTTGCGCGTCGACGAGATCGTCCCAGCCGTCAATCCAGCTGAACATCGAAACTTTTTGGCCGCGCTTCGCGCGAATGTTCGTGGTGACAGCGGTGGTCTTCAGGCGTTCCAGCGAGTCGCGCAGCTGCAGATAGTCCCTTCCACCAGTCGAACGCCCAATGGCCTTCAGCAGGTCATGCGGCTGGAACTTGAGTTCGCGCGGAATGTCATTCGTGCCTCGATTTTTCATCTCGCAGAGGACCGAAGCGGCCCATATCAGAATGTCTGCATCCCAAATCGTCGCCATGCCGAAGTCTTGATGAGGCTGAACGGTAACGAAAATTCCGTCGTTTTCGTTATTGTACTCAATCGGTTTGATGCGTTTTGACTTCGACAACGAGAAGAATGGCCGCTCCATCGTGTCCTTCTGATCACGAAAGCGCAGATCGAATATTGAGGGCAGAAACAGATCGAACTGAGGATTGTAAAACCGTGTCCTGCTCATGATGGCTTGTCCAGTTCGAGACGAAGCGCGGCGATCGCCCGCTCGAGGGTGTAGCCAAGCACCCAACCCTTAGCGTCAGAAATTGCGTAGATTTCATCTACGGTTTCCTGTTGCGCCTTGACGCTGAATTGCACGTTTCGTCCCGTGCGGTAGCGCCGGGCGGGGCGCTTTGCACGCGTTGCCGTCGGTGACGATGTGATCTCGCGGCTGCGAAAGTTCGCAGTCTCCGCCACCGCCTTCACGACATCTGCGGACGGAGCCTTCGCGTCTGCTTTGGCCTTTGGCGCGAAGTCGCTCAGGTCGATTTCCGGGGCGTCGTCACCGAAAATGTTCGCACGTGACTTCGCCATTATGCGACCTCCGTTGCAGCCGTTGAGGCGGAGTCCTCGGCAGGCTTGCCGGCCTTAAGAAATTTCACGACCTCGGACGCAAAGAAGATGGCGTTCGCCTTGGCAGCAGCGATGTTAGGAACCTGATTTGGGTCAAGGCTATTGAGCGTTCCGCCGAATGAGAAGATGGCACGGTAAGCTTCGCGCTCATGTATCTGTGAATCCAGAATGGGTATCTTGCGGCTGATTAACTGCGATTCCACGCTCTGAAACGTACGAGCGCGAATTAACGGGTTCGTGCGCGTGAACAAAACCGCATAAGGGATCGTGCGACGAAAAGCGCGCTCTTGTGCTTGCACAAGAGCGATCGTCTTCACCGCTTCCGCAGCGTCAAGATACGAGCCCTGCACGGGGATGATGACCAGATCGGCCCTGCTCATGGCGTATCCGACCATCATGGAGGCTGTCCCCTCGAGATCCACGACAACGAACGGTGTTTCCGTCGCGGCTTTTTCAATCGTATCGATGACAGTGTGCTCTGAAGAATTGGTAATCACCGTCATTCTCTCTGAGTTCTTGGCACTTACTGTCAGGCTGCCCGGACTTTCAGCGATCTTAGTCATGGCCCCCGACTTAACGGAGCGGACAGCCCATTGGGACAGCGGCGTATTGGGATCTGCGTCGATCGCCGTGACCGCTGCTTTTCGACTTATCAGCTCGGCAGCCAGCAGAATCGCAGCAGTCGACTTACCAACGCCCCCTTTCGGATTTGCAAATACGATCGTCGGCATCCGTACCCCCACCACATCTAGCGTTAACGGATTGCACCATACCCGATAACTAGTGTTCACTCAAGGAATTCTGTTGGCCAACTGGAGACATACTGACTACTGAGGCCAAACGAGATGCCTTATGTCAGCAGACGGACAGCACACTAAAAGCCAACTGAATGCCTTCCGAAAACTGATGGAATACCAAAAGAAGACAAGAAGAATTCCGACAGCAGTCTGATTGCCTTCTCGATAGGCAGGCGTTCGCAAGAAATCCGGCAACCGCACACGAGCTGCGACCGATGTGAGGGCATGAAGCTTCCGCAGTGGTTTGAACTGGTCGACGGCGAGAGTGTCTTGGAGTTCGAGGAAAGTCCGGAAGGGGCGCTCGAACTCCACGTCGTCATGGACTCCAGGAACGAGCGCACCCTGGCTTGGTGGGAAAACGAAAGGGGCGAATGGCTGGCGCCTGCCCCGGTCGGGCAGTGCTAGGCGCCCGAAGGCCGGTCGTTGCCGAAATAGCGGATGTCGAGGGTGCCATCGGCACGGACGCTGCCGTCCCACACGGCTCCCTCCGTGTGCCACGGGACAGTGCAGCCACCTAGCTGCGTAAGATGCTCATCACAAACAAGAATCGTGCGGTGGTCGGACGGCAGAAGCCGGACGAAAGCACCTTTCTCCGGCGGGTCACCGTACCAGTGATCCGATACCGTAGCCGTGCGCCTGACCCACCTGAGGCGGGCGTCGGCATCCGAGGTTGTTGGGACGCGGTCCCAAAGCAGGCGATGATCCTCCGATACCCAGAAGTCGTCCGCCGATAGCGCAGCGTCGTGATATCGAACCCACGCGCGCAAGCCGTCCATGTCGGTGAAGTCAGCACCGAGCCTACCTGTTAGCCAGACCGCTCCGGTCCGCGATGCGTAGCCGGACTGGCACAGCAGCGCGGCTGAAATGGAAGGCACGCCATGGGTCAGAACCAGCATGGGGCCGTCACCCAGCTCGTCGGCCCGAGGGTGCCCGGCCCCAAGCGCCTGCACGCGCAGCGCTTCCGCGGCCCAGACGAGACGGAAGACTATGCCGTCCTGGATGAATGCTTGCGTGCGTTGCTCCTCACGCACCGAGAGGCCGTTCAGGATGTCGGCGAATGCGGTGCCGCTGATCCAGTTGGCCAGTGCGGATTGCCAGTTTTCTGGCGGTTTTCGAACCGAAAACGACGGATTCACGGCTACGCGCTCGGCGAATTCGATCGCGGTACTAACAATCTTGGGAGTATCCCTTAGCTCAATCGCGCTCTGGAGCGTCACGAGAAGATCGATGAGCGCGTCCATCTGATCGAAAAGGAACGTGCCCGCGTCCGCGCCGAGGCCGGCGCTGAAGCAGGCCTTACGCTGCTCAACGGTCTTGTGCGCCCACAGCCACTTTGCGCGGGACACGAAGACTTCGCGCTCAACCAATTGAACCCACTCCTGCTGGCGTGCCAGCGTGCGCCGCCACAGTGATTCCTTCAAGACCTCGTCCAGCATTGCGGCGAGGTCTTCGATGGGCGTAT
>Ga0164309_10000199_pt1 | contig 37202 bp, 31 predicted proteins | sample Whisoiple_247_MG_FD_109984 | JGI IMG/M metagenome (GOLD analysis project Ga0164309, IMG submission 109984) | Soil microbial communities amended with fresh organic matter from upstate New York, USA - Whitman soil sample_247_MG | ecosystem: Environmental > Terrestrial > Soil > Unclassified >... | reverse complement strand
CGCGGGGGCGATACTCGCTCTGGACAACGAACTTTTGGAGCCAGCGCGAGGCCTCCGAGGCCTGACGGATCCGCGTCGGCGATGATGTAGTCGGGCGGCGACACGCTGCCCACTCGGAGCGGAGTCCGCTGATGGGGCAGAGGGCGAATTCGAGAGCCCGTGCCGCCGCGCTCGCACGGGCCGAGAAAGGTCGATGCTAGACGAGCACGCTAGATGCTCGTACATTCGGGGGGCTTGCTGAACAGCGCTGGAGGACTCGGAAGGGGAAGACGGCTGACGCCCAACGGTAAACTTTGCGTTTCGATGATGCTGCTCGTGTCGAGCGCTGTCTCCCTCAGTTGTTCTCGATCAGAGCACTCGCGTCGGGACAGCGAGCCCGCCGTCGTGCCCACTGTCACCGTTGACGCAACGGCGCGAGCCTCCGATGGCGGTGAAATCACCAGCGTCGAAGCGGTGCCGCGCGCCGATCAAACGTTCATGCATTCTGGCTTGGGACCGCCCATGCCCCAACCCGATGTATTACTGGACGCCGATCCGAACCCGAACGGTGCAACGATGGGTAAGCCGCTGTTCGAATGCGGTTACGTAAGTTTAGCTTGGACCAATACGGCGTATGGACACGTTCTCGACGACCGCGGCCAGATATGGTTCTACGATCTTGGAGAAAGTTGGTCGCCTCAGCAAGGACCCAATGGTCTCTTTCTGGAGTCTGGCCTGCGAGCGCGATTCAAGAATCCCGTCTTGCAGTGGCTCCGCGTTCCAGAGGCGCGTTTGGCGAACATGAGGCAAAAAGTTCAGCTTGCTGTCCACGGTCGAATCGAACGAACGCATTTCGCTGACGATCTGGGAGGCAGCGGTTGCGAAGCCTTCCTTTGGGAGCAACCCGACGCATACCGGGCGGTCGCGCTCGGCACTGCGGGTGGTATTATGGTTCGCAACACGAGCGCCGCGGCCCTCCAACTTCAGGTCTGGTTACAAGATGAGCTCGGCATGGGGAGTTTCCCGGCGGCTCAGCGACGCCCGCGGCAGAACACGCGACCAGCCCAACCATCGCGTAAGAGCGGGACCCCCAATACCGCGGGCTCAGCACACTGACGTCGCCCGTGCCGCACCGGATGAGCCGTTCGAAGGGCGGACCGTCAAAGGAGCTCACGTCGGATCTCCGGCCAGCCAATCCTCCACGACCAGGCCTTCGATAGCGCCGTCCTTGAAGGCCGCGTCGTTCGTGATGAGCGTTGCGCCGTGCTCGAGCGCGGTACGCGCAATCACCAAGTCGAAATCTGTTTCGAACGACCTTTGCGTTCCACCGCGGCACGCACGGCCGCATAGCGCGCGGCCACAGCGACATCGAATGGGAGTACGCTTACGCCTGCTTGTAGGCGCGCGCGCTGCTCCGTGATCCGCGATGGATCATGGACGAGATTGAATGAACGTTGGTCGAGTGGAAGCGTTGGTTGAACTCGACGTTATCGGCAAGATCGAGGCGGGCTGACCCATGCAACGCCTCTCTGAGCTCATCCCCGCCGCTGGGCCGCTCACCTCGGAATCGGCCGGATTGCGCTAACCATCGGTTAACACCGCTGGCGGTGCCGCCAAATCCAGTGTACTGAGCGGCCTCACGGGGGATGCGGTGTCCTCATCGGAGTTCACGGATGTTGAAAAAGATTGCGTTGCTGGGGTTGGCGTTGAGCTGCGGGTGCTCACCCACGAATGAACCGGCGACGACGCGGGTGCAGTTGGCATTAGAGCCGGGGGAATGCGCGAACCAGAGCCTGCGGCTCACGGATCTGCACGCAGATTTCCGTGACATCTGGAAAGGTCTGGAGGTCGCCGAGACCGGCAAGCAAGCGAACCCGAACGGCAGCGTGGTGTTGAACTTCAGCGCCGTGGTTCAGCCCGCATCCGTGGTGGGTAATTATACGCCAATCGTGACCGACGGCACCTGCGGCAACCCGATTTCGACCGCACTCGCGAGCGCCGTCATCAGCTCGATTTGGGGAAGCGCGGGCACGAACGCGGCACGAAAAGCCCAGCCCGCACCGCTCAACGTCTTCACGCGTGAATCGATCAGTGGCGTGGTCAGCGCGGCCGGCGCACTCGCGGCGGGGGGCGACATCACGCTCACCAATGTGAGCACGAATTGGACCGCTCGCCAACCCATTGGGATGATGGCGGGCGGCAAAGTCACGCTCGCGAACGGCTCGATTTCCGGTGATGTCACCTACGGAGTGCAGAGCACGATCCCGCAAACCATCTCGATTTCGGGAACAAAGAGCCAGCAGCCCTTCGACGCCCTCGACGCCTTCGAAAACTTGACCGAGGTCGCGAACTTGATCGCGAACGAATCCACCAGCGGAACCGTGCAATCCAGCAACGGCAGCTTGGTGTTGACGGGCACGAACACGGCCGTGAACGTGTTTCGGGTCTCGGCCAGCGTGCTGCGTCAATCCACCTCGCTTCAGCTCCAGGTTCCGAACGGCGCCGGTGCGATCGTCGACGTGACGGGAGGCAACGTTCAGCTGCAAAACACCGGCATCTCACTGCTGGGCGCCACGCCCGCCACGATCCTCTGGAACTTCGCGCGTGCGAAAGCGTTGGGCATCTCCTCCGTCGGCATTCCCGGCTCGATTTTGGCGCCCCTTGCCCGCGTCACCTTCGACAGCGGCAGCATCAACGGCACCGTTGTCGCACGTAGCTTCACGAGCGCGGGTTCCGGCACGCTGCAATACAGCGCGCTCAACGCGTCGCTTCTGTTCGGCACGCCAACGTCGCCGACTTCGGTGGCGTTGATGGCCGCCCAGCCGCTGGTTCGCGGCTGCAGCTATCGATTCTCGATCCCGAACACCACGCCATTGAGCTCGAGCAGCAGCTGCCTCGATAACCCCATCAGCGTCACGTTCCGGGTCACGCCCGATCACACCGTGCCCGGCGATCGCGAGCTCGTCGACACCCAGATCGACCCGCGTACGAATACGCTCGGGCTGCTCGTCGCCCGAACCGGGATCAATACGCCCGTCCTCGAAGCGCTCGGGCGTTACGAGGCCTCGCTCGGCATCTCGGTCGCAGATCTCGTGCCCGGCTCGACCAAGCCGAGCTTCGTCAGCCGCACCCAACCGGTCACGGCGTACCAGCAGGTATCCCAAGGCTATTCCGTCAGCGGCTACGGCTACGTCATCTCCTCCGAGAACGGGATTTTTCGCAACGCAGTCGGTCGAGTTGCCCCCGTTTTGCCCATCTTTCCGGGACCCAGCGTGACGCAGGCGACCGCGCTGCAAACGGTCCTGAGCTCCCTCAAAATCACGCAGCCGCCTTGGGTGGCGCGCCCGAGCTCGTTCCATGCGCCGGTCGGTGGGTTGCTCATTCTTCCGATCAAAACCTATCCAACGTCCTCCGACTTCAAGTTGGTTTGGAACTTCCGCTTCGGCCAAGGGACTGGCATCACGGATCCGCTCGAGGTTCAAGTAGACGCGGCCGCCGGGACGATCGTCGGGCGCAGCTCCGGATATAGCGCGGCGGTTCCGACGTTCGATCCGACCGTCGCCGTATACACGCCGCCGCCGCAGACGTTTCATATCGACACGACGAGCGCCAAAGGTATCCAGCCCTTCACCGCCGTCACGTACCAATCGGGCGGCAATTCCGTGGCAACTCCCGGCACGGATAACCTCGCGGCACCGGGCACCATCACGACAAACTTCGACTCGGTTGGCAACGGCAACCCCCCCGATTTCAGATTCGTCGCGGGCCCGGCGGCGGCGGCTACAAATTGGACGCTCTCGAACACAGGCGCGACTCAATCAGACGTGGCAACGACGCAATGGGCTTTGGAAAGCGCCAATGCCTACATGGTGGGCCTCGGACTCGACGCAGGCGGCAATGCCTGGACTCATATCGACGGACCCGCAGGGCAGCAGCAAGTCGTCGCCACGACTATCGACAACGCGCTGGTTCCCGTACTCCAAAACAGTGCTTTTTATGTGGGTGGCCTGAGCAGCCCCAGCGTCGCGCGGCTCTTCTTCTCGACCTTCCCCATATCTTACATAGCGCCAGACGTGGTAGCCCACGAGTATGACCACGCGCTCGTGGACTCGATGCGGAGAGGCTCCGGCCTACCGGGCCTAGCGTCCCCGCGCGACGCGGGGGCGGTAAGTGAAGGGCTCGCCGATTTGTTCGGCCTCGTGGCGGCGAACAGCACTCAGCTCTCCGGTCACTGGTTTTGTGTGACCGAACCTAACGGATCGAAGCCTTGTAAACGCAACATTGCGGATCCGCACTCCAGCTCGAACCCAGAGGCTTATCTCGACCCGCTATTTTTCACCGACTACTCCACGATTCCCCTCAGCGGCTGCGACCCGAAGCTCAATGACGAGTGCGGCAAGCACCTCAACTCGACCGTAGTCAGTCACTGGGGTTACTTGTTGGTGGCGGGCGCGGCCACGGCGGCGGGCCAGTGCGGCTTGACCCTCGCTCCGCTCGATGCGGATCCCAAGATTTCAGCCAACATCGCACTCAACATTGCCCTTCGCGCAATCACGATGACGGCGCTGTCCGACAAGAACGATCCCAACATTTCCTTTCAGGGGTATCGCGACGCGACCGTGCTCGCAGCCCAAAAGCTGCAAGATGGCTTGATCTACCCGGGCCACGACTTGGTCAAAACCGTCAAGCTCGCTTGGGACGCGGTGGGGCTTCCGCCGGATTCGTCGGATTCCTCGGCCGCGGACGGCGTCTCGCCGCCCGACAACTCGGAGGGTGTGGCGCCGTGGGTCAAGTTCACTTGGCCGACGAGCGGGCTCGGACAAGCCTCTCCGTCTGGCGTGAGCAGTTGGGATTTCCAACTCGCAGACTCGCCAGCCTTCGACGTAGCGAGCATCAAATTCGCGAACGCCACCGCGAAGCCGATCACGGACACGATGAACCAGGGCGGGAAGACGGTTGCGTTTTTGAAGCTGTCTTTGCCGTACACGCCCTCGACGAAGTTCTATTGGCGCGTGCGCCCGCACGGGTCCCTTTGGGCGCCTTGCTACCCGATTCACTCGTTTACGACGACCGGGATCGGGCCGGAGATCAAACAGATTACGTTTCCGATGTTTCCGACCGACGACAAGCCGCCGCTGCTGCGCCCAGGCAGCGTCCTGCCGTCGTGGGAGCGCATACCCGAGGCCGTCAGTTACGAGCTCTTTATCAGCCCGACGGTCGACTCTAGCTGCAACAGCGCGACCGGCGTCGTCCAAAAGCACATCCCGTTCGGCCCCGAGTTGGTCGAAAACATCCAGCCGGGGCAGCGCTACTATGTGGGGGTCCGTCCGGTGGGTCCGCCCGACTTCGCCGGCAACCCGGCGTCCGGTCCGTGCACGAAGGCAGAGTTCACGACCGCCGCGATGCGCGCGCCTACGTTCGCGAACTATCCCCGTCAGGGTGACATCTTCATCCCCGATCTGAACGCTTACGAGGGCGTGTTTCCCTTCGACGGCACGAGCCCGCCCTACTTCGTTTGGGACGCGCTGGACGGACCGGACAAATACCGCGTCGAATTTCGCGAGATCGTGCCGGGGCCCGGCAACACCAACCTGACTGGCACCTGCTCCGCGCGGGTCGACGACACCCTGACTTACGTGATTACGGATCCCTGCCCGAGCGCCATCTGCCGAAAGCAAGCGAGGAACCGTCCCTTCCCCGGCAAGAATCCCGCCGGCTACTGCGTGACGCTCACGTCGATCGCGACGAATGGGAAGGAGAGCCCCCCATCGGAGATGAGCCGCTTCTTTTTCCAGTACAAACCCTTCTCCGCAATCGCGCCCGGGGTGTCGATCGGACAGGCGGCAACCTACGGCGTCACCTCGATCGTGGCCAGCGGCTACGGCAAGGACGTCGACTTCTCGTGGAACCCGGATCCGAACGCGAGTCAGTACGTGGTCAAGGTGGCACCGTGGCCGCTCAACGTGGTCGGCGCCTTCGAGCCTCGCAATTGCGCCGCCTCCTTCGGCTTTCCCGGATCACGGGCTGACGAGCTAGACAGTCCCGGCGTGGCGTGCGGCGCTCACTCTGCAAAGCCGACGTTCAGCCAGCTTTCGCCGACCACTTCGGCGAAGATCGCTGCAGATAAAGCCGGCAAAGGTCGCTACTGCTGGTGGGCGTACCCGGTCACCGACAAAGAGTCGGGCCCGCAAGCCATGGTCGATGTCTATCCGCAGTTCTGCTACCGAACCGACCCCGATACGCCCAAAATCACCATCGACAATCTGCCCGATCCCAACGCGTTCTCGCCTACGCCGATCACCGGCCACATCACGACTGGCTACGTGCCGGACGCACAATTCGCCGTGGAGGGTACGCCCCCGGGCGCCGTCCAATTCAATTTCGACAAGTGCGCAGTTGACAGCGCTCAGGCGATTTACGATGACGTCTATGATTGCGACGTCACATTCTCGATCACGCCGCAGAAGGCCACCTCGTACACAATTACGGCCAAAACCTGGAACAGCGATCAGCATCCGCCGGTGAAGGACGGTACGACCGCACAAACACCCGTAACGAAGTCGCTTTCGACAGGAACTTGCGGCGCGCTAGGCAAGACCTGCTGCGGCACCTCGTGTGATCCGGGCGGTACGTGCATCGCGAATAAGTGCTGCGCCCCGCTAGGCTCCGGGGCGCCGCAACTACTGCTTCCGCTGAGGAGCAGCGTCGAATTGTCACCGCCCGTTCCGTTGACGTGGCTGCCGGTTGCAGGCGCGGAGACCTATGAAGTAACGATTCATACGTTCCCTGCGTCTTGCCAGACGAATGCGATGACCGGCCTTCCTTCGTGCCTCGGTTCGGGTGGGGAACTCCCCGGTTCACCGATCACTGGAAACTGCGCTGCCGGCAATTGCAGCTTAATCAACCTCGTGCCCGACGTATCCGGCACCCGGCTCTTCACCTGGTCAGTCACCGCGATCGGAGCCTGCGGGCAACGCTCTGCGCCCTCGCAAGAGTCAGCGTTCTTCACGCTACTGTGATCAACGGCCCCCGTGGTTCTGCCTCCAAACCGCTTCGGCCTCGTTGGTCAGCGGGGCGGAGGCGGCAGCGGCAGATCGAAAGCAGGGGCCGAGGCCGATGCGTTGGGCTGGGGCGGCATCGCTAGGGTCGCGCGTGCGACGGGGCTGGCGATCAGCACGGTGACGCTGGGCCGCCGGGAGGTACGTGAGGGTGCCCAACCCGACGACGTTGTGAAAGTTCGGCGCAAAGGCGGGGGGCGACGTCGACACGAAAAAGGTGCATCCGAACCTGATTCCAGCACTGGAAATGCTTGTTGATCCGGCGACTCGCGGAGATCCCGAGTCTCCGTTGCGCTGGACGAATAAGAGCACGTCGTGGACGTTCATGATTTCCCGAGTGACGCGGTTGGCAGCGCGATCCCCTATGGGGTCTACGATGTCGCGGCCAACAACGCGTTTGTTAGCGTAGGCACCGACCACGACACGCCTGTATTTGCCGTCACCTCCATCGAGGCGTGGTGGATGCGGATGGGCGCCCAGCGCTACCCGAATGCACGGGAACTCTTCATCACGGCCGACGCCGGTGGCAGCAACGGGTATCGCTTGCGCGTGTGGAAGGCCGAGCTTCAACGGCTCGCCGATAAGATCGGAATCTCCGATGAGTTGAGCCTGCGCTCGTCAGGCGAAATCCCTAGGTCCGTGCGCAGTGTCATGGCGGAGCCCACGGTGTTGTCGGGCCTGAGCAACGGGTGGCGGATTCAGGCTCTTGTCGCCTCGGGGAGTGCGCTACAGCGCGCGACGTTCGATGTAGCGTTCGACGGTCGGGTCGAGATGATAGACGACGAGCTTCTCGTCGAGAATTTTTCTCTTCGACAAAGCCGAATGGACCATGGCTTGCGCATTTGGTCAGACACCGTCGACCGAACGTGACGGATGCAGGTTGCTGATGGAGGCGCAACGCCCGCCGCGTTCGCCGCTTAACCCGAGCTCAATCGCACCCAACAGCGAGGCCATTGAGGGGTGGCGCGCATTGGGCTCGATCATCAAGCCGCGCGCGATCAGTTGCGATAGCCAGGTGGGGACGGAATGTTCGTGCGACGGAATGCGCGGGTCCAGTGCGCTGCTGCCTGCCTTCAACCGCGACAGGTCGCCCTTTGGGTACGGGCGTTCGCCAAACAGCGCCTCCCATAGAACTACGCAGAAACTGAACTGGTCCGCGAGCGCAGCAACCGCGCTGCCAACACTTTGCTCGGGCGCCATGTACGCTGGCGTTCCGGCAATAGAGGCGTCGTCGCTCATCGAGGCGCTCGCAATGCCGAAGTCGACCACGCGAACTCGCTCGTCGTAGCCAACGATCACGTTTGCGGGTTTGAAGTCCCGATGGACTAAGCCCACGGCGTGAACCGCGGCCAGTCCGCGTCCCGCAGCGAGCAGCACCTCGACGATCGCTGGGAAAGTACGGTGTTCCGCAGCAAGCCATTCGCGCAGTGTCATCCCTTCCACGAGCTCTAAGACCACGAACGTCCGTCCGTCCGCCTCGCCCACGTCATACACGGTGATCACGTTCGGGTGAACGAGTCGAGCGAGGGCCTTCGCTTCTTTGCGAACCGGCTCCGCAGTGCGACCCGGCCGGGGAACTTTGATTGCCACCGACCGCTCGAGCAATGGGTCGTATGCCTCGTAGACCCAGCCCATCGCCCCGGCGCCGATCCGCCTAACTAGGCGATAGCGTCCAAGCCGCTCACCCGCGACAGAGGCGCTACGTACGATCCCGGACTCATCGTCGCGTACCGTGGTGGCCGTATCCAGCCAAGGCGCTGAGTCAGCGGTCATCGAGTGGCCCCGAGTTCATCGAATTGACGTTGCGCGAGCATAGAACCCGATCCCACGGCACTGGAACGGCCTGGGCGGGCTCTCAGCGTTTCAGCCATCGGTGCAGTGGGTGAAGCGCCGCAGGGACTGCGGCAGATCACAAAATCTACCAGCGACCGAGTAATCTTCCTGAGGTCATGGATCTGCTGGGCCGCGCGATATCGACAACTGGCAAACGGCGACGGCTGCGGACAGTCCTCGTTGCGCGAACTTCGCTTTTGGTGATGGCGTGAGGCGGCTATCCGCCTTCATCGAGCGGACACGACAGACGTCGTCGGGTCCGCGATGACGTTCGAGGAAGTTTATCAGCGGCATTTCGCATACGTTTGGCGGACTCTCCGCTACCTCGGCGTGCGGGCGGCCGACCTGCCCGATGTCACGCAAGACGTGTTCGTCACGGTTCACCGACAGCTTCCGGAGTACGAGCCCAGAGCCAAGATTACCACATGGCTGTTTCGTCTATGCATGACCGCCGCGCACAACCACCGTCGTCTCGCGCGTTTCCGTCGCGAGTCGCTGGAGCCGACGAACCTCGAGGCTCGCGCCGATGCACCGCTCAATCCCACGGCACGTCTGGAGCGCGACGAGGACCTCGCGCTGTTCAATACGGCGCTCGACGCACTAGATCCCGATCAGCGCGCGGCGTTCGTACTCTTCGAGCTCGCTGGCATCAGCGGCCCGGATCTCGCCGAGACGCTCGAGATCCCACTCGGCACGGTGCATTCGCGTCTGCGCCTCGCGCGCGAGGCGTTCCGCCGCGCCGTATTGCGCGAGCGCGCACGTCGTGACACACCCGTACTCCGCGTAAGGAGGAGCCGTTGACCCCCCCGAAGCGTCTGCTGGATGAACTCGACCTCACGGACGACGAGTTTCGTGCGCTCGCGGCAGGCCTCAACATGCAGGTGCCCCCCGAAGCCAAGACCGCCGTGTGGAAAGCGTTGCAGTCGAAGTTGCCACCTGCCGCCGCGGCCGCGACAGCGACAGCGACAGCGACGAAAGCGGCCGCCACCGTAACCGCCGCGAAGATGGGACTCGCTGGCGTCGTGTTCGGCACCGCGGTGTCACTGGCGGTGGTGGGTGGGCAGAGTCTGCTCACGGCACACAGCCCAGCGACAACACCTCGTACGCGCCTGCTGACAACGCGGGCGCCGGTCAAGCACGATGTCGGCGGGTCTCGAGCCGAATCCGCTCCCGCCACGAGTGGATCTGCCGAGCCGTCGACCAAGAGCATTGCTCGTGACCGCACACGCGAGACCGCGCCGCCCGAGTCGGTCAAACAGGCGCCACAGCCGGCCGTGCGAAGTCCTTCGATCGCCTCATTCCCACTGACCGCGGACTCCGAGCTCAACGCCAGCTCTGTCCTAGAGCGCCGGCGAGTCGCCGACGCCCGGGCACGACTGCTTGCCGGAGACGCGCGCGGCACCCTCGTTGCCGTCGATGCCCTGCGCCGCGACTTTCCCCGCGGCCTGCTCGACGAAGAGCGAGATGAGCTCAACATCGAAGCACTGCTCGCGCTAGGAGAGCTCGACACCGCACGCGGTCTCGCCGTGCAATTCTTAGCCAGATACCCCGCTAGCGCGCATGCCGGCGCGGCGAAGCGCGCGCTCAAGTGAAGACGTGTTTCGGGGCTCGGACGTGAGAGCCTCGAGGCGCAGCTGGTGCTCTCCCGAGAAACGACAGCGAAATGCTCGTAAATTCGAGGCCCAAATAGTTGTTCGCGGGCACGCGAATCTGGATACAGTGCGCGCTGTATACCCGCCGAAGGTGCAGTCCGCGCGTGCAAAGAGGGCAAATGTGGCAAGGTCTCGCTTGGCTCCGTCACCATCGCACGCACTTCGGTTGGGAGAACCACCTCTTGGTTGGCGCTGTGGTGAGCGTGCTCATCGCCACGCAGTGGCCTGCGACCGCGCAGGCACAGGAGCCCGAGCCTGCACTCGCCGAGAAGGCTCCCGCGGCCCAAAGCGGGCCTGAGACGCCGGTGCCGGCTGAGGGCGCGGCTGAGCAGCAGCCCGCGTCCGAGAACACACCTGCGCAAGAACCCCCTGCCGCCGAGAGTGCGCCCGCCGAGCAGCGGCCTGCTGGCGGCGACAAGGCTTCGGAAAAGGACAAGCCGAAATCCAAGGATCCCAGCTTCGCTATCGTGCCCGGCCCCTTCTACAATCCCAACCTCGGCCTCGGGCTCAACGTGATCCCGATGCTGATGTTCCATCCGAACAAGAAGGACGACGTCTCGCCGCCCTCGCTCGCGCTGCTGAACCTACTCTACGCGGTCAAGCCGCCGTTCGACGAGGCGGGCTCACGGCAGAGCTTCGTCGTCACCGCGGCCACCCGTCTGTTTCTCGATGAGGATCGCTGGCGCGTCGTGGGCTTCGCTGGCTACATCAACATTTTTCAGGAGTTTTACGGAGTCGGCGGCAGCGCCGATCCCGTGTCGTCGAACGCGCAGTTCCACTACCGGCTCGAGCAAACGCTTGCCATTGCGCAGCTGTATCGGCAGGTTTTTTGGAAAGGGTTTTATGTGGGCGGCTTGCTCGGGTTCACCGCGTTCCACACCAAAACGGATGACGCCGCGGGCCAGGCGATCTTGGACTCCTTGGGCTCCGGCGCCGACTGGCGCGCGCAGCCCAACATCGGTCTGCTCTCTGCCTACGACACGCGAAACAACAAGTACTATCCGTCGAAGGGCGTGTCCTTCAACCTGCGGGTGAACGGCAGCTTCAAACCGGACGAGGATTACTTGCTCCTCGCGCCGAACTTCAACCAATACTTTCCGCTTCTGGGTGGGACCGACAAGCTCGTTCTCGCCTATCGCTTCTTCGGCCAATTTGGCTTCGGAAACCTGCCCATCTCGGCCTACGCCCACTACGGCATGCGCGGCACCACGCTCGGTTATGAGTCGGGTGAATACATCGACAAGAAGATGGCCGGTCTTGAGGCGGAGATCCGCTGGCTCGCCTGGTGGCGCCTTGGGCTCGAAGGCGGCACGGGTGTTGGCAAGGTCTTCGCCGAATTCGCTGACTTCCCGGATGCGAAGTGGTTGCCGGGCGTGTGGGGCAGCACGACGCTCAAGGTCATGGAGAAGCAGGATATCCGGGCGCGCGCGACGGTGGCGTACGGCAAGTCGGGCACGTTGTTCTACTTCACGGTGGGTCAGAACTTCTGAGGCGAAATCATAGCTGACGCACTTTTCCGCGCTCGGCCTGCTGGGTGCTGTCGGCGTACGCAAGAGCTCTCGCCACAACCGTCCAATTGCGCGGGTCACTTGACCGTTGGGACGAAAGCGAGATCGCGCGCCGTCTTGACGAACAAGAGTCCGGCACAATCAAACTGAGCAAGCGCTATTCGAGTTCTTAGCAGCGAGTTTCGTTGCTTCCGAGTAACAGCGTAATTGCCCAAGCCTTGCAGAAGGTGTCCCATGAACAATTCGAAGTTCCGTGTCACGAGTGTATTGGCTGCACTGTTTGCCCTGGGCCTGTTCGTTCAAGCGTGTGGCGCCACGGGGGCGGGTCAGCAACGGCCCACGAGTAGTCCTGTCGTCTCGAACTCTCCGACCCAGCGCTGATCCAGACCCCAAGCCAGCTACGACGGTGTAGGCTACCCACGTGGGTCGCCGTGTCGCGTTCGAGTTGGCCGCGTTGTTCTGTCTGTGTGCGGGGATCGGCGCGTGTCGCGACAGAGCGAACCCTAAGGACGCGCCCCGCGCACGCTCGGCGCCAAGCGCCGCACTCTCGGCTGTGCCCGGTTCCGGGCTCGCGCCGCCGCCTAGCCCAAGCAGCACCGCAAGCGCTAGCAGCACATCGAACGCAAGCGGTAGCCCAAGCGCGAGCCGCCACTGCAAAGCACTGGGCAAGCACGGCACGCTCGAACTCTCGCCGATCCCAGAGGCAGAGGTGCAACTCGCGCTGGAGGGCGACCAAATCTACGCGCTCGGCTTCACGCACGCGCTTGCGCGCAGTCGCTTGTATCGTTTCTCACGTGACGGCGGCCCTGCCACCGTGGTCGCGGAGCAGAAGGGGCTCGGCCAGAACAAGCGCTTCGTCGTCGCGAACGGGGCGGCGTACTACGTGCAAGCGGGCAGATTGTCCAAGCTCGGACCAGCCCAGGGCAGCGCGCTCACCTTGGCCGAGGGCGTGAACTCGCAGGTCGCCGTGGTTGGCGCGCACGCCCTGGTCATGGCCTGCGACGACAAGAGCCACGTGGACCACCTGCTACGCATCCCAATCGACGGCGGAGCCGCCGAGCCGATCGCTGAAGTGCCGCGCGCTTCCCGAGACACCTGCCAATACCCGAGCCTGGTCGCCGACGAACAGGAAGCATACCTCGCGGACTGGAACGGATCGCGCATCCTTTCCGTGTCGCTGAAGGACGGTGGCGTGCGGCCGCTGGTGCGGAAGCGCGGCTTCCCGGGACCGCTTCTACTCGAGCCCGACGCGCTCGTCTTCCTGAGCGCGCTCGGTCTGCAGCGCACGGCGCGCACTGCCTCCAGCGAGGCGCCGACGCGGCTCGCCAGTAGTGACGAGGCGCTCGCTCCTTGGTCCTTCATCGCCGCAAACAGCGCAGCCTATTGGGTCTTCGACGCGATCGCTTACACAACCGAGACGACGCTCCATCGCATCCCTCGCGATGGCGGCCGCTCGAAACCGATCATGACCCTAAAAAACCGCGACCCCAACGCCGAATCCTACGAAGGTCAGGGTCTGTCCGACTTCGCCATCGACGAGGAGTGCGTGTACGTCGCGCAAACCCAATTCAAAAGGCCGGGCATGCAGATCCTCGTGCGGAGCGTCGAGTAGAGGGGTCGATCAACATCAACAAGGGCAGCGCAAGTATTCCTGGCCCACGTCCAATCGCCTGGAGCTGGCAGTCGATGCTAAAAGTAGGCCCATGCGCGCACTAAAGACCCAAGTGAAGGACGGACGGGTCACGATCGATGAGCCGACGAACCTGCCTGACGGTGCCGAGGTCGAAGTTGTCGTGATCGACGACGAGCTGAGCGCTGACGAACGAGCGGCACTGCACGCCTCCCTCGACCGCGCGCTGGACGATTCAGAAGCAGGACGAGGAATGGACGCTTGGGACTATCTCAAGCAGTATCGAGCCCGTCGTGAAGATCGTCCTGCTTGAAGAAGCGCAGCGCCCACCAGGCGCGCACTGGTTTAGATCGGCAGGACGACGCACGCTTGAGCAGCGTTGAGCAGCGCCGCTTCATCTGCCGTGCAATCCGCAAACTCGGTAGTGGGCAGTCGCGGCCATGCGCTTTCGGGGAGTGTCAGCCAGGCTAGTGGCCCCGTGCTGGATTCGAGTGCGATGAACAGCGCGTCATCCGACAAGCGGCGCACACAGGGCAGGTGGGCAATCGCCGGCGTGGCTGGAACGCCTGGGAGTTCGTCGCGTGGCCCGGACGCCTGGCAGCCAATTTTCGTCGTGAAAACGGAGAGGCATTGGGTGTTTGGGTCATAAGCAAAGCCATGACTCGGCGTGAGTGAGCCGGGACAGTCCTCACTGCTTGCGGGCGGAGGAGGAGGAGGGGTGCCCAGGAGCAGGGTCAGATTGCTGATGCAAAAGTCGAAGTCCGAAGCAACGTTGTTGGTCGGGACGTGGAATTGTACCGAGAGTATGCGCCTCGGGTCGAGCGCGGATTGGTTGGTATAGAACGGAAGCGCTGCGGCATCCTGAAACAGCACGCGGTTGGTTCCGGGCTGAACTGGACTCGAGAAGCTTGCAGATTGCGAGGGCCGCCACACGGCGGGCTCGTTGGGTCTAGTTTCGGGCAGGATCTCCACGCGCAGTCCGCGCTGCGGCACTCGATCGATGTCGAAGGCGATGCCGATCACGCGATTGGCCGAAGCGTCGTAAGGCAGACGCTGGGCACCATCTTGGACGAAGTTGAATGCGACTCCGGCGCCCCACATGGCTCCGTAGTCGGGCGTGCCCGGAGTACCGACGATGTCGAGCACCTTTTCGACGGTGCCACTGGCGCAGATGGAGGTCGGCTTGTTCGAGGCGTAACCGATCTGCGCGCACTCACTCGGCGCGTGTCCCGCGAGTTCGCAAGCACCGCTCGCGCTTGCGCCGTCCGCCCCGCGCCCATCACTGACGATATAGAGTGTGCCGGAAACGCCGAAATCAGCGGCACCGAGTTGCCCATGGTCGTCGACGCCCAGCGGGATCTCGTTGGGGTCGGCGGTAGCGTTGCTCGAGCCCGCTGCGCCGCTGCCACCGGTGCTGCCGGTGTTGCCGGTGCTACCGCTGCGTCCCCCCTCAGCCGCGCTTTGCGGTTGGCCCGCCGAGCCAGCGAGCGAGACGTTCCCCCCGTCCTTTCCAGCGGTCGCGTCGTCGTCGAGAGCGCCGAGCGAGACCTTCCCGCCAATGCAGTCCTTTGCGCCGATGAACGACACAGAAATTCCAGCCAGCAATACGTGAGTCAAGAACGTCGCCTTGGTCATTGGTACTTTCATCCCCTTACCCAATGAGTGGTCGAGGAGAAGCGAAACGGTGAGTCAAAATCATCGCTGCGGGTTGGCGCACGAATTTCTCACGCGAACCGCCAACGACGAGCTGCTGTCCTTCGCCAAGAAGCGCTCGGCGGCGTTGCGCGCGCGCGTTCGGTCTCCTAATTGACAGGCCGCGAATACTTCCGCAGCCAAGCGCTCACTCTTCAGCACACCATTGGGATAGAGCGCGTCGTAGTTCGCGATCAGCGCCAAAGCGCGTGTGCCCTGACTATCGCGCAACGCCTCCTGGACGCGCGCCATCGAATCGAGCTCGGCGCGCAATGGCGAACCGCGATCCGTGCCTGAAGAAGAGCTCGGCGCAATCGCGTCCGCGTTGCGCTTGAGGGTGGTGGGCGCCGCGCTCTTTTCGCCCGCGGTGCTTTCGCCGGGGCTAGTTTTGGGTACTTCTGCCGTCGGAGCTCGCGCCTCTTCGACGACCGGCGCGCGGCGCGGAGCCTGTTCGCGACGGCCGAGCACGGGCGTGTTCGTGGAGCGCGCGGTTGGCTCCGGAGAACGCGCCGAGCTCATCGGAAATGCGAGCTGAGCCGCACCTGCGAGAAGTAAGCCTACGCCTAGGCCAACGCCGACACTACTAGCGACGATCGCCGATAGCGACTGAGCGCTCGCCTGGGCGGCGCCCCCCGCGACCACAGTGGCGATGCCGCCCGCCGCCGCTCGCGCGAGCACCTTCCGCCGGAGGCGCGCGCGGTGCGCCGGCCCCGGTCCCTGCTCGTCCGAAAGCGCAGCGCGAATCAGCGAGCGCGCTTCGTCGTTCAGCTCGCGCGTCACTAGCGAGCTCTCCAGTCGTCTTTCGCGCGCAGGCGTCGCACGGCCGCTTCGAATTGGCGGCGCGCGGCCTTCACGCGCGAAGACACGGTGTTCACGTTGCTACCCACCGCGACCGCGACCTCCGCCATCGTCATTTCCTCGAGCTCTGCCAACACGAACGCCGCGCGCTTGTCGGGATCGAGTTCGGAAAGCGCGGCGTAGAGCAGCGCGACGGCTTCACTTCGGGCGTGCTGTTCGTGTGGATCGAGCGACTGCTGGTCTCGCAGTTCGACGTCGATCGAAGTCGTGTTCTCCAGGCGCCGTCCGCGACGGATGTAGTCGCTCGCAATACGCAAAGTGATGCCGAAAAGCCAAGTTCGGATCGAGGACCGCTGCTCGAACTCGGGCAGGCGTCGGTGGACCACCAAGAAGACGTCTTGCAAAGCATCGTCGACGGCGGCGGGCGCGACGCCCAGGCGCCGCAGAGTGCGCCAAACCAAGTCGAACTGCTGCTCGTAGATTGCATCGAACTCGAGGGGGGAAGTGCTGAGCTCGGGCGGGCCAGGCTGACCTTCGAGGACATGAGGCTGCCCGAGGTCTCGTACCGTCACTGAGGGTGAGTGGTTGGGACCCGGAGCGTTGGTCATGAAAAGCGCTCGAGAGCTCAACGAATCGTCATTTCGGCTCCCAAACCAAACTGGGCGCCCAGAGAACTCGGTCGGAACAGCTCTTGGTCGGGATCGAGGTAAAACTGGCCGTGCGTCGGCAATGCCGAGAGGCTGCCCGCCATGAGTAGGTTCAGCGTTCGGTGCACCGGCACGCGCAGCAGCAGGCCGACGTCCAGCCCGAGCAGCCAGACGTGACCGGATTGGGGGGTACTGATGTCGCTACCGGTTCCATGAAGGAGGTCCAGCTGGAGCCCTGCGTAGGGAGTCAGCAGGCCATCGAGCAGAGCGTAACCGAGTGACCCTCCGAGACTAGCCAGCCACAGATCGCCTGCGCCCCCCTGCGTGGCAACGTGCTGCCTCGGGAAGAATCCGAGCTCGACCGCCAGCACGAGCGGCGCGCGCGACAGCGAGCCGCGCAAGACGACCCCAGGGGCAACGCCAGGCAAGCGACCCAACCAGACCGAGCCAAGCGCGCCCAGCGCCCCTTCGACTCGCGGCCCGCCCCCAACGTTCGTGGGCGTTGATCGCCTCGCGGCGAGCTCGGGAAGGCGAAGCGGCGCCCTGGCCGGGACTGGCAAAGCAGGAGGCGCCTCCGCGATCGGAACATCGGAGAACCTAGCCTGACCGGGAGCGCCGGGCGGTGACGCAGCGCGCTGCGAGTAGTCGGGATCGATCGATAGCGCGATCAGGAGCGCCATCGCCTCGCCAAGCTCATCGCAAGTCGGTGCGCTCACGGTCCGCGAAACGCCACCGGACGCCACGTCGAGCTGCCAGTTCGACGGAGCGCTCGGCTGAACCGTGGCCGAGAGTTCGACGGCAGGTGAATCCGCGGCTGGAACCAGCCCGTGTCCGATCAGCTGCTCGGCGCGGGCGAGCACTTCAGCTCGCGAAGGGCAGCCCGTGGGCGCGCTCCATCCGAACCGAAAGCGCGAGTCCGTGCCCCCGCCGACCGCTGGGGCGTCATCGGGCGCGGCCAAGGCGGTGCTCGTCATGAACAGCAGAGTTCCCGCGAGTCGCATGCCAGACTCTATCCCGAGCGGCCCGCTTCGCGTTGATCCATTGCTTGCCGCTCTATCGAGTCCGTAGCCTTGCCGGCAAGGAGAATTCGAGGCGCCCAGGCCTGAGTCTGCTTGCCGGCAAGCAAACGCCGAGACGGTACAGGGGCACCCCGATGGTGGATCGTCCGGCCGCTTGTGCAAATCGTCGAATCATATGAGCGTAGCCCCCTCGCATGGCCATGTCTTTCTTCAACCCGGTCTGGCTCGAAAATCACGTGCGCGCCGCGCTCGACGAGGACCTTGGTCGCGCCGGCGACATCACAACGCTCGCGACCATTCCCGCCGGACGCCAAGCGACGGCCGTCATGGCCGTGCGCAAGCCTGGCGTTGTCTGTGGCGTCCCCGTGGCGGAAGCCGCGTTCAAACTCCTCGATTCCTCGTTGAAGTTCGAACGCCTCGTGGAAGACGGCGCCCATGTCGACGGCAAGCGCACTCCAGTTGCGCGCGTCTCCGGCGACGCGCGGGCGATCCTCACCGCGGAACGGGTTGCGCTGAATTACATGTGCCACATGTCCGGCATCGCGACGCTGACGGCGAAATACGTCGCGCTCGTCGCCCACACCAACGCGAGAATCTGCTGCATTCGCAAGACGACGCCCGGCTTGCGCGCGTTGGAAAAATACGCCGTGCGGTGCGGCGGCGCTATGAACGGCCGCTTCGGCCTCGACGACGCCTTCTTCATCAAGGACAATCACATCGCCATCTGCGGCGGCATCAAACAGGCCCTGCGCGCGGCGAAGGCCGCCGCCGGCCATCTCGTCAAGGTGGAGATCGAAGTCGACTCGCTCGACCAGTTGCGCGAGGTGCTGGAGGAAGGCGCGGATTTCTGCCTGCTCGACAACATGAACACCGACCAGATGCGCGAAGCTGTGCGGATTGCCGCAGGCCGCGTGAAACTCGAGGCGTCCGGTGGCATCAACCTCGACTCGGTCAAGGCCGTCGCCGAGACAGGCGTCGATCTCGTGTCCGCGGGCGCGCTGACGCACTCGGCGCCGATACTCGACGTGGGGCTCGACATCGAGAGCGCGTGAGTGGGGACGTCGAGATGGTAACGCCGCGCGCGATAAGGACCTGCGAGCTCGAACGCCCCCTACTGATCCCTGATAACGCGCCACTGGCGGCCAGCGTCGACGTACCACCTTTGTGGTAGTGACAGACGGCCCGAGGTTGGGTCATGTCAAGACATGAGTCGAGCATCGGGCTACGGATTGGCAATACGACTTGGGACGTGGGCGACCGTCAGGAGTGCAGCTGCGGCCATGGCGCTCGGTTGCGGCGTCCTCGTCGGTTGCGGCGCGGATGGATCCAATGACAACCCTCCGGAAGGCTCTGGCGGCGCGGGGGTTGGCGGCAAGCACGCAGCGGGCGGTAGCGGCGCGCAGGCCGGAAAGCACGACGCCCCCTGCGGACACAACGGAGGCCATGCCAATGCGCATGAAGGCGGAGCGCCGCCGAGCAATCCCAACGGTATGGGTGGTGATCCCGGCATGGCAGCGCTGGCGGGTAGCGCAACCGGCGGAGTCGGTGCACTCGGTGGCAATGCTGGAGGCGCAGGCGCTGGAGGCGCAGGCGCTGGAGGCGCAGGCGCGGGGGGCGCAGGCGCTGGAGGCGCAGGCGCTGGAGGCGCAGGCGCTGGAGGCGCTGGAGGCGCCGACCAGGGCGAAACAGCGGCAGGCACGAGCGGCAACGGTGGAGACGACGGGCACAGCGTGCCTTGTGGGGGTGTTTGCCTTGCCACGGCCTGCGAGGGAACGGTTGGCTTGGTACGCGTGCCATCACCGAGCGCGGGTGTGCGACCACGCTCCACGGCAAGCGCGGACTTCGACGGCGATGGCAAAGTCGACCTCGCGGTCACCGACGTGGCATATAGAAACAGTGTGAACGTGCTGCTGAACCGCGGCAACGGCACGTTCGCAGCTGCCGTGGAGTACCCGGCAGGGCTTGGGCCCTACGCGGTCGTCGCGGCGGATTTGAATGGGGATGCTGCGCCAGACTTGGCGGTTGCGGCCCGTGACAGCGCGCGCGTCGAGGTGCTCCTGAATCACGGAGACGGCACCTTCGCAGCAGCTGTCGATTACATCGTAGGGCTCGGTCCTGAGGGCGTTGCCGCGGCGGATCTCAACGGGGACGGTCGGTTGGATCTGGTAAGCGCAAATAGCAATGCCCAGAGCGTGAGTGTCTTGCTCAATCAGGGCGATGTATTCGCCACCGCGGTGAATTACGCGACCGACACACCCCCGGCGGCCGTCACCGCCTTAGACTTCAACGGAGACGGCAAGGTTGACCTGGCGACGGCGAGCTTGGTTGCGGGCAAGGTGGAGCTGTTGCTGAACCTAGGCAACGGGACCTTCGGGCCTGCCACGCCAATCGCCACCGGGATCCAGCCCACTGCAATCCATGCGGCCGATTTCAATGGCGACGGGCGACCCGACCTCGCCTTCACGGACTCCGCCAACACACCAGGCAACGTGAAGGTGCTGCTCAATCCAGGCGTCGGCGCGCTCGCTCCAGTGCGCAGCTTCCCGGTCGGGAAAGCCCCCAGCGCCCTTGTTGCGGCCGATTTCAACAAAGATGGCAGGCAGGATCTCGCAGTCGCGAATGAGCTGAGTGACAGCGTGAGCGTGCTACTGGGCGGTGGCAACGGCGAGTTTGGACCTGCGCTTGCCATTACCGGTGGCTCCGGTCCGTCCGGGTTGAGCGCGAGCGATCTGAATGGTGACGGCTCATGCGATCTGGCCGTGGCGAACTACTACATGTCCGATGTGAGCCTGCTCCTGAATTCGGGAACTGGAACCTTCGCGTCGCCGAGCGCCTACGCAACCGCGGCTTCCCCTCGAGTCATCAAAGCCGTGGACGTGAACGCCGACGGCTTGCCAGACATGGTCACGGCAAACTTCGCTCCGCTGCCACAGGACGCCAGCAACCTGGAGGTGAGGCTCAATCTCGGCGGCGGTGTATTTGGAACGGCTGCGGCCTACCCGGTAACAGCCGCTTACGGGGTGGCGGCCGGTGACTTGAACGGGGACGGGCGCCAGGACCTCATCGCCCCTTCGCCAACGGAAGGCCTGCTGAATGTGTCGCTCAATCTCGGCGACGGCACGTTCGCCGAAGCTGTGAAGTATCCGGTCAGCGCTGGACCGATTGACGTAGCGGTGGCAGACGTCAACCGCGACGGTCGGCTCGATGTCGTCTATGTCACCGGCGACGGCACAGAGAGCGTGGGGGTGCTGCTCAACTCGGGCCAAGGCATCTTGGCGCCACCCGTGACGTATGCAGGAGCTGCAAGCGCAGGTACGGATTCACTCGTCGTGCGCGACTTCGATGATGACGGTTGGCCGGACGTGGCCCTGCCGGGCGGATACACGGATACGCTGGCGCTGCTTTACAATCGCGGGGATGGCACCTTCGAGCCTCCCGCCACGTTGGAAGTGCCATCGTATCTACAAGCCATTCGAGCGGCAGACCTCGACGGTGATCACGACGTGGACCTGATCCTGACGCGGGGCACTGGCGTGGCCGTCTTGCTCAATCGCGGAGCGCGTATGTTTGCTCCGGCGGTCGTGTACGCGGGCTCGGTCCAGCGCGCCACCGAAGCGGTCGATCTCAACAATGACGGGCAGCTCGACCTAGCCACCCCGACCGACGACGGCGTCGTGAACGTACGCCTCAACCGCGGCGATGGCACCTTCGGCGACGCCTACAACTACGACGGGCATGCGTACTCCCTGTCGCTCGCTGCCGCTGATCTCAATAGCGACGGCCGGTCGGACCTGATGGTTGCCAACACAGAGATCAACACCGTAACCGTGTTGCTCAACAGCTGCTTGCCCTAGCGATAGGTGGCCGCACCAGTGGCGGCCGAGCACTGCCCCTCAGCGCGCTGCGAATCACGAACGAAGAGCTCAGGAGGGTCGACGGATACGCGGTCGCCGCGACATTGCCCGTCGACTGTCAGCGACGGTCCGCCCGGCGGGCACTCCTAAGCCTGGTGCTCTGCTCACCTTGGAAATTTCATGGATCGAATCTCCTCCTTCGCTCAAAGCGTTTTGCTTGCGGTCGGTCTTGGGGCCAATGCCTGCTCCTCTGACGGCTCTACCTCGGAAGATATGCACGGTCATCCGGGAACCGGCGGGCTCGCGGCGACTGCGGGGACGAGCAGCGGCGGCGCAAACTTCGCTGGCACCGGTGGTCGGAGTCAGGGCAGTGGCGGCGCGCTCGGGACGAGCGGCTCAGGCACAGGCGGGGGCCCTGCGGCGGGGTCCACTGGAACGGGCGGGGCTTCGGGCGCGGCGAGCGGCGGGATGAGCGGTGCCACGGCCGGCATGGGCGGAGTCACCAGTGGCGACGGAGGACGGGGAGGTGCGGGCGGCAGAGCCGGCGCCGCCGGCCAGAGCGGCGGAGCATCCGGCTCTTCTTCGACGGGAGGTAGTACCTCTGGGGTAAACCCGTGCAAGGCCAGCCCCTGCGTGGTGCTGCCGCTCGGTGATTCGATTACCCACGGTTACAACTCGACCGACGACGGCGGCTACCGCTCGGCGCTGTTCAAGCTCGTCGTCGCGGCCAACCAGAAAGTGACGTTCATCGGCTCGCTGAGCAATGGTCCGAGCACCGTCGCGGGGCAGACGTTCCCGAAGAATCACGAAGGGCACGACGGTATCACGGTCACGGGCATCACCGGCTACGTTCCGCCGCAGAAGGCATTTTCGACCACGCCGCACATCGTGCTCTTGCACATCGGCACCAACGACATGACCAGCAACGCCAATCCCACGACGACAGCCAGTCAGCTCGATACGCTCGTGACGAACATCGTGCAAGCTGCGCCCGACGCTCTGGTCGTGGTCGCGAAGATCGTGCCCCTCGGCTATAGCAACACGAACTACGACCAGTACATCGCCAAGATCCCGGATGTCGTGAAGGCGCACGCATCGAAGAACGAGCACGTCGTCATGGTCGACATGAGCAAGCTGCCGGGCTCCGACATCCGCGGCAACGGCAACGTGCATCCAACGGACAAGGGCTACGCGGACATGGCGGATCTCTGGTACGGCGTGATCAAAGGCTATTTGCCGAACTGACGGCGAGACTCCATTGCCAGTGATGAAGCGCAGTCACGTCAGCAACGAATCTCTTGTCGCCGCGCCGCAACCTGCCCGGTGTGCTCAACGGCCGCGAACAGGCTCTGTGAGCAAGGCAGGATGACCTCCGAGATGGCTTGGCTGCGGATCGATCGGCGGAGCGCTTCGGGGACGACGCCATGTCGGAGCAGGGCGAATTCAGAGTCAGTCAGCGTGCTGTCAGCGTCGCGCGTTTCCGCGGCTAGCGCGGAGAACTCGCGTCGAACCGCCAGTTCGAGCGCGGGATCGCCCAGTTCGAGCGCCCATTTGACGAACGAGTAGGCGAGCTGGGCGTGACGCGTTTCGTCCTCGGCGATCATGAGCAGCAACTCACGCAGCTTGGGATCGAGAGCATGCGCTGCGGCTTCGCGGGCTTCAATCGCGGCTGCTGTTTCGCCTACGCAGCCCTCGCGGATCGTGGTCCGCACGATCGCTTCCAACGAGGACTCGTCCAAGCTGTGCTCCACGGCTAACGAACCCGGCCCGAGCGGCATTCCTGCGTAGGCGCTTGCAACCGCGAAGCAGGCTTTGGCATGTTTCGTCTCGTCCGCCATCGCGGCGGTCGCCTGCTCGACTAGCCAAGCCGGCGCCCCTTGGCTCATCAGCTGCAGCGTGAAGCGGGCAAAGGCAGCGACCGATGCGTGCTCCATCAACGCGACGCGCGTCCACTGTTCGGCCACCTCGGCGCGTAGCGTTTCATCGCAGTCAATCAGCGCCGGTTGCCACGCGCGCTCGAGCCAATCCGTGTGAGTGGCGATCTGCGCTAGCCGTTGTACGCCTTGCACCAGGAATGGGCGGCCGATCGCGCAACTGTCGGGAACGCATTGGAAGCGGTGCGCTTTATCGTCGAAGCGACAGTAGTTGTACGTTGACCCCGTAGTGTTGCAGTCGGCATCGGAGCCGCAGGTATCCGCGGGCGACTGGCAACCGTAGTGAATGATATTGCAGCCTGCACTGGAGTCGAACGAACGACACAAGAAGCCGCTCGCGCAGGCCGCGTCGACTTTGCAGCTCGCCGGCACACAGCGTCCGACCGGTTCGCCACATTCGCACAGGTTGTCGTCCGGGCACTCGCTGTCTTTCGTGCAGCCGTACACGCAATAGGCATCATTGCCTTGACTGTAGTTGCTGCACCAGCCGTACGGTTTTTCGGTACAGTCCGCGTCGTAGTTGCAGCCGTTGCCTGTGTGGGGCACCGCTTCTGGACGGGGAATGTGTGATGCGCAGGTCAGCGCTTGCTCTCGATGCTGAAAGCCGTCGCATTGCACGAAGCCATCGTCGTTGGTGCCTCGTGGATTGGCACAGGGATAGCGGTTGTAGTCTCCTCCCATCCCCAGCGCGCCTGCCGTCGGAACGCTGCTCTGCCCGCCAGTGCTGCTCTGCCCGCCAGTGCTGCTCTGCCCGCCGGTGCTGCTCGGCGCACTTCCAGCAACGCCCATTCCCGAACTGCCGCCACTGGACGTGCCCGCACCTCCACCGTTGACCACAGCGGTTCCGCCGCAAGCAACGAGATGAGTAATACCCAGGGCTGACCAGAGCGCGAACCGCAACGGCTCGAGGCTCGTGCGAAGTTTCATAGCCTTAAACATAGCAACAGCCGTGCCAGTAATCACATTGACCAAGATCGTTGAGAAACTCGGCGGCGTAGTCATGCGCAGCGTCAAATTCCTCGAACCTGTGACGCCGACGGGGATTGGCGCAACCTGGCACAGACCGAGATCGGGATGGGTGAGCAGCCGGGGCGTCACAACTCCGGCTCTGTGAACTGCTGCGGCCACCGTCGCAAGCGGTACGACGGCGGGAACGGGTGGATGACGGCACTGAATACTGCCGTGATAGCATCTCCGCATGGTGACCGATGATCGCCGTTCACAGCGCGAGCGCATGCTAGCGGGCGAGCGGTATCTCGCGGGTGACCCGGAGCTGCAACAACTCAGTCGTCGGGCGATGCGCCTCATGGAGCGTTACAATCGGACATCGATCGACGACGCGGAAGAACGTCGTTCGATCTTGTCCGACCTCCTTGGCAGCGTGGGCGATGAGGTGGTGCTCCGACCGCCGTTCTACTGCGACTACGGCGCGCACATTCGCATCGGCGCGCGCACATTCGCGAACTTCAACTTGGTCGCACTCGACGTGGCCGCGATCACGATCGGGGAAGACGTGCAGATCGGACCGAACGTGCAGCTCTTGACGCCCACGCACCCCATTGAGCCCGAGCCGCGTCGCGCGAAAGTTGAAGCCGGAAAGCCCATCACCATCGGGAACAATGTTTGGCTCGGCGGCGGCGTCATCGTTTGCCCCGGCGTGACCATCGGAGAAAACACGGTGGTCGGGGCGGGAGCAGTCGTCACGCGGGATCTCCCCGCCAATGTCGTTGCCGTCGGCAATCCGGCGCGAGTCATTCGTTCCGTTTGAGACCTGACCCGGATGACCTGACGTGCGATAGTCTGAACCGTGAGCGCGCCCGTGTTTCAGCCGTTTCCGATGCTGCCGCGCCGGCGCGCACAGGCGTGGCGTCACCAACCACAGTATCGGCGACCGCGTCACTTTCATCAGGAGCCTGAGTTCAATTTGGTGGTTCGCGGCAGCTGTACGGTGGGCGTTGGAACGCGCACTGTCACGCTTGCCACCGGTGAATTTGTCGTCTTCGCTCCTGGGCAAGACCATGTGCTGGTCGACCACAGCGATGATTTCGACCTTTTTGTCGTCGCGCTGACACCGGAGCTCGCCGGGCGAGTCCTCAGCGAGCGCGCAGCGCTACCCTACGGGGTCTCAGCTGTCGCGCCGAGCGTGCTGGCACGACGTGTCGAGCAACTCGAGGCGCTTGGGACGACTAGCGACGCTGCAGCGGTGGAACGTGAGCTCGGCGAGTTGTTCGCGAGCGTGCTCAGCGAAGGCCCGCGCGGACACGTATTGAGCCGGCGAGCGGCCTCAGCCATCGCCGCCGATCCGAATCTTTCCGAATCGGACTTGGCCGCGCGGCTTCGCACCACACCGAGCGCCATTAGTCGCCACTTCCGATACGATCTCGGGCTGACGCTAGTCGAACACCGAGCGCGCATGCGCTTGATGGCATTCGTGGCTGCAGTGGAGCAGGGAGCGAGCCTGACTGGCGCGGCGTTTTCGGCTGGCTTCGGCAGCTACGCGCAGTGCCACCGCGTATTCCGCCGCTTGCTAGAGCAAAGTCCGCGCGAGTATTTCGACGGTGGGCGTGAGCTGGTCGCAAACGCGACCGCTGAGCCATGAAACGCAAAAAGTGAGATGTTCGTGCGCGACCGGTCGCGTATGCCGTGCTCGTGGCGCACAGTGCAAGAATTCTGACGATCTGGTGTTTGCTTGGCGTTTTCGGCTGTGACGTAGGGAGTGAGTCTCCGAGCGCCGACCAATCCCAAGGCGGAGTCAGCTCAGCTTCAGGCGCGGGACCCGAAGCAGGTGCGGCTGCGACCGCTGCGACCGCTGCGACCGCTGGGACGAGCTCAACTGCAGGAGCGAGCTCAACTGCAGGAGCGAGCTCAACTGCAGGAGCGAGCTCAACTGCAGGAGCGAACTCGGCCGCGGGAGCGAGCGCTGGAGCATCAGGGGGGGCGGTTGCGACCGGCGGTGGCGGCGCTGGCCCGGGTGGTAGCTTCACGCTGCTCTATCGGGACGACTTCGACACGCTCGATCTCACACGCTGGCAGCTCATGACGCACTCGTGGGACACCAATCTAGCGCTCTTCTCGTCGGATGCGGTGAGCGTGGCGCAAGGGAACTTACTGATCCAGCTCTTGCCCGCGCCATCCGGCACAGTCGATGACTCCGGGCAGTCAAAGTCATTCCTGGGCGCTGAAGTCCGTTCCCGCGACACCCTGACCTACGGTCGCGTGCGCGCTCGTGCACGTTTCGCCAAGGGCTCGGCCGTCGTCTCCTCTCTAGTCACCATCTACACTCCGTGGCCCGCAGACAACTGGAACGAACTTGACGTCGAGTGCCTGGGCAAGGACCCGGCGAATATTCAATACAACGCAATGGTGTACACGGGGCCGCCCACAACTCCGCCCGTGAGCCAGTCGGTGTCACCGACTGAGGACCCTCAGAAAGTTCGGTTGAGTCAAGATCCGAGCGCTGACTTTCACGTGTACACGGTCGAATGGACGCCTTCGTCAGCTCGCTTTCTGGTTGACGACGTTGAGCAGAGAGTTTGGACAACGCACATCGATCGCATGACCCTGCCGCAGAACGTGCTCATGACCATCTGGGCATCATCGAGCAGCGCGTGGGCAGGCGCGGTTGCGCCTGAAACAAGTATGGCCGTGGCGGCGTACGATTGGATCGAACTCTATCGCTACAACGCGCCGTGAGCTTGGTCGATTCGCTCGAACAGGCAGAGAGCCGCAACAATCAGAATCGCTTTCCTACACCGGCGTTTGCCTGCACTCGAGCCGCGACCGTCGCCGGATCGGCGATCAAAGTAACCTGATACGTTTCTGTGCTCGTACCTGAAACGACGGGCACAGTGAGCTTCACATCCGAGCCGCCCATCGAGATCGGCAAGGTCAACCCGCTGCCGGTCGTGGGCTGACCGCCCAAGTTCATTGAGGAGCTCGCGTCGAGCAAATTTTCCTCGGCTCCACCCTTGCCGATCGGCGCGTAGAGTGTGCCGTAGTATCCCGCAGAGCAGAATTGCCAAGAGGGCGCGCCGGTGTCGCTGTTGTACAGACCGTTGTGCGCCGATTGCAGCGTGTTGCCTTCGGCAATGACTGCTGCGCCGCAGGAAAGTTCGAGCCCGCGCCCGTCGATGTTGCTCCAGAAGTTGTTGAAAAGGTGCATCCAGGTTCCTGGCCCGAACGCGGATGGTGAGCGGATGCGAGCCCCCTCGAACCACGACCCCGTTACGGTGAGCGCAGGAGTCCGATTCGTCGTGAGCATTCGTTCGCTACGCTGACCGCAGCTGCCACTGACGAAGCCATCTAGGTGTACGTTACTCAGAGTGATGTAGCCCGATTCGGTGAGCACGCTCTGCGCGTTGTCTTGATCCCATTTGGATACGATATTGATGGCCGCGCTCGAGACATCACGAAAAGTCAGGTGATCGAGCCAAACATGATCAGCCGGATCGAGCGAGAGCCCGTCACTGACTGGAACGACGCCACTCGATACGTTCTCTATGGAAAGGTTACGCAGGATGAGATTGGAGCTACCATCCAGCACGACGCTGATGTCGATTAGCTGAGCGCCGCGACCCAGCCCGATGATCGTTTTGTTCGAACCGACACGGAGCGTGTCGGTCGTGATCGCGAGATCGAACAGCTTGGAATCTGCGTGGCAAGACGAGGCCTCGAGCGTCTGCTCGGCGACTGGATCGGTGGCAGCGCAGGCTTCCGTACAGACCTGGAGCGTCCGCATTTCTCCCGCGCCGGTGTACTGACCCTCGGCAACGAGCACCACAGCAGGCGTGTCCCCGCTGACCCGTTTCTTGAGGTCGCTCAAGGTGGCCACCTGATAGATGGTGCGCGCCGCGCGTGCTTGCGCGTAGCTGCCGCCGCCGCTGGTGCCCGTCGTCAGACTCGCTCCGCCGATCGGGCGCGCGTCGATCGCATCGATGATTGGCTGAGAAAGCGCCAGTGGTTCTCCATCACTGGCAGGGGCAACGATCAGATCTGAATCCCGTATCCCACATCCAGTGAGCATCGAGTGCGCCACAGCAAGAGCCGGAACCCAGTGATGAAACGCTAAAGAGGCACCGCGACTGTGCGCTAGCGCTATCATGTCTGGTCCGAGTATAGCGTTTGACGCACCGTCGGCCACCTGTCGCACCTCCGTGGAGCCATACCATCGCCGTCAGCGGTAATGTGGACCCAGACTACACGGTAGGGCCACAGGTGAGTCCACCTGTGATTGCGCAGGTGCCCGGCGCCGGAACCGAGAACGGTAGAGCGGATTCGAGGTGAACGACTCGTCGGCGGCGAGCGGACGCGGGCGGCGGGTCGAGGCCCCGCGGGAGCCCTCTACTCCCTTGGTAGTATTTCAAGAACAGCTCGCGAGAGCTACTCCTGTGCCCGTGACCCAGCCAATGATCGGAATCTCGTCGGCCGTTCGAAAGGGCGCTGCCACGCTCGCATTTATCGTCGCTTGCACGGTTGCCCCTGCGGCGCGTGCTCAAGAGACCAGCGCTGCCGCGACGAACGGTGCAACGCTCGACTGCCAGTCTCCGCGCTTTCGTGACGGCATCGGCTGCATCACTCCGCGCGACGGCACTGTCAGCGGCGGGTACATCGGGCTCGACTTAGGCCTCATCACACTCAAGGACAGCGCCAAGCAACGAGTGCAAGCGGGTTCTGGCCCAGCAGCACAGTTCCGACTCGGAATTGAATTCTGGGACGTGCTGTTGGCCGGGATTGGAATCGGACTCGGACAGCCAAACGACCACGCTTCATACACGGAGCAGGTCGTGAACTGCGAGTACAACATCTGCGGCAGCACGCCCCACTCACAAGCGTCTGTAGTCAAAGCGCCGTTCTTCAACCTAGAGGTTGGCGTTCAACACCGCTTCCGCCCGTTTGCCAACAGCTCACTCTCGCCCGGCATCGCCTTGGGTCAAAGCTTCGGGCTCGGCGGCATGGTGCGTGAAGTCAATTGCAGCGGCTGCGCCAGCCATGATCTCGACGGAAGCTCGAGCGGAACCTACCTCGCTCCGTTCTTCCGTATCACCTTCGGACACCTGGGCATCGGCGGAGTGATCGTGCGCTCGATGTGGTACGTCACCGGGGATTTGCAGCAGATCACGACTGTGGGTGGGGAGCTCGGGCTGCCCTAGGGCGAAGCCGCGCTCTGTATCAATGGGTGGCAAGAGGACCGCCCGCACCGTTGCGGCGCTCATTCGGTGGTGTCAGCCAAGAGAGACAAGGCTCCGCCTTCATCGCTCTGCTTTGCGAGCGAGAGCGCTCCGATTTCGTGAGCGTGTCCGGCGAGTGAGAGCGCTCCGATTTCGGCGTGCCCAATACGCGACTGGATGCGGGCAACGGCAGCGCGCAGCGCGCGATCTGTGTCGTAGAACGTGTTCCACCTGCGGCGTTTGAGGAGCGCATCAACCGAAGATACGCTCCCGAACTCGGCCAGGGCGTTGGCGACGGCCCGCTGAACGTCTTGGGATTCGTGGGCCAGGACGCTGACCAAGGCTGCTTCGGTCGCCGGCTCACGCAAAACGCACAGGGCTTGAATGAGCGAGATGAGCGTTTCTGGATCGGCGCTTACGCTCTTGAGCGAGCGCGCGATCTCGACGGCAACATCGGTCAAGCCCGTGGCGGCCGCTGCGCGTCCGGCAGCGCGTAGCACGGCGTGCTGGTCACTGCGCAGTGCTTGTCGAACCAGTGGTCCCAGCCGGGCGCCCGCAAATTTCGCAAGCTGCCCCAGCAGAGCCACACGGACGAGGGGATGGTCTTCGCGTTCGGCGAGCGCCAATAGTCGGTCGGTATCCGGTGCTCCGAGACGCACAGCAAGTCGGGCGCGCACCTCGGGATCGGGATCGTCCAACAGCGCGAGCGTCGTTTCTCTCGCGCGCTCCTGTGCTTCCGGCAACTTACACAGGGCATCCAGCGCGGCGATGCGAAGCTCCGAAAAATCAGCACTCAACGCGTTGGCGGCGAGGCGACTCGGCACTTGTGCGGGCTCGATGCGCAAGGCCCTAGCGAGGTCGAGTCCGTTGAACAATAGCCGTTCAATCTCCGCGGAGACGTCCTGGTATCCCGTTTCGTAGCTCAGGCAGCCATACATGACGTGGGCCTGCTCAGCAGCGCGAAAGAGGCGCCGGATTTTGGCGCGAGTGGGCGCGTCGGCAAGTGCTCGCAAGACGGGCTCGGAGCCGCGCACGGCGACCGACGAGTCGAAGCTCGGATCGCCCACGGCGAAGTCGCTTCGGTAAGCCGTCGCACCAAACGAATCGAGTTCATCTTTGCGGAAGCCAACATTTACCGGGATCCCGCTGCGAGCGCTGGTGCTGGCCTCGATGCTGATACTGATTAGTCGAACGTGACGAACGACCCTGACCTCGAACCCAGCGTATTGCCCTGTGTAACAGAGCGGGCCGCGATGAGCTCGGAGAACGGCTGCCAAGCCCTGCTTTTCGTGTTCGGGCTTCAGCCCAAACTCTTTCGCGACGGCGCCCCATTCGGCCAGCAAGTGCTCGAGATGAAACCAGTAGAACGCCGCGCCGCTGCCGCCGACGACGACGACGATGAAGATTAGCCACATGACCAGGCAGACGAAATTGTCGGCGGTGTTCATTGTTACAAAAGACGCACCACGGGGCGCTCCCGGGCGAGTTCCTTTCTCGTCTTTAGATCGAGTACTGTCGCGCACAACCAGCGCTCCGCGTTCACCCCGAACGAGACCTCGAGCCGCGCTCGACGGTCGCTCGCTAGGTGTGGAGGAGCAAGCGCACCGATCGTCGGATTCGATTGATTCAGCGGCACGACCAGGGGATCCGCGGCGGCCTGCGAGCCCGCCCCGCTTCCGCCCGCTGCCTCTCCCCCGAGTTTGTGAAGTCGACCGTCCTCGTCGAAGCCGAACGTGCGCTCCTGTCCCGCATGCGCAACTTCGCAGACGACCAGCTTGAACAGACGTTCCGCTGCACCCAATGCGCAGGTTGGAACCAAGTGGCGCTTCCAATGATCTGACGCGGTTGGGATCCGCGTGCCGCGCTCGACAATGGTCGTGTACTGAGCTTTGCCGGTCGCATCGTGTGTCAGTAGGGCATAGTCGTGCACGATGAAATCGGCCTGCCGCATGCGCCCAGCCGCATGACAACAGGCACCGAACGCCACCGCCTCGAACGGCTGGAAGGAGCGCACCCGATCGCGACCAAACCTGTGCTCGACGAGCGAGAACACGCCAGGGAGGAGAGTCGAGCCGCCAACCATCAGTACATCGTCGATCTCGTCGAGTCCGATGCCTGCGACTGCTGCTTGCGCGCCTACCTCGTCCAACAAGCGATCCAAACTGCGATAGAGACCGCGACGTTCGAGAATGTCGATAACTTCACGCCGTGTCACGGTGAAGTCTACCGGGTCACCGCGGAGGCGCGCCTCGAATAACCGCAGCTCATCCGGCGGTAACAGGTCGAACGAAACGTGCTCGTCGAAAAAAATCGCCTCCTTGATGCGCCGTGCTTCGGCCAACAACAGATGACGCCAGACTCGGCTCTCGGCGCCCATCCCGTCCGACATCGACGTTATCGAGCGAGAAGCGTCATCGCTCGCGGGCCCATAACCTAGGCGCTGCCAAAACGCCTCCAGCAGCCAATGGTCCACCGAGTCACCGCCCACGGCCGTGCCCGCTTTGGCCACGACCTGACACATCCCGAGTTCCACGCTGCGCGGCTCCAGATTGACCAACGCCAAGTCAAGGGTTCCTCCACCAAAGTCGATGACCAGGACTCGTCGTCGCCGCTCGATAGTCAGGCCGTAGCCGAGCGCAGCCGCTACAGGCTCGTCCACGAGCTTCACGTTGCGCAGCCCCAAGCGGCGAGCCACCCCCTGCAACTCTGCGCGATACGCCTCGAACGCTTCGACCGGCGCAGTCAGCGTCAGCGTATCCGTGAGTGCCACCCCCGCTTCTCGCGCTGACTTGAGCAACTCACGCAGGAACAGCCAGGTCGCGTCTCGCGCATCGTAGGTACGCCCTGCCACCGTCGCCATCGGCCGCAACGGGGCACGCATCAGCGCCCGCTTGAAGCCCGCCACGAACCCAGTGCGCAGCTCTCGCGCGTTCAAGTCCAGTGCCGTCTGCCCGATGTCCGCGAGCTCCCCCCAAGCAAGGCGGCGGCCGGGCCCCCAGTCACTGAGCCGTGTCAGCAGCGGAATATGCTCGCGAATCTGCAGTGCCGAGGGGACTACAGCTGGCAATTCCAAACGATCCTGTTCAGTCAGAGCCTTCCGTCGCGTGCCCGATTTCGCAACCAACCTCGGTCGATCCACGCTCGAGTCCCAATGCGCGAGAGCGCTGTTCGTTGTTCCCAGATCGATGGCCCACATTTCAGTATCCTCCGCGCGCCGTCCGAAGCCGCCGCGAGGGCTAGCAGCACGCCTATTCGAGTATTACGTGTGAGAACCAAGTTCTTACGGGACCCCGGTGTCGATGGCGGTACAATGCATCGGAGCTCTTCGTGACCAACACGTTCATGGCGCATCGGACCGCTCGACGTGGCGTCGTCCGCGTCGAGGCGACCCTCGGGGACTTCGCGTTTCCAGCGCATAGTCACGATCACGTGTGCATCGGGCTCGTCCGCAGCGGCGAGCACGATTGCCGCTATGGGCTGCGGCGGCACACGGTCGCGCAGGGCGACCTCATGCTGGTGAACCCCGGCGAGGTGCACGATGGGCGCCCGTCCGGCTGGGCCGGTCGGCGCTACACCATGCTAGAGGTCGACGCCGACGCATTCCGATTGCTCTGCAGCGATGCGCTCGCTACCGATTGGATCGAGTTTGGTCACGCGGTGGTCCGTGATCCGCGGGCCGGTACTGCGCTGTCGGCCTGGGTGGACGCCCTCGGCGGCACCGATCCGCTCGCCGAACGCGACGCCTCCGCGAGTGTGTTGGGTCGCCTAGTCGAGCGTGCGGATCGCGGGCCACGCGCAGACGCGCGAAACGATCTCGCCGGTCGCGTTGCGCGTCGGATGCGCGAGGACTATGCCGATGCGGACGGCATCGGCGAGATCGCGACCCAGACCGGCGTCAGTCGCTACGCGCTGATCCGTGCGTTCAAACGGAAGTTCGGCCTCAGCCCCGAAGACATGCGACGGCAGCTCCGGGTCGAGCGTGCGCGGGTGCTGTTGGCTGGGTCGGCCCCGCTCGTGGACATTGCGGCCGCGGCCGGTTTCGCCGATCAGAGTCACATGACACGCGAGCTTCGTCGCCTTTTCGGGATCTCGCCCGCGGCGTATCGACGCGCACTGCGGTAGCCGCACGTGCGTTCAAGACGGCCGGCTCATCCGCGTGCCAGATCGTAGGTGGAGGCACAATGACCTATCCACCGTCTGCGTATCGTGTAACTGACCCCAGCGCGGCCATCGCGCTGATGCGCGAGCACCCGTTCGCGCATGTGATCACGGCAAACCGCGAGCTCTGCGTCACTCGGCTGCCGGTGCTCGCCGACGTCGAACACGGCCGCGCTGTGCGTCTGCGCGGACACTTCGATGCACGCAATCCGCAGGCAGCGGAACTCGATGGGGCACCGATGCTTGTCGCATTTTCGGGCCCCGCGGCGTACGTCTCACCGAACTGGCGCGCGGACAAGACCAAGGGGGGTACGTACGACTACGAGGAGGTCCAGGTGCACGGCCGCGCGCGCGCGGTGCGCGACCTTGCGTTCTTCACGCAACTCATCGACGACTTATCCGCCTTACTCGAGCCGCAGCACGCCGAGATCGGCGACTACCCGATCTGGCATACGTCGATGGCACCACGCGGTCACCTCGACCGACAAGTCGCCCTGGTGACGCCGTTCGTCGTCGAGATCGACCGCATCGACACCATCGCCAAATTGCACCAGAATTTCCCCGACGCCGACCGCCTCTCCGTGGCCGACCACCTATCGCGCTCGCGGCGCGAGGATAGCCGCACGCTCGCAGCGAAGATCCGAGCAGCCATGCAGACCTACATTGCAACGGAATGATACTCGCACGCACGGTATTTCAAGGCCTTTTGCGGAGCCCCGGTGGCTCTGAAAGTCGTTCGGGCAACCGGCAGAGCGTTCAAAAAGGTTCCCTTCACGCAGCGGGTTGGCGTCGCGGTCGGCGGCGCAGGAACGCCATGGCTGGGATGCCGAGCGTCCACCACCACGTGCCTGTACCCGGTGCGCGTCCGACGTTGCAGCCTTCACTGCTGGAGCCACTCGAGGAACCGGGAGCGCTCGCGCGCCCGCCGCTCGGCACGGTGCCCGTGCCTGCCACGCCGGCATTCGGAGAACCGCCGCTGCCGGTGGAAGCTGGAGAACCAGCACTTCCGGTCGAACCCGGAGAACCGCCTGTTCCGGTCGAACCCGGAGAACCGCCTGTTCCAGTGGAGGCTGGAGAACCGCCTGTTCCGGTGGAACTCGGAGAGCCGCCGACCGCGGGCGCGCCAGCGCTCGCGTTGGACGTACCACCGCTTGCCGGAATGCCACCGGAGCCCGCAGCTCCGCTCGTCGCTCCGCCCGAGCCGCCGGGCATTGCGCCCGCTGGGCCGACAGCGTTGTCAGCGGTCAGTGACAGTACCGCAAAGCCGTTGATGAAATTGACGTTCCCAGGCGCGTGTGTCGACTGGTTCTTGGGCGAACCCCAGTCGCCTGTGAGCCAGCCGTCGGGCAGCGTGGCTGCGTTGAAGTCCTTTCGCCAGGCGAGGGTGAAGGCACCATCGGCGTAGGTCGAATACTGAACCCAGTCGATGTATTGATGCAGGGGCAAGGCGCTGGGGTTGAGGGTGCCGCCAAATGAAGAGTCACCTGGCCAAAGATTGAAATGGAACTGCATTCCGGTGCTCGCGTTCTGGGCGAAGGCCTGGGCGGTCGCGCCTGTCTCTTTTCGAATCACCGCCCCATCCACCAGCCAGGTGACCGTGTCCGCCGTCCACTCATAGGCGTACGTATGATACGCCCCGCACAGGTCCCCCGGGGGCGTGTGGTTCATGGTGTGATTCGCGCTCGGATTTCCGTAAATCGCGTTGCTTTGGTAGTGGCAGTCCGCGCCGAGTTTCTCGAAGTCGAGCTCGTTCCAATAAGCGCCCGCCTTTTCTGAGCCGTCTTTCCACAAAAAGAAGGAGGCCACGACGCCATCGTTCGGTGCGAACCGAAGGCGCGCTTCGAAGCGCCCGTAGCCATAGGACTTCGAGGTGTATAGCTCCGCACTGCTGACTGCCAAGCAAAGCTGCGGACAGAGGAGGGCCGCAAGAAAACCGGAAACTTTCACGAGATTCTTCATGGAGAGACGCCTTTAGGGCTGGGAGCTCTGCCCAGCGTTGCGGCGCAATGTAGCAGCGGCCTCCAGAACCGAGTTCGCGTTTCTTGGGGAACTCGCGGAGCGAGCTGACGCGCTCTGCGCCGAAGCAATGACAAGAGGAGCCCAGCCGATACAATACTTTAGGTCGATGCGCGCCACTCCGATGCCAGCAATCCATCAGAGCTTTCTTCCCCCTGGGGATGATCAGGCGTTCGTGTGGAAGTACTCCGATCCGATCGGTGGGCGACGGCCACGCCATTTTCATGCTGAGCCGGAGCTCAACCTCGTCGTTCGCGGCTCGGCAACCTTTGGTATTGGGCAAAAACAAATCACGGTCTTGCCCGGCGAACTGGTTGCGTTCCCGTCCGCGCAAGATCACGTGTTGCTCCACGCTTCGCCTGACTTGTATCTGTACGCAGTGGGTCTCGACCCGAGTTACTCGGCAAGCGTGCTCGCTAACGAGTCGAGTCATCCCTTCCATGTTCGGCTTGCGGACAGCGAATTGCGGCCGGTCGCCAACTGTGCTGCAGACATCGTCGAGCGCTCCGACATCGCGCAGCGCGGCGCGGAGCTGTGGCAGCGCATTCATTGGTTGGCCCGTCGTACCGCCCCGTGTTCTGCGCAGACCACGCACGTCCTCACACGCCGAACTCTGCATCTGCTGTGCAATGGGCCGGATTTGCCGCTTACGGACCTTGCCAAGAGCCTTCGCACGCAGCCCGCTGAAGTGAGTCGCTACTTTCATCGCGACATGGGCATTACTCTCGTGCGTTACCGCATGCGAATGAAGCTCCTGCAGTTCATCCGTCTGGTGGACTCGGGTCAATCGGAGTTGATGGCCGCCGCCAGCAGCGCCGGCTTTGGTTCCTATTCCCAATGCCACCGCACCTTTCAGGCCGAGCTCAGCTGCAGTCCTCGTGACTTCTTCCTCGCCGGCAAGCGTGGTGCCATGCAGCGTGTCTATACGGATTCGGCGGACCTCGATCCGAGCGCAGGCCTGACCGCGGAATGAACGACCTGCCTCGCGCCTTGCGAGACGCTTTCCCAAGAAACGCAAACACGGATCCGAAGCCAATCGGTATACCGGACCATGTTCAGCTCGGTTCGCGGGTCGCGAAAGTACAAGTTTGCGTTCTCTGTCAGTCCGTTCCTGATCCTCTCGGCGACTGCCGCTTGTGGGCACAACACCGCTGAGCTCTCGAGCGGTGGTTCTGCGAGCGTTCCCAGCGCGGGCGGAGCGAGCACGAGCGGCGGAGGTCGGCCCAATGGCGAGCTCGGTGGCGCGAGCGGGGCAGG